>ERZ1034691.1754-NODE-1754-length-13223-cov-7.243545_pt1 | contig 13223 bp, 10 predicted proteins | sample MGYA00520638_ERZ1034691 | MGnify/ENA primary metagenome ERZ1034691 (study PRJEB33766, sample SAMN09781763) | gut metagenome | biome: gut microbiome | host: Homo sapiens | place: Madagascar | study: EMG produced TPA metagenomics assembly of the PRJNA485056 data...
GCAATTAGTATTAATCTCTCAGAGGGTGCAGATAAGATGAATGAGCGTGTAAACAGATTTAAGTTATTTAAAGGTTAAAAGAGAATTATATTGGGGCATAAAAAGCCTGACCCCACTTATGAGCAGGTTCATGTGGGGTTAGAACTTTTAACCCTGATATCTTATGATACGATTAGGAAAGAAAGGTTCTTGTTGTGAGTGAGAATATATTTAAGGTATTTGGTGAGCTGCCAAAAGAAACTTTATTAGAAATAATCGCAAAATGTATGGATGATTATCTGTATGTATATGATTTGCAGAATAATACAATAGAGTTTTCTGAATCGGCTGTGAACCGTTTTAAGATATCGGATAATGTTATGAATAATTTTACTAATGATGTTTTACAGTTGGTTTATGAAGAAGACCGTAAGATGCTCCAGGAGCATCTTACGGCTATATGTGAAGGAAAAGAAAAGGTACATAATCTTCATTACAGATGGCTTGATAAAGAAGACATGCCGGTATGGATAAACTGCCGTGGTATAGTGATTGATGATTCACAAGGGAACGCACAATATTTGGTTGGCTGCATGAAAGAGACTGGCAATCAAAGAAGGGCAGATAATGTCACAGGATTGCTTGGAGGTCCTGAATTTAATGCCTATATGCGCTCGCAGAAGACACACCTTTCTAAGGGATTTCTTATGCATATAGGAATAGATGATTTTGGAGCAATCAATAGTTCACGTGGAGCGGCTTACGGCAATTATATTCTGAAAAGTGTAGCTGACTGCATAAAAGAATGTCTTTCTGATAAACAGAAGATATATCATCTTGTAGCAGATCAGTATGTGATTGTTGATTTGGAACATTCTTCAGAGGAATATGCCGCAGAGCTTAAGAAGATGATTGATGCCAGACTTTACAAGTTTATAGTATCTGAAAAATATGAGGCTGTTTTTTCGATTTCTGTTGGTGTTGTGGATGCGGTAACATTTTGCGAAGGCTACGAGGAGTGCCGCAAGAAATTTGCATTTGTCCTTAAAAAAGCCAAAAAAATGGGAAAAAATGGATTCTATATATTTGATGATAACGACTACGAGAGCTTTTTAAGAACAGGAAAGATAGTAGCGGCACTCCGTAATTCTGTTGTGAATGGATTCAACGGCTTTGAGGTGTATTACCAGCCAATTGTGGATTGCAGCTCAGAGCGGGTTATTGGTGCAGAGGCGCTTATGCGTTTCTCAATGACCTCTGAAGAAGATACGGAGACAGTTTCACCAGTAGACTTCATCCCGTTACTGGAAGAAACCGGATTAATTATTCCGGCAGGAAGATATATATTAGATGAAGCAGCAAAAACGTGTTGTGAAATGCAGCAATATATTCCTGATTTTAAGATGAATATAAATGTTTCATATGTTCAGATTATGCATGGCAATGTTGAAAGAGATATATTGGATGTGATTAAAAAATATGGTTTACAACCGGATTCCATATGTATTGAAATGACGGAAAGTGGATTTATGGATATGACACCGGTATTCTGTAGGTTCAGGAAAGTATTGGATGAGAACCATATCTGCTTTGTAATAGATGATTTTGGCACAGGGTATTCTAATTTTCATTGCATACGCGACATGAATCCCAGCTATGTGAAAATGGATAGGGATTTTACTGCAAAGGCGATGAATGATGCAAGAGATTATGAATTGTATAAAAACATCATTCCGATGGTACATAGTATTAATGTCAGGATATGTGCAGAGGGCATTGAAAAAAAAGAATGGAGCCTTAAAATGAAAGAAATGCAGGTTGATTATTTACAGGGATACTATTATGGCAGACCCTGTGAAAAAGAACAGTTTATTCAACGATATAAATGTTCATAACAGCCGCAGGCTTTTTGACGGATCATCTGGTACACAAAAAAATTGAAAAAAATTAGCACTCACCTATTGACAGTGCTAATAATAAGTGCTATAGTACAACTAGAACAAAGGAAAGGAACAAATAAAGAAATTGAATTTGTTTTAAAACATCCCGGTTCCAGAGTAACAGGTAAATGAGCAGCGATTTTAGAAAAGGAGAGATGACTTATGTTAATGCCTAGTATTTTTGGAGAAGATTTATTTAATGATGATTTTATGAATGGATTTAAGTTCCCGGATGTAGACAAGGTTCTATATGGTAAGCACGCTTCTAATGTTATGAAAACAGATGTCAGGGAAACGGAAAGCGGTTATGAAGTAGATATTGATTTGCCGGGCTTTAAGAAAGATGAAATCAGTGCCAGCCTTGAAAATGGCTATCTGACCATCAGTGCTTCTAAAGGTCTTGACAAAGATGAAGAAAAGAAAGACGGCAAATATATCCGCAAGGAGCGCTATGCCGGCGCAATGAGCAGAAGCTTCTTTGTTGGTGAAGACCTGACACAGGAAGATATCAAGGCAAAATACGAGGACGGTATCTTAAAACTTTCTGTTCCAAAGAAAGAAAAGGCACCGGTCAAGGGTGATAAGTATATTGCCATTGAAGGATAACCTGTAACTGCAAATTGTGACTGTACAACTTATAAGGCATTTTGATGAAATGTCAAAAATGCTGATAAATAATCCTATATAATAGGTAGAAAGACTCCACAGCCGGAGAAATTCATAGGCTGTGGAGTCTTTTTATTTAATACAAAACTATCAGGGGCAAAAGCCTAAAATCATTGCGGTTGTCAGGTGCAAAATATAGTGGAAGATTATGAAAAATACGAACAAAAATATGTGATACATGCACAAAAATAGCAATTGCGCACAAAAATAAAATATGATATAATAATGGAAACTAAAAAATAAAAAATAGTTTCCAACAAAAGTACTACACAAAACACAAACGGAGAAGGAGGGAACGATGAAAGAAAGTATACAGGAACAAAAACTGCAGCAGAAGATTTTAGAGGGTACGATAGAAGCCTTTAATCAAAAGGGATTGAAATTCACCATGGATGACCTTGCAGGAATCCTCGGCATGAGCAAGAAAACCATATATACGGTCTTTTCAGACAAGACTTCACTGTTTCTTTCCATGGTTGATTACCTGTTTGATACGATAAAGGAAAGCGAGCGTGCCATATTGGAAAATGAAGCATTGTCCACAGTGGAGAAAATCAGGGCAATTCTCGGTGTCATGCCGGACAGCTATAAAGACATTAATTTTGCGAAGCTGTATCTGCTCAAGGAAAAATATCCTGAAATATACACAAGGGTAGAACAGCGGCTGGAAGGCGGCTGGGAAATGACGATGGGACTGCTGGAACAGGGAATAAAAGAAGGATGTATCCGTCCCGTGAATTTATCCATTTTTAAATTGATGATGGAAGCCGCACTGGAGCAGTTTTTCCAGCGTGATATTTTAGTCAACAGTGGACTTTCCTATACGGAAGGGTTAAGCGAAGTGGTTGGCATTTTACTGGACGGAATCGAGAAAAAGGCATAGAAAGGGGCAAGGTTATGGAAGACAGATCAAAAATCATTTACGGCAATGAAATCGGCCGCAAGGCATACAGAAATGCCATTCATTCTAAGAAAAAATTTATCAAAAAATATGGCGATGATACCGGTACAAAATATCCGGTGCGGCTTCGTAAAAATGCGGTGCTTGGCGATACGCTTGGCATTGTCGATGTGCGTGTTGCCAAAAAGCATAGCACAGCCGGAGAGAAAAATCAAACGATACCGTTTGATACGGAAAAAGGCATTATTGTGGGAAATATCCGCATGGGCTTCGGTCATTACCGCATTTCCATGGCGATTGCTTCGGCGGCACATGCAATGGGCTATGTACCGTACTGGATGGATTTGAATTCTTATGAAGATACGACCTGTACAAAGGTTATCCGTGCGCAGAATGATTTATACTCACTGGGGTCAAGATTGTCCCAGAAAAGCCGTCTGTTTAACCGGTTTGTCTGGGAACCGATGAATTACGAGGGCTTTAGAAAGCTTTCTTACAATGCATCAGACCAGAAAAATGCGGAACTGATGGCAGCTGTATTTGCAAATGTACCAAAAGAAATTCCGGTCATTGCCACACATGTATGGCCGGCGCAGGCGGCGGTGCATGCGGGCATGAAGCGTGTTATCAATGCCGTGCCGGATAACTGGCCAATGGCATTGCATTTGTCGGAGGGCAGTATTCATACGGTGCAGACGCGTTTTGCCTACCAAGGCTACCGTATTTTAAACGGCATGGATAAAAACAAAGTGTTAAATCCAATGCCAAAGGACAGCCTTGTGTATACAGGCCACTACATTGACCATGAGCTGGTGCAGGGAATCGAAGAAGACTGTGCGGCAAGGCGGGCGCGCAAAATGCAGAAAAAACCGATGCGCTTTCTTTTGACGATTGGCGGTGCGGGTGCGCAGAAAGAAATTTTTGCGGAGATTATCCGTTATTTAATACCGCATATCAGGGACGGACGTGCTGCACTGTATGTCAATGTGGGCGATTATAAAAATGTATGGGAGCAGTTAAAGGCAGAAATTCCGCAGATGAAGACACTTTCTTGTGAACATTTTAACAACTGGGAGAATACAAAAAAGTTTGCAGAGGAAGCCCTGACGGGAGAAGTCATGGGAATCCACGGATTCTGGCATGAAAATATATTTGAAGCGGTTTACTGTACCAATCTTTTGATGAGAAGCTGTGATGTGCTGGTTACGAAACCGAGCGAACTGGCATTTTATCCGGTGCCGAAGCTGTTTATCAAGCGTGTCGGTGGACATGAACAGTGGGGCGCAGTCCATTCGGCAGAAATCGGTGACGGTACGCTGGAATGTCGTGACACCGGTCATACACTGCAAATGCTGGAGTTGTTTTTAAATGAAGAAACGCTGTTATTTCAGATGTGTAACTGCATTGAAGCCAATAAAAAAGCAGGCATATATGATGGAGCATACAAGGCGGTGGAACTGGCAGCCGCAGAAAGTAGGTAAGTGTGAACAAGCCATAAATGGCAGCTTGTTCACACAGCAGTTTTGTGCCGCAGGCATCACAAAACTGTTATTATCGCAGAACTAAATGAATTTAGTTCGCGGTTCCTTCGGCATTAAAATGCCTGCGGAACGGAGGTAAATATGGGGTTAAGTAAAAGGGAAATGGCTTCTTACGGACTGGGAGCCGTGGGAAAAGACATGGTTTATATGTTTTCGGCAAGTTATATTTTGTATTATTATCAGGATATTTTAGGCGTCAGCGCGATTGCAATGGGCATGATTTTAATGGCGGCGCGCGTGTTTGATGCGTTTAATGACCCGGTTATGGGGGTTATTGTGGCAAAGACAAGGACACGGTTCGGGAAGTTCCGTCCGTGGCTGTTTGTGGGAACGGCGCTCAATGCCATCGTGTTGTATCTGATGTTTGCGGCACCGCCTGCATTGGACGGCGGCGGGCTGGTAGCCTATGCGGCGGTTACATACATTTTATGGGGTGTGACCTATACCATGATGGATATTCCGTACTGGTCCATGATTCCGGCATTTACGCAGGGAGGAAAGGAACGTGAAAATCTTTCCACGCTCGCACGTTCCTGCGCCGGGATCGGTTCTGCACTGGTAACGGTTATCACTATGCAGTGCGTCTACTTTTTCGGAAACGGCAATGAAAGAACGGGCTTTAAGTGGTTTGCCCTGATTTTATCCGTATTGTTTTTTGTATTCATTCTGATTACCTGTCTGAATATCAAAGAAAAATCAACGGTTGATGTCGATGCGCCGTCCATAAAGCAGATGTTTAAGGCATTACTGCAAAATGACCAGGCAATGACGGTTGTTATTACCATTGTGCTGATTAATACATCGGTATACATTACGTCCAATCTGGTGATTTACTTTTTTAAATATGATTTCGGCGGTGCGGACTGGTACAACGGCTATACGCTGTTTAACACCTTTGGCGGTGCAATACAGATATTGTCGATGATGATTCTGTTTCCGTTACTGCGTAAATTTTTAAATACAATCCGCATTTTTTACGTGAGCTTTGCCATGGCGATAGCAGGATATTTAGTGCTGCTGGTGCTTGTATTTACAACAATGTCCAATGTATTTATACTGTTTATTCCGGCATTTTTCATCTTTGCGGCAAACGGCATGTTACTGGTGCTTACAACCATTTTCCTTGCCAATACCGTGGATTATGGTGAATTAAAAAATAAGCGCAGGGACGAGAGCGTGATTTTTTCTATGCAGACATTTGTTGTAAAATTAGCTTCCGGTGTAGCGGCACTGGTTGTATCCGTGTGCCTGTCGCTGAGCCACTTAAGTCAGGATACGGCAGTTGTGGCGGGAGAAGCCGCACAGGCAGGCGGTTCGCTGGTAGGACTGCGTATGACAATGACGGTACTTCCGATTGCAGGACTGTTACTTGCTGTGTTTTATTTTCATAAGAAATATATTCTGACAGAGAGTAAAATGGAGGAGATTAGCAATACACTACGGGCTTAAAAGGTATATATGATAAAGAAAGGATTTCCGATATGATTACGATAGAAAAAAATCTGTATGCACTGCATACACGGCATACGTCTTATGTATTTTGTGTCATGGAGAGCGGACATCCGGAGCATTTGTATTATGGAAGGCGGATTCATGCACAGCAGACCGTAATGATGGAAAAAAGGGCATTTCTTCCGGGCAATACGATTGCGTATGACAGCAGTTTTGAAAATCTTTCATTGGAGGATTGCTGTCTTGAAATGTCATCTTACGGAAAAGGCGATATCCGTGAACCGTTTATTGAAACAGAATATGCGGATGGCAGTACAACGGCGGATTTTTTGTTTGAGAGCGCACAGATTTCCGAAACAAAATGCGGCTTGCAGACACTTCCGGGTGCATATGATGAAAACGGCAAATCCGAACAGCTCAAGGTCGTATTGGCAGACAAAGAAGGAAAAACAAAGCTGGAACTGTATTATGACGTATACGAAGACTGCGATGTGATTACAAGGCGCGCTGTTTTTAAAAATGAAGGAGAACAGCCTGTGAAGCTTAGGCGGCTGATGAGCATGCAGCTTGATTTACACCGGGCAGACTACGTGCTTTCAACATTTCACGGCGCATGGACACGGGAAATGAACCGCAGTGAAGCCGTGCTTGAAACCGGAAAATATGTCAATGAATCCTTTACGGGAACGTCATCGAGCCGTGCCAATCCGTTTATCATGCTTGGCAGAAAAGAAACGACCGAGGACACCGGAGAGTGTTTCGGAATAAATCTTATTTACAGCGGCAGTCACTATGAAGCTGTAGAGGTGCAGGCAGGACGTACAAGAATCGTTTCCGGTATCCAGCCGAAAAATTTCTGCTTTACGGTTGGCACAGGTGAAGTTTTTGAAACACCGGAAGCGGTGCTGACCTATGCGGCATCAGGCTATAATCAAATGAGTCATCAACTGCATGATTTTGTGCAGGAGCATGTTGTTCGCGGCACATGGAAACGGAAACTGCGCCCGGTGCTGTTAAACAGCTGGGAAGCGGCGTATTTTGACATTAACGAAAGGAAACTGCTACGCCTTGCAAAGGCGGCAAAAGAAGCGGGAATCGAACTGTTTGTCATGGATGACGGCTGGTTTGGAAACCGGAATGACGATAAGAGTTCCCTTGGGGACTGGTATGCCGATGAAAAGAAGCTGCCGGGCGGACTTTTGGGAATTGCGCAGAAAATCAAAGCACTTGGACTGGATTTTGGTATCTGGGTAGAACCGGAAATGGTGAGTGTCAACAGCCGTTTGTATGAAAAGCACCCGGACTGGGCAGCTGCCGTTCCCGGCAGGAATCATTCCGAGGGCAGAAACCAGCGGATTTTAGATTTAGCCAATCCGCAGGTGCAGGAATTTGTCATTGAAGAAATGAGCCGTGTTTTTTCCGGTGCGGATATTTCTTATGTCAAATGGGACATGAACCGGATTTTCAGTGATGATTATTCACCGTATCTGCCGCCGGACAGACAGGGTGAAGCGGCACACCGCTATATCTGCGGGCTGTATCACTGCATGGACGTATTGACAAAACGTTTTCCGGATATTTTATTTGAAGGCTGTGCGGCAGGTGGCAACCGCTTTGACCTCGGCATTTTGTGTTATTTTCCGCAAATCTGGGCAAGCGATAATACAGATGCGGTCAGCCGCGCGCAGATTCAGAACAATTATACTTACGGCTATCCGCCGTCCGTGCTTAGTTCACACGTTTCAGCAAGCCCGAATCACCAGACACTGCGCCGCACGCCGCTTGAAACACGCTTTGCCGTGGCGGCTTTCGGGAATTTGGGTTATGAATGTAATTTCTGTGATATGTCCAAAGAAGAACTTGAGGCGGTGAAAGCACAGATTACCTTGTATAAAGAAAAGCGGGAGCTGTTCCAGCGGGGAATTTTTTACCGCGGCAGAAGTTTTTCGGACAGGGATATCCGTGACAGCAGTGTACTGTCGGCGGGCGGTGGCAGTCTGATGGAGTGGAGCTGTGTCAAAAAAGATACTTCCGAAGCGGTCGGATTGCTGATGAATAAACTTGCGGTGGCAAACACGCCGCATACATGCTTTTATGCAAAGGGATTAGACCCTGAAAAGCGGTATCATTTTTACAATCGTGCGTTAAAGTACAATATCAAGGATTTCGGGGATTTGGTCAACACCGCATCGCCGGTGCATATCCGTCAGGATTCCCTGATACAGCACCTCGCCGCCAAATGGATTAAAATAAACGGTGAGCGGGAGGACTACCATGTATTCGGCGATACACTGATGTACTGCGGTGTGCGCTTAAAGCAGGCATTCTGCGCAACGGGACTGAATGATGAAGTGCGTTACTTCCCGGATTTCGGCGCAAGGCTTTATTTTATGGACGAAGAAAAAACACGGTAAGTATGATTTTTACGAAAAAAGCAGTTGACAGATTTTATTTTCTGTGTCTATAATGAAAAAAACGAAATACTTCGGTAGGTGAGGTTACCACAGGGATTTGGATTTTCCTAAGGTTGCTGCCGCAAATTTGTGGAGACACAAATCGTTGGTCAGCAGGCTATGTCGGTTTAAGGCATAACCTAATGCAACTAATATGCCCTGTGATGCTAAAGCTTGGACGACGGAAGCACAGCGCCAGATAATAAAACAGGTGCGCAAAGATTAAGATTGAATTTCAAACTCCGTCGTCAGACGGAGTTTTTTTAGTATTAAAGGAGGTGAGGCAAATGGATTCGGGCGTCAGTTATCATTCGGAAAATTTACATAATACGGATACGACAGAAGGGAGCATAGAAAATGGAGAAGAACATTTTTATGGAACTTCTGGCAGCAAGAGAATTCAAAGCAATCAGAAGCATTTTAAATGTGATGAATGCAGTAGACATTGCCTCACTGCTGTCAGAATTTGAAGAAAAGGAACTTGCACAGGCATTCCGTCTGATTCCGAAAGCAAAAGCAGCCGAAGTTTTTGCCAATATGAGCAACGCAACACAGAGCTGCCTGATTGATGCTTTCACGGAAACGGAATTAAAAGAAATCATAGACGACATGTTTATGGACGATACCGTGGATTTACTGGAAGATTTACCGGCAAATGTCGTAACAAGGATTTTATCCAATATCAATCCGCAGAAGCGTGCGCAGATTAATATTCTGCTGGATTATCCGCAGGACAGCGCAGGCAGCATTATGACAACAGAATATGTGTCACTCAAGCGCACCATGACCGTAAAGCAGGCAATGGCACATATTAAAGAAGTAGGAATCCACAAGGAAACGATTTATACCTGCTACGTGCTGGAAGCGCGCAGACTGGTAGGCATTGTGACCGCCAAAGACTTAATGGTGGCAGATGACGACAAAACGATTGAAGAACTTATGCGGACAGAGATTATTTTTGTGCATACGGGAGATGACCAGGAGCAGGTCGGACAGTTATTTTCAAAATATGATTTGCTGGCACTTCCGGTTCTGGATACCGATGAATGTATGGTCGGAATCGTTACGGTCGATGATGCACTCGATGTTGTGGTTGATGAAGCGACAGAGGATATGTCACTCATGGCAGCAGTCAATCCGAGTGAAAAATCTTACTTTGAAACACCGGTGCTGACACATGCCAAAAACAGAATTGTGTGGCTTTTGGTGTTGATGTTATCCGCTACGGCAACGGGGGTGATTATCACACACTATGAAAATGCGTTTGCGGCAGTGCCGATTTTAGTATCCTTTATTCCAATGCTGATGGATACAGGCGGTAACTGCGGTTCACAAAGTTCCACGCTGATTATCCGTGGGATTGCACTGGGAGAAATTACCTTTCGTGATATTTTTAAGGTGATGTTTAAGGAATTCCGGATTTCAATTATTGTCGGTGTGATTCTGGCACTGGCAAACGGGCTTAGAATCCTGCTGATGTATAAGAATTTTTCACTGGCGGTTGTCATTTCAATTTCACTGGTTATTACAGTTATCTTTGCAAAGCTTATCGGCTGTATTCTGCCACTGCTTGCAAAGAAGCTGCATTTTGACCCGGCAATTATGGCATCGCCGCTGATTACAACGATTGTGGATACCTGTTCAATACTGATATACTTTAATGTGGCAACGGTGGTGTTCCATTTATAATTAAGGTAAGTGCAAATATGTGAGGACACAGACAGAGAACAGATTTTTATCGGATACGAAAATTACCGTGGATTGCGGATAAGAACGGGTATGACATACATATTTTGCAATATACTAACAGAGTAATATGGTGCAGAGGTGCGAAAAAATTTGAAAAGCACTGAAGGAAAATGCAAAAAAGTGAAAGGAGCATGACAAGTGGCACAGGATATAAAGACTGCGGACATTGCGATTATCGGTACAGGACCGGCGGGCATTTCTGCCGCCATTACCGCAAAAATCAGAAATAAAGAGATACTTTTGTTCGGCGCTGAGCCGGTGAGCAGTAAGGTGGCAAAAGCACACCGGATTTTAAATTATCCGGGACTGCCTGCCGTTTCGGGAGAGGAGCTGGCACAGGCATATAAAAGACATTTGGACGAATTGCAGATTGCGGTTACGAAAAAAAGAGTTCATGCCGTCTATGCAATGGGCAGTTACTTTGCCATTCAGGCAGGAGATGAGCAGTACCGGGCAGACAGCGTGATTTTAGCCTGCGGCATGACGGCGGATAAGCCGTTTCCGGGTGAAAATGAATTTTTGGGACGCGGCGTCAGCTATTGTGCAACGTGTGATGCACAGTTTTTTAAAGGAAAGACGGTCGCAGTTATCGGATATACTAAAGAATCCGTTGAGGAAGCACAGTATTTAGCGGAAATTGTGGGAAAAGTGTTATACTTTCCAATGGGCAAAGAAGCTGTATTGCCGGAGCTTTCCGGTAACATTGAAATTTGTACGGAAAAGCCGGCAGAGATTACCGGCACGATGAAAGTGGAGCAGTTAAAGACTGACGGAAAGCTGTATCCGGTGGACGGCATTTTCATTTTACGGGAAGCCGTCTTTCCGGGACAGCTCGTTCCGGGCTTAAAGACCGAAAAAAATCATGCCGCCGTCAATCTGCAGATGGAAACGAATGTGGCGGGATTATTTGCCTGCGGCGATATTGCAGGAACACCGTACCAGTATATTAAAGCGGCGGGACAGGGCAATGTTGCGGCACTTTCGGCAGTGTCTTATTTAAACCGTAAAAAAGAAACCGTGTGATGACCGTGTGCTTAGGGCGCAAAGAAGTGTGTGAAAGACCTTGTATTTCAAATGCCGGATATGGTATGATAAGAAGAAGTGAGTTTAAGGAAAAGTCTAGGAGGCAATTATGAAGGTTACACCGGTTAAAGGAACAAACGATTATCTTCCAAAGGAAGTGGAAATCAGGGATTATTTACAGCAGAAGATTCTTGAAGTCTATCTTGCCAATGGATTTGAACATATTATTACACCTGTAATTGAAGATATTGAAAATCTGGATAAAAGTGATGGCGGAGAAAATCTGAACCTCATTTTCAAGATTATGAAGCGTGGCGACAAGCTGGATAAGGCACTGGCATCAGGCGTGACTTCGGAAAATGAGAATGTGCTTGCGGATATGGGACTGCGTTATGATTTGACACTTCCGCTCAGCAGATATTATGCGAATAATAAAGACAAGCTGACACTTCCGATGAAATGTATCCAGATGGACCGTGTGTATCGTGCAGAACGTCCGCAGAAGGGCAGATTAAGAGAATTTATCCAGTGTGATATTGATATTATCGGTTCAGAATCCAACGATTCGGAAATCGAACTGATTTTAACAACCACAAAGGCATTACAGGCAATCGGCATGAAGAATTTCAAAGTTAAGTTAAACGACAGAAGACTGTTACGTGCCGTATTAATGCAGATGGGCTTTGCGGAAAATGAATTAGACAGTGTGTGCATTACATTTGATAAGCTGGATAAAATCGGCATGGACGGTGTAGAAGCAGAACTGACAGAAAAAGGATTTGCAAAAGAAGCCATTACAAAGTTTACACAGTTCCTTGAAAAAAATGATTTTAGTCTGGATTCTTTAAAGGATATGCTGGAAGATAAAGAACCGGCAGAGAGTCTTGAAAAGATTATGACAACAGTGAAGGCACTTTCAGCAGGGGCATACGATGTGGTCTTTGATTTATCACTGGTCAGAGGACAGGGATACTACACAGGAACCGTTTTTGAAGTGGAAAGCATTGACTTTAAGGGCGCAATCGCAGGCGGTGGAAGATATGACAATCTGATTGGCAAGTTCTTAAACCAGTCCATTCCGGCAGTCGGATTTTCAATCGGATTTGAGCGTATTTTCTCTATCCTTATGCAGAACGGCATTGAAATTCCGGACGGCAGTAAAAAGATTGCCGTATTATATGAAGACGGACATTTAACAGAAGCTGTCAAGACAGCTGAAAAGTTAAGAAGTGAAGGCATGATTGCATCCCTTTATATAAAACCGAAAAAGACCGGTAAGTTTTTAAGTAAATTAGAGGAGCGCGGCTATGCCGGATTTTACAATGTAGAACAGGCAGAAGAAGTCAGCTACTTTGGTGCATAAAAAGAAAAAAGCTGTGGCACAAAAATCAGAAATCCTGATTGCGTGCCACAGCCTTTTTATTGTATCGTGCATTTATCAAGTGCTGTCTGAATGGCATTTAAAAGCATTGTAGCGGTGTATTTGTTCTCAGCGGGATATGTAATATTTTTGGTAGAA
>ERZ1034691.1755-NODE-1755-length-13221-cov-8.648413_pt1 | contig 13221 bp, 8 predicted proteins | sample MGYA00520638_ERZ1034691 | MGnify/ENA primary metagenome ERZ1034691 (study PRJEB33766, sample SAMN09781763) | gut metagenome | biome: gut microbiome | host: Homo sapiens | place: Madagascar | study: EMG produced TPA metagenomics assembly of the PRJNA485056 data...
TGTATTCTCTGAATCCCTTGCCGGCAATCACAATGCTCACCATTGCCAGAGCCATGAGGATGCGGCTTACCAAAGTTGAGATTCCGGCTCCGAGCAAACCCAGTTCCGGAAAGCCAGCCACACCGTAAATCAATACCCAGTTGCCGAGGATATTGACCACATTTCCGCCTATCATCGCCCACATCGCCACCTTGGTCTTTCCGATTCCGTCCAGGAATTGCTTCATCGTAAAGAAGATACCCATGAAGAGAACCGATGCAAGATTCACCAGGAAGTAGGGACGGATGAGCGATAGCAGTTCTTCCGGCTGTCCGATATGTGCCAGATTGAGATAGAGCAGGATGAGAACAGCCGTAAAAATGGCTCCCGTCAGCATATTGGCAAAGAAAGAGTTGCGAACCTTCTGTCCGATACAGTCGGTACGTTCCTCTCCGTAAAGCTTGCCGATGATAGGAGTGAGTCCGTAGGTAAATCCCATATAGGATACAAAGACGAGACCGAAAATGTTGTTCACCAATCCGGCTGCAGCCAGTTCGGGTGTACTGTGATGACCGATCATCAGCGTATCAGCAAATCCCAGAATGATGGTTCCTAGTTGTCCGATAATAATAGGAAATCCTATCGAAAGCAGTTCCCGGTAATGATGTTTCTTATTCGTTGTAATCGATGTTGTATGATTATTCATATTGCTTTTAATTACTAATCTATTTCTTGTATTTTGTCATTGAGGGATGCAAAGTTACGGCTTTATTCAGTAACTACCAAATTTTTCTTTCAGAAAAAGATTTTTTCCTCCGTTTTATTTGGAGTTATCGGATAAAAAAACTATATTTGCAGAATCAAACAACTGACAATCAGATTTACAAACCAAATAAACATACCATTATGAACAACATTCCATTAGTATTTTGGCTCATCCCGATAGCCAGCGTTGTTGCATTGGGAATGGCATGGATCTTCTTCCGTTCGATGATGAAAGAGGACGAGGGAACCGAGAGAATGAAAGAGATTGCAGCACATGTTAGAAAAGGTGCAATGGCCTACCTCAAGCAGCAGTACAAGGTGGTGACCATCGTCTTCGTGGTGCTTGCCATTGTTTTCGCCTTTATGGCTTATGTGCTGAAAGTACAGAATCCGTGGGTTCCGTTCGCTTTCCTTACCGGTGGACTCTTCTCCGGACTGGCGGGCTTCTTCGGTATGAAGACGGCTACTTATGCTTCGGCACGTACGGCTCATGGAGCTCGTACAGGACTCGACAAGGGACTGAAGATTGCTTTCCGCAGCGGTGCCGTAATGGGACTCGTTGTGGTTGGTCTCGGATTGCTCGATATTGCCATCTGGTTTATTGTTCTTAATGCGGTGTATGCTGGTGAGTCTACAGCCCTCATCACCATTACTACCACCATGCTTACCTTTGGTATGGGTGCTTCTACCCAGGCTCTCTTTGCCCGTGTAGGTGGAGGTATCTATACCAAGGCTGCCGATGTGGGAGCTGACCTGGTGGGCAAGGTAGAGGCAAATATTCCAGAGGATGATCCCCGGAATCCTGCTACCATTGCCGATAATGTGGGTGATAATGTAGGGGATGTTGCCGGAATGGGTGCCGACCTCTATGAGAGCTATTGCGGTTCTATTCTTTCTACTGCTGCTCTGGGTGCCACTGCCTTTGCCATGAATAGCGACATGCAGCTCCGTGCCGTTATCGCACCTATGATTATCGCAGCCATCGGCATCTTCCTTTCGCTTATCGGCATCTATCTGGTCCGTACCAAGGAAGGCGCATCCATGAAGGATCTGCTCCATTCTCTGGGACTTGGTACCAATGTAAGTGCCGGTTTTATCGCCGTTGCCACCTTTATTATATTGTATCTCCTGGGCATCGAGAACTGGCTCGGACTCTCATTCTCTGTTATCAGCGGTCTGGTAGCTGGTGTCATCATCGGTCAGGCTACGGAATATTATACTTCCCAGAGCTACAAGCCAACACAGAAGATTGCTGAGGCTTCGCAGACGGGTCCTGCCACGGTGATTATCAAGGGCATTGGAACGGGAATGATTTCTACCATGGTTCCTGTGGTAACCATCTCTGTTGCCATCATGTTGAGTTTCCTCTGTGCCAATGGTTTTGACATGTCGATGTCTGCTAAGTCCATCAGTACTGGTCTTTATGGCATCGGTATCGCAGCCGTAGGTATGTTGTCAACGCTTGGCATCACCCTTGCAACGGATGCTTACGGTCCTATTGCCGACAATGCCGGAGGTAATGCGGAGATGAGCGGACTGGGTAAGGAGGTGCGTGAACGTACCGATGCACTCGATGCACTTGGCAATACCACTGCTGCCACAGGTAAAGGCTTTGCCATCGGTTCAGCAGCCCTTACTGCTTTGGCGCTTCTTGCCTCTTACATTGAGGAGATCAAGATAGCCATGATTCGTGCCGTAGAGAATGGAAAGCAGTATGTGGATGCTGCCGGCAATCTCTTCGACCCATCGAATGCAAGCACCATCGACTTTATCGACTTCTTCCAGGTTAACCTGATTAATCCTAAGGTGCTGGTAGGCGCTTTCCTCGGTGCGATGGCTGCCTTCCTGTTCTGCGGACTGACGATGGGAGCTGTGGGACGTGCGGCTGAGTCAATGGTTCAGGAAGTTCGTCGCCAGTTCCGTGAGATTAAGGGAATCCTTGAAGGCAAGGCAACTCCGGATTACGGTCGTTGTGTAGAAATCAGTACCCGCAGTGCTCAGCGTGAGATGATAATCCCGTCTCTTCTTGCCATCATCATTCCTATCGTAGTAGGTCAGGTTTTGGGAGTAGCCGGTGTGCTCGGTCTTCTTACCGGTGGTCTTGCAGCCGGCTTCACGCTTGCCGTCTTCATGTCTAACTCCGGTGGTGCATGGGACAATGCCAAGAAGATGATAGAGGAGGGCAACTTCGGAGGCAAGGGTAGTGAGAATCATAAGGCTACGATTGTAGGCGATACCGTGGGTGATCCGTTCAAGGATACCTCTGGTCCATCCCTCAATATCCTCATCAAGCTGATGTCGATGGTAAGTATTGTGATGGCAGGTTTGACCATTGCGTTCTTGTAAAAATCTGATAGTACCCCCTAGAAAAATAGCCCCCGATGCAAGAAACGCATCAGGGGCTATTTTTTCTATATATTAATGCCACATTTGCCACACTGTATGTTAACTATCTGATTTGCAGAAAATAAAGCGTGGCAATAAGTGTGTTTTTTATTGCCACTTATTGTCACCTAATTACAAAAATAGTACGATTCTTTTTATTGTGTCTATAAAAATAGGAACAAAAAATAAGGAGTGTCTACTATTTCAGTTTTATAAAATTGAAAGTGTCTACCTTTCTAGTTTATAAAGTAAAAAAGTGTCTACTGAAATCAGGAAAAGTCATACTGAAATCAGGAAAAGTCAGCACATTGGCTGGTCCCAGAGTGCCCGTCACACGGGCACTCAGGGACCATGTGATGGGCATCGACAGACCAAGTGATGGGCACTCATTACCCGTACGGTGGGCATCGAGTGCCCATTTTATGTGATGATTTTTGGGCTGTGGTTTAACGATTTTAGTTGACCACTTTTAGTTTTATTTGTAAGACGAGTTGACTCGGTTAAAACTTATTTATAATTCACGTTGACTTTCCTGAAACTTAGTCATATTTTTAGTTGACCACCTTAATAGATAGTCATATTTGGAGTTGTCCTTCTCATATTCCATACAGAACAAGTTGGGGGACATTCCTGAGCGTAGTGTACATGAGTAAGCATACTGTAATATGTAACTTATTGACAATCAACAAACGTTTTAGATAAAATTGCTTCTCTAGTATGTTAGAAAAGCTTTTGTGTTCGTGCACGTGGCATTAGATGGCAAAAAGTGGCAATAAAAAATGCTCTTATTGCCACGTTTTATTTTCTGTAAATCAGATAGTTAATGTGCAGCGTGGCAAATGTGGCATTAATATAGGAAAACTTTTTTCATGTATATTATCCCCATAGTTTGATTCCGTCCTTTTCAACGTTTTTGTAAAAGAGAGAATTCTTATACTTTTGCCATTCCTTGGCTGAATACATCACAGGATTAATCTCTTTTCCTAATTCCCATCCTAGCATGACAAGAGGATAGGTTACGTTGTCGTAATCAGAAGGAAGAAGTTCCTCCTTATCCAAGATGATAAGAATATCCCAGTCGCTATCATCCCTAGCGGTACCTCTGGCTTGTGAGCCGAAAAGTATCGCCTTCCCATTATCCGGCATGTTCTTAGCCAAGCATTCACGGATTACAGTCAAAGTATGTTCATGTTCCTTCTGCATATGTTTAAATTGTAATGCTGCAAAAGTAGTAATAAAACTTTTAATACAAAAGAAAAAGTGTGTATTTTAAAAAAACGATGGTCGATTTAGCGGAAAGTCCTGAAAAGTCCTGAAAAGAAATGTGCTTTGGGGTATAAACGAAAAAAAATGCTTATTTTTGTATATTCATAATCTTCTTGGAAGAGATAGATATTAAAGATGAAGTAGAAAAATGAAGCAATATAAATTTGTAGACTTATTTGCTGGTTGTGGCGGTCTTAGTCTTGGATTGCAACAAGCTGGCTTTACTCCATGGTTTGTAAACGAAATCGTAGAGCAGTTTTGTAATACATATAAGCTTAATCATGAATTGGGCGATGAGCATTATTTTGTTGGTGACATAGCTGAGCTCAATCAGCATCTTGATGATTACCAGAGTTTGTTGTCTGATATAACTTTAGTCTGTGGAGGACCTCCATGCCAAGGTTTTTCTATGGCGAATCGACAGCGTATATTAGATGATCCTCGTAATTCTCTTTATAAGCAATATCTGATATTCTTGCAAAATGTTCGGCCTAAATTCTTTATAATGGAGAATGTTAAGGGAATGATGAACAAAATTGAAGAAATTAAAGAGAATTTTAAAGAGTATCTCGGAGATGAATATCAATTTGATTATGCCCTTATGAAAGCTCAAGATTATGGTGTTCCTCAAAATAGAGAGCGCTTTATCATGATTGGTAATAGAGTTAATATTTCTCCTAAATTAATTTTTGAGGAGATATTTAAGCATAAGCGAAAACCATTTGTGTTGAAAGACGCTTTGGAAGGATTACCCCATCTTGTTGCTAAAAAAGAAAAAGGAGTAAAAGGTATTGAGTGTGCAGAATCTGGATTTACTGAATGTGAATTTAATTATATTCATAATGACTTTTATAAGTTTATCAATGGAGATAAAGATATCCAGAAACTCTACAATCACAAGAACCGCTATAATAATGAGCGTGATATAGAGATATATAGTAGATTGCCACAAGGAGCAAATTCTTTGCATGAGTCAATAGCAGATATTATGCCTTATAAGAGAAGAAATGATATTTTTAAGGATAAATATTTCAAATTGGATGAAACGCAAATTTGCAAGACGATAACTTCTCACATGAGGTTTGATTGTAATATGTATATACATCCATGGGATGCAAGAGGTTTGAGTCCTCGGGAGGCTGCACGTATCCAGACTTTCCCAGATGATTATGTGATAACTGGTTCTCAGAATATGTGGTATGCACAGGTTGGGAACGCAGTTCCAGTAAAACTTGCCAAAGCTATTGGTGATGGCATTATGAAATTTATAAAATGAGACATCTTGAATTATTTGCAGGTATAGGCGGTTTTAGAAGAGCGATGGATCTTTTGACGCAAGACCATATTATGAATTTTCACTGCGTAGGCTATTCTGAAATAGATCCTAAGGCAGTGAAAACATATTGTGCTAATTACAGGCCAGAGCAGGATGAGGAAGTTGCAATGGGGGATATTGTTGAATTTACTAAAAATCCAGAGAATATAGAAAATTTGCCAGACTTCGATCTGATAACAGGTGGATTCCCATGTCAAACATTTAGTATGATGGGAAAGCAGGCTGGGTTCAATGAGGATAGAGGACAGATGTTTTTCCGTATTATAGACATTCTTGCAGCAAGAAGACCTCGATATGTCTTGCTTGAAAATGTAAAGAATCTAAGAAATCACGACCAAGGGAGAACCTATAATAGAATTAATGAAGAATTAGAATTGTTAGGATATAGGGTGTTTAGTGCAGTCTTCAATACTGCAAATTTTCATCTTCCTCAAACTCGGAATAGACTTTTGATATTTGCCACAACAGAACCTCTTCCCGACAACTTCGAGGATATGTTTTCTAGTGCAAATGTTGCTGAGACTTTTGAGAATGTATATGCTAATTTAAGTGTTAGTCATTATGAAACAGTTAATGATTTACTTCAGAGAAATGTTAATCAAAAATACTTTTTATCTGAAAAAATCAAACCAACCATATTGGCTGATGGGTCAGCTAATTTCAAATCTCGTTCAGATATAAATATGAGAATAGCTAGACCTCTGACAGCTACAATGCACAAAATGCATAGAGCTTGTCAAGATAACTATTATAGTCAAGATTTCATAGATTCTCAAGGAGAAATAAATCCTGTAGAAACGATGACAAAAGAAGAACTGGCAAAATTGCCAATTCGTAAAATAACGCCAGAAGAAGCATTTATGTTGCAGGGTTTTCCTGCAAGTTTTGCACTAAATGGTCGTAATGCAGGTGTTGCTGATGGCTCTCTGTATAAGCAAGCAGGAAATGCTGTTAGCGTAAATACTATTTATGCAGTTTTGTATTATCTTATCATAAACAATATAATTCATGAATGATATGTTTTTCTTCTTTTTTGATATTGAAAAGCGCATCGGCTTAAAGAAATTAAGCGGTGTAGAATTGGGTACAAGTGAGTCAAGTAATCAGACTCATATTGGGCTATTTGAAGATGTCCTTCAATTCTTAGGAGATAATGTCGTTACTACGGCAATGTTAGTTTATGGGGATTACTGTCAAATACTGGATTGTTATTTTGACAGAATCAAAAATCCTGATGGAACTTATAGAAGTCCTAAAATACGAAAAGGGGGAGTTGGTGAAGAATCCGTTGTCTCAAAAATTAGAGAGTTTGCCTTGGAAGATAAGAGTGCAGATTGGTATCTCCTTTGGTCTGGATTAGAAAATAAAGATTTGGTATTTTGGCTTATCAATAGTCATTCTGAAGATTTTGCTATTATCAAGACCTTGGTTAAGGATAATGTTCGCATCATTAAAGATGAGGATAAGGCTTATGCTGGTTTAAAGAATATCATGGTGAGTAAAATAAACAACTCTAGTATTGATATTCAAAAGGAGATAGAAATCATCTCTCAAACGGGTGCTGTAAATAAAAAATATAAACCGTTTGATTTAGATAAGGCAAAAAAGCATATCGCTTTAGTAGGTAAGCAAGGTGAAGAATTGGTAAATGAGTATCTAGAAAGATTAAAATCTGCCAAGGAATTAGATTCTTTTGAATGGATGAATAAGAGCAGAGAATCTGGTTTGCCATACGATTTTATTTTGAATGGAACTTCTGATATACATCAGTATGTTGATGTTAAGTCAACAAGATTTGGTTTCAGCCAGAATATTGTTTTCAGCAATCAAGAGGTTGAATTTGCTAATCTATTGAATGCTGATACTAATTATTCCGTTTATAGAGTATTTGATATGTCTGAATCTTCGGCTAATCTGAAGATATGCACACAGTGCTTGCCTTATATGAAGGAGATGAATAATAATATTCAAAAGCTTAATGCTGCTATTGTTGAGAGTAAGACGAAACTTCTAGATTTAAACATCGCAGTTTCTCCAGTAGATTGCTTTAGTTTGATACAGGAATCAATAAAACTATAAGAAATGGATGAGATTGTAAAACATATAAATGATACAAATGCCAGCTATAGACAACCAAATGCAGGAGATGCCAAGAATACAGATTTGTTCTTGGATAATGAGCATTATGCCTTTTTTGAAGGTGCTGGCGAACATATTACTGTAAGATTTCATAAAGAAAATCTTTCAAAGGCTATATTATTTATAGCTTCAATCTTGCCAAGAAAATTTGATCAATCAGCTATGCATTGCATTATAGAGTATTCTAGTAAGTTTGTGATAGACCAATTGGCTTTACTTGATGCTTTATTTAAAGAAAATGGGAAGTCTGTAGATACAATAACACAGGTTTGGAATGCTCGTAAAAATGTTATCCAGAAAAATGGAAAGGTTGATAATCGCTTCTATTTTAATGGCTTGATGCAGGATGTTGTTTATTTAGATAGTACAGGTAAAGAACGTAAAGCGAAGTTTACTGTTCGTAATTATATGGCAGGGGGATATTCTGAACTTCATATCAAAAAAGCTGAAGGTGGAATTTTCGATATTGAAATTAAAAATGTAACTACACCATATAATGATGGTAAAGAAGATGAAATAGAGGAAATATCTTGTAAAAATAGTTGTTTGATGCCTCTACAGCAAATCTTCTATGGTGCCCCAGGAACAGGAAAATCATTTAAGATTAAACGTGATACGAAGGATCAGAGCAAGATTCGTACCACATTCCATCCAGATAGCGATTATTCTACATTTGTAGGATGTTATAAGCCAACTATGAATGAGGATGTAAAGTATGATAAGGAAGGAAACGAGAAAAGTTGTACAAAGCAGATAGAATATGCTTTTGTGGCCCAGGCTTTTTTGAAAGCTTATGTTAAAGCGTGGAAATTCTATTGCAGTGCTGAAGATGGAACAGCCAAGGCTCAGTATCTTATTATTGAAGAGATAAACCGTGGTAATTGTGCACAGATCTTTGGCGACCTTTTTCAGTTGCTGGATAGAAATGAGGATGGCTACTCTACATACCCTATTGTCGCAGATACAGATATCCAGAGATATCTTAGCAAAGAGTTTGAAAAGGTTAATGTTCCAGACTCTTTGAATACGATATACGATGACTATGATGGAAATATAGCAGAGGATATTAAAAACGGAAACGTGCTCGCATTGCCTACCAACCTCTACATCTGGGCAACCATGAATACCAGCGACCAGTCTCTTTTTCCAATTGATTCCGCTTTCAAGCGTCGTTGGGATTGGAAGTATATGCCTATAGATACAAAAAAAGAGAATTGGAATATTGAAGTGGCAGGAAAGAACTATTCATGGACAGACTTCTTGGAGGCTGTCAATGAGCAGATATTTGAAGTAACGAAATCTGAGGACAAAAAACTTGGTTTCTACTTCTGTCGTGCAAATAATCATGTTGTTGATGCAGAGAAGTTTGTCAGCAAGGTTATCTTCTATCTGTACAATGATGTATTCAAAGACTACGGCTATGACCGCAAGATGTTCCAAGGAGAGGATGGTAAGACCATTCAATTTCATGAATATTTCCAAAGCAACGGAGATATAAATGAGCAGAAGGCTGCCCTTTTCTTGAACAATCTGGAGATAAAACCAATCGGTGATAATAACGTCGAATAAAAAGTACTTATGCATATTATCATAGAGGAACATAAATATCCCATCAAGGTTTTAGGAAAAACACTTGATGGAATCACCAATCTGAGGGACGTTAATGGTATGGTTAGCGTTAACTACGTAGGGTATTATTATAACCCTACGCTGAAGGACTGTGTATTCATATTACCTAAGGTGTTAATGGAAGATGTAGATGGTGAGGAGCTTATCTTCGGCCACTGTAAACCTGAGGATATAGTAAACTTAGAACAACAAGATCTGTTAACTCAGGAGGAACATGATTTCATCTATGAATTGTCTGTTTGGATATATCGTGCTATTTGTGTTTTTCGTGATAGTAAAGTTGACAATACTATTGTAAGACAACAGAATTCTCAACAAATGGGTCATGGAAGGTTGCATCAATGTAATACCTTCCTCGATATTTTGTTGGCTTTGCAAAAGTTTAATAGGGAGAATCAGAACTTCTTTTTCTTTGTGCTAAGAAACATTCATTCTGGTTATAATAAGATTAATTGGGTAAAAACGATAAATAAGTCAATGGCTATCATCCTGAATAAACAGCCAGTTTATCTGGATCCTATTAATAAGAAACGCCAGATTAATTTTGATGAAGAACTGCTAGTTATCTTCTTCTCTATCTTGCGTTATATACATGACAAATATGGCTTCCCTGTTCAGATAAATGTAAACTTTCCTCTGATTACCGGAGAAAAGTTTAGAACTTATCTGGATGGTATGGGCAAGGTGCGTTTGATGCAAATTAAATATAAGTACTTTTCCGATAAAGCATTGTATTTGTGGGAACTTTGTCATGCCTTCTTTGCACATAGTAAGGATATCAATGTCGAGACGGATGATAAGGAGTATCTGCTGGTTAAGAACTTCAATATCGTGTTTGAGGCTATTATTGATGAATTAGTGGGTGATAAAAAACTGCCTGCTGATTTGAAAGACCAGGGGGATGGCAAGAGGGTTGACCATATGTATACTTATCAGAATCTTACCAATAATGAAGAGGAGAAAGATATATATTATATAGGTGATTCTAAGTACTATAAGCGTGGGCATAAGATAGGAAAAGAATCTGTATATAAGCAGTTTACTTATGCAAGAAATGTCATTCAATGGAATTTAGATTTGTTTAATGACGGGGATAAGGAAGAGCAGGATAAACATTTTAGACTTCGTGATGATGTAACAGAAGGTTATAATGTTATTCCTAACTTTTTTATTTCAGCAGAGCAGAAAACATTGAAAGCTGAGGATGATATCAAGTTGACTGATAACAAAAAGCAGGACTTCTTGTCTCGCCAGTTTGACAACCGTTTGTTTGATAGGGACACATTCTTAATAGCTCACTATGATGTGAACTTTCTTTTTGTTGTTGCCTTGTATGGACGTAATGAGCAAGGAGAAAAGAAAGTGTGGAAAGATAAGGTTAGGAATATGTTCCGTAAGGAAATCCAACAAATGCTTAATTCTAAATTCGACTTTTATGCGATGACAGCTAAGGAAGGAGTTAGTGCTGTGGGATATATTCAAGACCATTTTCAGCAATTGCTTGGTAAGGTCTTTACACCTTATGAGGACAGAGAGACTCAAAAGTATTATTCTTTAGCATTAGATAATGGTGAACAGTTTGCTGGCGAGAATGCTACAATATTGTCTCAATTGAAAGATTCTTTTTATGTAGTGCCATGTAAGATTGGGGATGATCCAAAAAAGTTGTTACCAGAGGTCTCTTCTTTGGCAGAAGGAATGTTAGTGCCTTCTTCTTTCTTGACGATGCACTATCTTGAGAGGTATCAGGACAAAACTATTTTGGTTGGTTGTTATCATGATGAGGCTCACCTCAATTGGATTCTAGGACAGAATGACAAGGGTACGCTTATCTACAATATTCGTGTTGGTAAAGAGCGTGAAGGTGGTCTGATTAAGGCTCAGCTTGATAGAATGGCGGTGTCTTTTGTGGTACTCTATGAATATGGATGTGAACATGAAAATAAGTATCGTGTGTTCCATGTGCACCACCATGCTTATATCAAAGAGGATAGAATGCGTGAAACCCTTTATCCAAGGGAACCAAAGGGTAACTATTTCTGTTATATCTTTGATGAAGAAGTAACCTTAGGTAATCTTGACGTTCATCGTTTGGTTTCCCAAAAGCGAATAAATGATAGGGAATATGTTGATGGTGCGCCTATATTTATAAATGGTAAAGAATTGATAAAATTTAGAAAATAAATGATATGGAAAAGAAATACGGAACATCTTTGATAATAGGAAATGGCTTTGACTTAAATTTAGGCATGGTCACCGATTATCGTTCATTTTTTAAAAAATTGAAAGCTGATGGCTTTTTTACAAAGCATACTAATAATCCCCTTTTGCAGTTTATAAAAGCAAAAGGAGAGAAGGAAAATTGGTATGACTTTGAAGGTATTATTCAGGAATATGCTACAAAAAGTGAACAAGCTGTTAATTTAAAGATGATAGATAAACTTTTGCCTATCATTGATAAAGCTTTAGATATTGATGAAGAATCATTCAAGATAATTAAGAGTTATAAGCATCTTTGTGGAATAGTATCAGAATTTGACAGTATTATTAAATATACGTCAAAGAATAATTATCTTGACTTTGCAGCAGACAAAGATATACGGGAAAAATGTGTGTATATCAAAAAAGCTCTATCTCAATATAGCGAAGAACAAAGGGATTTGGTTAAAGAAGCAATGAGACTTCTGAAGGACGAACTTGTAGCCTTCCTTAAAAGCGCAAAAATAAATGATGAAGAAAAAAGTGTGGCATATATAATATTCTTTTCGATTATGGGTATTTATGATGCTGGATACAAAGGATTAACAATGAAACTGTCCGATTATTCGAAAAAAAGTCAGGGTAGTTTTCCCGACTTTAAGATCGTGTCATTTAACTATACTGATACAATTTCTAATCTTGTCGTATACCTACAACGTATAAAATTTGATTCACGCATAGATTTAGAAACCAATGATTTAAAAGAGAATTTTTATAGAATTCATGGTGCTTTAGATTCTGAAGTAATATTTGGGATAGATAGTGAATGCGATATACCTAATGCGTTCATATCATTAAGAAAATCTAATCACATTAGTATTAATGCAAAACAAAGATTTAGTGATATAATAGAAAACTCTAAAAGAATTATTATATTTGGGCATAGTATATATGGTATAGATTACGAGTATTACGCAGATTTTCTGAAAAAAAATAAAGATACAGATGTTGTTGTAATGTATCATAATGAAGCTGGTAGAAAAGAATTTGAAAATGAATTAGAAAATAGAGGAGTAACGCGTAAAATAAACTATGAAAATATTGTTCTTTCCAATCATTTTTTTGAATTCTGTGAAAATATAGCTGAAGAGCAGCAGCATTTTTTTGAAAAGGAAATGTAAGAGTAGGACAGATTTGATATTCTGGCCTCATTTATTTTAATAAGCTGCTATCACCTCAATCCCATCTCTCTAAATCTCCTTGAGTAGGAAGGGATTGAGGTGGTGATGCTTTCTGATAATATCAACTGGGCAGCCTAGAAGTTTTTCAAGGTATGCTTTCAGACGGACTATCAGAAAAACTTGGGGGCATTTCTACATAGATATCTACATCGCTGCCATCATGGTGCTGGTTTCTTGCTGCAGAACCAAAGAGGCGCAGGGAGGTGATGCCGAAGGTGTTCTGCAGTTCTTCGGCATGAGATGTGATGAGGGCTATGTATTCTTCTCTTGTTTTCATTCTTA
>ERZ1034691.1759-NODE-1759-length-13209-cov-14.038543_pt1 | contig 13209 bp, 9 predicted proteins | sample MGYA00520638_ERZ1034691 | MGnify/ENA primary metagenome ERZ1034691 (study PRJEB33766, sample SAMN09781763) | gut metagenome | biome: gut microbiome | host: Homo sapiens | place: Madagascar | study: EMG produced TPA metagenomics assembly of the PRJNA485056 data...
CGTCGTCTATCCAAAGTAATAATCCGTTGCTCATATTTTATATCCTTTTTCTTTTGGGGTGCTAAAGTACAAAGAAAAATGGAATGAGGAACACGACTTTGTGTTAAAGAGAGTTAATGATGAAGATTCTTTGGTACTTTTTATGAAAACGTTTGTATTACCTTGTGACAAAACCTAAAAACATAGGTTAATTAAAACTTATTTGTATAACTAAACATAAGCATTATGATCAGACGCAATTACTTGAAAAGTTTGATGATCTTCATCCTGATGTGCCTCCCTCTCTTGGGAGCATCGGCACAGCAGAAAGTAACTGTCAATGTTGTGAATGCCTCTTTGAAGCAGGTGTTCAGTACAATCGAAAACCAGACATCCTACAGGTTTTCTTACAAGAGTGATATCATTGACCATCGCAAGGATATCACCATCAGGAAGAGTGGCGTTCCTGTAACAGCTGTACTCGATGCAGCCTTGAAAGGACGCAACTTGAAATACTCTGTGGTTTCGCAGAAATCTATCGTTGTTTCTGAGAAGCATGCGGCAGCCGCTCCTCAGCAGAGCAACAAGCACAAGATGCAGGGTGTTGTGAAGGACGACAACGGTGAGCCAGTCATTGGTGCTACTGTTTCTGTAGTTGGTACCGACGAACTCGCAGTAACCGATATAGACGGCCGATTCACCATCAATGCAGCCAAGGGCGCTAAGGTGAAGGTTTCTTACCTCGGTTTCGTAGACCGCGAGGTGAAGGCTTCTGAAAACATGAACATCGCCATGAGCGAGGACACACAGGCGCTGAGCGAAGTGGTAGTAGTAGGTTATGGTACCATGAAGCGTAGCGATATGACTGGTGCTCTTTCTTCTGTCAATACCAAGGAGATGGCTAAGCGCACTACTACCAACCCAGCTGAGGCTTTGCAGGGTAAGGTAGCCGGTGTGAACATCCTGAGAAGTGGTGGTAACGCCGGTGCTGGTGTGAGCATCAAGATTCGTGGTATCAAGACTACCGGTAGCAACGAACCTCTTTATATCGTGGACGGTTTCCCAGGCGATATCAACAGCGTGAACCCTCAGGACATCGAGTCTATGGAGATTCTGAAGGATGGTGCTGCCGCTGCCATCTATGGTTCTGTAGCTGCCAACGGTGTGGTTCTGATTACAACCAAGAACGGTAAGAAGGGCGAGACTAAGGTTGATTTCAGTTCTTACCTCAGCTTTACTCAGGTATCTAAGGACCTAGACCTCCTGGATGCTGAAGGTTATAAGAAGGTGCATAAGATGATGTACGAGAATGCCGGTGAACCTTTGCCAGCATACGTAACTCATGAGACAGGTGTGAACTCTGACTGGGTAGATGCTATCCGTCGTAAGGGTCTGGCTCAGAGCTACATGGTAAGTTTGCGCGGTGGTGCTGAAAAGGGTCAGTACTCTGTATCTTACAACCATGCTGACGAGAAGGGTATCTTCCTCGGTAACAGCGAGCGCCATGACATCGCACGTATGAAGGTACATGCTACCAAGGGAATCATCGACCTCGATGCCAATGTAGACTTCAAGTTTACCAAGGGCCACCAGCCACAGTATCAGTTGAAAGAGGCTTATATGATGTCTCCTCTCGTACCTATTTATGATGAGAGCAGAAAATATGGCTTCGGTTTGAGCGACTTCGATGGTCTTCCAAACAACCGTAACGTCGTTGCCGACGACCATTACAAGAAGAATACTTACAAGAAGTATCATACAACAGCCAATGCTGCCTTGACATTCAACTTCTTCCCATGGCTCAACTTCAAGACCAGCTACGGTTATCGTGGTGAGCATGAGATAGATAATTCCCATTATCCAGATTATACAGCCGACTATAAGAGTCCTAACCTCTATCCAAACAACTACGAGTATCGTGCATACTGGCAGGAGCAGGTATTTGAGAACGTGCTTTCTTTCAACAAGCAGATTCAGAAGCACAGCATCAACGCCATGCTCGGTACCTCTCTCAGTATGACTAAATATAACTGGGAATCAGTATCTGTAGAAGGTAAAACCAATGTAAACGAGGTTATCAACGGTCAGCTCAATACCAGTGACAAGCCAGCCGGCTTCCTCGATCCTAACTTCCCAACCATCAGTGGTGGTGTAGGTGGTACTTACTACGGTACAGGTTCTTACTGGGAGTATAACCGTGCTTCTTTCTTCGGCCGTATTAACTACAATTTCAACGACCGTTACCTCTTCCAGTTCACCTTCCGTGAGGATGGATCTTCTAAGTTCGGTGCAGACAGTCGTTGGGGTTTCTTCCCATCAGTAGCTGTAGGTTGGAGAATCAGCGAGGAGCCTTTCTTCCCAAAGAATTCTGTAATCAGCAACTTGAAGTTCCGTGCCAGCTGGGGTCAGCTCGGTAACGAGAATGCGCTCGGCAAATACGACTTCCTGGCTAGAATTTCCAGCTACAACGATATGTACATGGGTTATGTACAGGGTGCAGGCTCAAACCCTTGGACCGGTAGCATCGCACGTGCATTGGAGAATCGCTCTTTGAAGTGGGAAACTACAGATACCAAGAACATCGGTTTCGACTTCGGTCTCTTTGGTAACCATCTGAATGGTAACATCAACTACTATATCAACGAGACACGTGATCTCCTGATTACCCGTAGAATCGCTCCTTCTGCTGGTCTTGACAACCCTACCTTGAACGTAGGTAAGATGCGCAACCAGGGCTTTGAGTTGGAGTTGAACTGGAACGACAAGATCAATGATTTCGAATATAACGTAGGTTTCAACATCAGTACCATTGCCAACAAGGTGGTAGCTCTTGCCAACGAAGACCAGACAATCTATGGTGTAGGTTTGAAGTATGGTACAGAGCACTTCCCAACCCAGACCAAGGTAGGCAAGCCAATCGGAGCTTTCTATCTCTATCAGGCAGACGGCATCTTCCAAAGCCTTGAAGAGGTTCAGGCTCACAAGAACAGCAAGGGCGAACTCCTTCAGCCAAATGCTCAGCCTGGTGATGTACGTTTCAAGGATATGAACGGCGATGGTGTGATTGATGAGGACGACAAGACTTACTCTGGTACAGGTATTGCCAAGGTAGAGGCCAACCTCAATCTCGGTGCCAGCTACAAGGGTTTCGACTTCTCTGCAGTTATCGGTAGTGCATTCGGCAACAAACTTTATAATGGTATCCGCTACTACTACGAGGGCATGAACTCTGGTTCTAACTTCCTTAAGACAACCCTCAATGCCTGGACTCCTACCAACACCAAGACCGATATTCCACGTGCAGTCTTCGGTGATCCTAACCAGAACACCCGCGAGTCAACCCGCTTCCTGGAGAACGGCGACTTCGTACGTCTGCGCCAGGTACAGTTGGGTTACACCTTGCCAAAGGCATTGTCTAAGCAGATTTACTGCGAGAGCATCCGTTTCTACGTGAGTGCAGAAAACGTGTTCACCATCACAGGCTATTCTGGTGCAAACCCAGAGTTCTCACAGGGCGTATTGAACAGTGGTGTAGACCGCTTTACCTATCCGTTCTCTCGCTCTTATACAGTAGGTGCACAGGTATCTTTCTAAATAAACAACTAAGGAGAAATCATTATGAAAGCATTAAAATATATAGCAGGCATTTGCCTTGCACTGTCACTCACTTCTTGTGATGACTTTCTTACAAAGACTTCGCCAGATGAATTGACTTCTGGTAACTACTGGCGTAACAAAAGCGATGCAGAATCAGGTATGGCTGCCGTTTACTCACAGATGTATTTCGGTGATGAGTGGAGCTTCCCTGAGGTGAAATGGCCTGTTGAGGCTTATCGCCAGGACGATGTGGTAATGGGTTCAGACGCCCAGAACTATCCGAACTGGGTGCAGTTGAGAGATTTTACCTTTACCAACGGTAACTCTCAGTTTACCTCTTACTGGTGGTACTACTATCATGGCATCAGCTTTGCCAACCAGGTAATGACTAAGGTTGGTGCCATGACCGATGCACAGATTGATGCAAAGGATAGAACAGAAATCGTGGCTGAGGCTCGTTTCATGCGTGCTTTCTACCACATGCAGCTGTTGCTCAACTGGGAGAAGATTGTAAACCGTGATGTATATATCACTTCTTCAGGCGAACTTGACAAGGCTATGTCTGAGCGTCCTGACAGTTGGAACTTCATCGTGGATGATTTGCAGAAGGCTGGAGCTGATTTACCACAGAAGCGCCCTGCTGATAATCTGGGTCGTGCTACTTCCGGTTCTGCTTATGCTTACCTCGGCTTTGCCTATCTCACCATGGCTTCAGAGCAGCCTGAGAAGAAGACTGAGTATCTGAACGAGGCACTTAAGGCTTTTGACAATGTAAAGGGATATGAGCTTGAAAGCAATTTCCTGAGCATGTTCAATGGTACCAACAAGAACTGTAAGGAGTCTATCTTCGAAATCCAGTTCTCTATGAGTAGTGTCAGTGGCGCATGGTATCGTACCTATCTGCACAAATGGATTGGTACCAGTGCATTCGGCGGTTGGGATGAAATCGCTCCATCTCAGGCTTTGATGAACGAGTTTAAGAAGGAAGGTAAATTGAACAATGGCATGTATGATGCCCGTCTCTACGAATCTGTTTACTTCAATGATCCATACTTCAATGATGGAACCGGTAAGGTTTATGATTATGACTTTAAGGATTGGGTAAAAGATCCAGAGGAGAGAGACCGGGTTCTTCAGTTCCGCAAGTTCATGCCACCTACCAAAGCTGCTTTGTCACAGAAGCATACCGACGTGAACATTCCTCTGATGCGTTATGCCAACGTTCTCCTGATGAAGGCCGAGGCACTCAATGATTTGGGCCGTACAGGAGAGGCTATTCCGCTGATCAACGATGTGAGAAGAGTTCACGGCAACATGCCAGCCATGACCGGTACAACACAGGCTGAGGTTCAGGCTCAGATTGAGCACGAGCGTATGATTGAGTTCCCGATGGAGAACTTGCGCTGGTATGACCTGCGCCGCTGGGGCAAGACTGCTGAGGCTATGGCTGCAATCGGCCGTACTGGTTTCGACAAGAGCAAGCTGTTCTATCCAACTCCTCAGACTGAGTTGAACTCAAACAGACTGGCTAAGTAATAGGGGCGAGTAACCATTGAAGATTACTTATAAATATCATCTGGATTCTCGGTCTATTAAGCAATAATACGATCGGGAATCCGTTTTTTATGGTAATGTAATTCATAAAAACGAACAATAAAATAAAGAAGAAAAACAAGAAACAATGCTCAAGATAGTAATGATTATGCTATGCGGAATAGGTACCGGCTATCTGCTCCGCAACAAGAAAATGAGTTTTATCGGCCGTATCATCACGGCGCTGATATGGGTACTCCTGTTCCTGCTCGGTATCGAGGTAGGTTCTAACCCTCGTATCATCAGCGGTCTTCAGACCCTGGGACTTGAGGCGATAGCCCTGACCTTTGGAGGCAGTCTGGGTAGTGCACTCTTTGCTTGGGCATTGTGGAAGTATGTTACAGCAAAGCAGGCTAAATCGTCGGCTCACGCTGAAACCGGGAAAGGAGGCAAGGCATGAAAGGCAGTTTGATTATCGTAAGCTTCTTTGTTCTGGGTATCATCGTAGGCTTGTGTGATGTGATTCCGGCAGGTCTTCTGGATAGCGACGTGAGCTATTATGCACTCTGCTGCCTGATGTTCTGCGTAGGTATCAGCATCGGTTGCGATACTTCTGTGCTGAAGAGTTTCAAGAAGGTGAATCCCCGTCTGATGATGCTCCCTGTGATGACCATTCTGGGTACGCTGGCAGGTTGTGCCGCCGTATCTCTCATCTTGAGCCACCGCCAGCTTACCGATTGTCTGGCAATCGGTTCAGGATTCGGATATTACTCACTTTCGAGTATCTTCATCACCGAATACCGGGGCGCCGAACTGGGAACCATCGCCCTTCTTGCCAACATCTGTCGCGAGATTCTCACCCTGCTGTGTGCTCCGCTGCTGGCAAAATACTTCGGCAAACTGGCACCTATCAGTGTAGGTGGAGCCACGACCATGGATACAACGTTGCCAATCATCACCCGATATTCGGGCGAGAGTTTCATCATCGTTTCCATCTTCCATGGCTTCTGTGTCGACTTTTCTGTACCCTTCCTGGTTACCTTCTTCTGTTCTTTGTAGAAATAGCTAAAAGCAGTTTTAAACCAAAACCCGTATGAGACATATTTTCAGTTCATTCATGATATGTCTGAGCCTGTGCTGTGCCCATACCTCAGTAGCCCTTGCGGCTCAGGATGGCAAGCAGCCTGCAGCTTTAGACCCTTGGCAGGACGCCACCGTGACCCATATCAACCGCATGCCGATGACCGCTCATTACTTGCCTTTTACAAGCGAGAACGGAGCCTTGGTACAGTTGAAGATGGACGACGCCCGCCGTTTCCAGTTGAACACCCAGAATGAGCGCCGCCGCTCGCTGGATGGTGTATGGAAATTCAAACTGGTGAAGAATCCGAGTCTTGCCTTGACCGATTTCTTCAAGACATCCTATAACGTAAGCGATTGGCAGAACATCAATGTGCCTGGCAGCTGGGAGTTGCAGGGCTTCGATGCGCCCATCTACACCGATGTAACCTATCCTTTCAAGGCAAATCCTCCTTTCGTACCACAGGATTACAACCCTGTAGGACATTATGTACACGAATTTACCGTGCCTGAAAACTGGAAGGGCATGGATGTAATCATGGATTTCGAAGGTGTAGAATCTGCCTTCTATCTCTGGATCAACGGCAAGATGGTGGGTTATAGTGAAGATAGCCGTCTGCCAGCCCACTTCAATATCTCCAAGTTCCTGAAGAAGGGCAAGAACCGCCTTGCCATGAAGGTGTTCCGCTTCAGCGACGGCAGTTATCTGGAAGACCAGGACTACTGGAAGTATAGCGGCATAGAGCGCAATGTGTTCATCCAGGCTCGTCCTAAGAGCCGAATGAACGACTACGTATTGGGAAATAAACTAATCAATCAATATAAGGATGGCAATTTCACACTCGATGTGAATATGCTCAATCCACAGAAGGGTCAGAAGGTTGAGGTGAAAGTGCTTTCGGCAACAGGTAAATCTCTCTTCAAACAAATCCAGAGCATCACCTCACCTGCTGATACCTTGATTCATTTCGAAAAGCTGTTGAAGAACGTGCAGCCTTGGAGCGCAGAGAGCCCTTATCTCTACACTCTCGTCATCAATACTACCGACAGGAATGGTAGGGTAGAGGAGAGTGTGGCTCAGCCTTTCGGCTTCCGTACCATCGAAATGAAGAACGGACAGCTTCTGGTAAACGGTGTTGCCATCACCATCAAGGGTGTAAACCGACAGGAGCACAATGCCGTACACGGCAGAACCCTCAGCATCGGTGAGATGGTGAAGGATGTGAAGATGATGAAGCAGTTCAACATCAATGCCGTGCGTACCTCTCACTATCCTAACTATTCAGAGTGGTATCAGCTCTGCGATAAGTATGGTCTCTACATGGTAGGCGAGGCGAACATCGAGTGTCATGGTATCCTGGATACTGAATACAAACAGCTGGCAGACAGGGAAGACTGGTATCCTGCTTTCCACGACCGCATGTACCGCATGATCAAGCGCGACCGCAACCATACCGCCATCATCATCTGGTCTATGGGTAACGAGAGCGGATATGGCAAGAGCTTCGAGAAACTCTACGATATGAGCAAGGCGATGGATCCAACCCGTCCGGTACAGTATGAGGGCGGCGGTTACTACGCCAAGTCGGATATCTACTGTCCGATGTATGCCCGCATCTGGTCTTTGCGCCGCCATGTCAACCAGCGTGATGAGCGTCCGCTGATTCTCTGCGAATACGCCCATGCCATGGGTAACAGCGAGGGTAACCTCAAGGATTACTGGGATCTGATTTACAAATACGACCAGTTGCAGGGTGGTTTCATCTGGGACTGGGTAGACCAGACCATCGCCAAGACCGATGACAAGGGACACAAATACTGGGCTTATGGTGGCGATATGGGATTCGTAGGCGTAGTAAACGATTCCAACTTCTGTGCCAACGGACTTGTAGCAGCCGACCGCTCGCTGCATCCACATATCTGGGAGGTGAAGAAAGTTTACCAGAACATCGCCTTCGAGCCAGTAGCCTTCATGCAGAACCGCATCAAGGTAACCAACCGATTCGACTATACCACGCTTGACAATTATCAACTCTTCTGGGCAGTAGAGGCAAACGGCGAAACCATCAGAAGCGGCAAGATGAACTTCCCAACCCTCCTGCCTCATCAGGCTAAGGAGATGGAGATACCGATGGGCACTCTTCCTGCTGCCGACAACAAGGAATACTTCCTCACCCTGCGCGCCTTCAGCAAGCAGGCTACCGGAGCCGTTCCTGCAGGTCACGAGGTAGCCATCGAGCAGATGCAGCTGCCTGTACGACTGGAAAAGGCTCAGGAACAGGTAAGCGGACAGATAGAGAAGACCGAGACAGAAGATGCCATCACCATCCAGGGAAAGACCAAGGATTTCTGCGTCAGCTTCTCTAAGAAGACCGGCGAGATGACCTCACTGAAATATGACGGTAAGGAAATGCTGCTGGCAGGCTTGCAGCCAAACTTCTGGCGCGGTATCACCGACAACGATGTGGCTAACGGCACTCAGGAACGCTGCGCTACCTGGCGTGAGGCAGGAAAGAAGATGGTACTGAAGGGCATCAAGACCCAGGCAGACAACCAGAAGGCTACCGTCACAGCAGACTTCGATATGCCAGAGCAGGAATCTCAGATGCAGATTACCTATCAGATGCTTGCCAATGGAAATGTAGAGGTGAACATGCACTTCACTCCTGGCAACAAGGCGCTGCCGGAGATGCCACGTCTCGGTATGCGCATGATTCTGAAGGGCGACTACGACCAGATGACCTGGTTGGGTAGAGGTCCGCAGGAGAACTATGCCGACCGTAAGAGCGGTTACCTCATCGGTAAGTATTCTGCCAGCGTATGGGAGCAGTATCATCCATACGTAAGAGCTCAGGAAACCGCCAACAAGTGTGATGTACGCTGGTTCACCCTCGCTTCGAAGGCTGGAGCCGGTATCAGGGTGGAAGGTGCTGAGCCATTGAGCGTAAGTGCCTGGAACTTCCCACAGGATGATCTCCTCTATGTTCCTTCTACCATCGAGCACCGTCATGGCGGCTGTGTAGACAAGAAGGACATGGTATGGGTGAACATCGACCATCTGCAGATGGGTGTTGGTGGCGATAATACCTGGGGCGCTATGGTGCATCCGGAATATACCATCACTCCAAAGGAGTGGAGCTATAGCTTTACTATTAAGAACTTAAAATAAACGATATGAAGACTAAGTCTATAGCTATACTGACTATGGGGCTTGCCATGCTGTCTATGGACGGCATGGCACAGACCACCCGTCAGGAGTATAAGGATATTCTTGACATCCAGCTGACACCGGGTGCTCCCCGCCGTCATAACGGATGCTTCACGGATATGGGTTCATGGATGGGTTTCACCCTCTCAGAGAAGGAGAAACCTACCGCAGGCTTCTGCGGACCTTTCAGTATCTATTACCGCAACTGGTATGCCCGTTCGCTGGTATCTCTCATTGATGGAACCGTGCAGGAACAGAGCTATTATCCGGGTGAAATCAGAATGAGTCTGAAGAAGGATGGTGCCGATTTCTATGAGAGTCTGCAGTTTGTAGATGCCCGTACGGCACTGCTTACAGTTACCAATCCATCCAAGGTTCCGTTCACGTTTACTGCCGACAGCATCAGTACCCGTGCCAATGTTTCACGTTACAAGAACCGTGTTACCATCGGAGACTTCTACGGTGAACGTGTCATCATCGACTTCCCTCAGGAGGTTAAGGTGACTGATACCGACCACAACTATCTGGCTACCGTGCCAGGAGGTGTAGAACAGCTCACCATCGCTATTTCGTTGGTAGAGCAGGATACCGAGGCTTCGGTTCAGCATGTGCATACAGCCAGTCTGCTTGCCAATCCGAAGGTAGCACTCGATGAAAACGAGAAGCGCTGGAACGGTTATCTGAAGAAGGTAATCCGTGATGATATGCCTGCAGAATACAACCGGGTGGCTGCGAAATCCATCGTCACCCTGCTTTCCAACTGGCGTGCCAAGCGAGGTGCCCTGTATCATGACGGCATCGTGCCAAGTCACGCTGTAGGCTATTTCGTAGGTTGCTGGGCATGGGACTGCTGGCGTTTCTCAGCCGGTATGGCTTCCTTCTTCCCAGAGTTGGCAAAGGATAACATCCGCGTGATGTTCGACTACCAGCAGCCAGACGGCATGATTATCGACTGCATCTATCCGGATGCTTCTGAGAACAACTACCGCGACAGTAAGCCTCCTCTGGCAGCCTGGGCGGTGAACGAGATTTACGAGCATACTCAGGATCTGGCTTTCGTAAAGGAGATGTATCCGAAGCTTCTGAAATATCACAAGTGGTGGTATGAGAAAAGAGATCACGACAAGAACCATATCTGTGAGTTCGGTTCGGTTGATGGCACGCTGGAGGCAGCTGCCTGGGAGAGTGGTATGGATAATGCCATCCGTTTCGACGGTACCAAGATGTTGCAGAACGGCAAGGATGCATGGAGTACTGACCAGGAGAGTGTTGACCTGAATGCTTATCTCTCGCTGGAGTATACCTTGCTCAAGAAATTTGCCGGTTTGCTGGGCGAGCCTTTCGACTTGCCTGACTATCGTGGACTGGTTGCCGATTATTTCTTTGATCAGAAAGATGGCTTCTTCTACGACCGCCGTTTGGATGCCGACAGAAGTTTTGTACGTGAGGCTGGTTGTGAGGGCTATATTCCTTTCTGGGCGAACATAGCAACGCCTAAGCAGTTTGCCAAGGCAAGAAAGTTGCTCGACAACAAGAAGAAGTTCTCTACCTTCATCCCATTCCCGACGATAGCTGCCGATAATCCGAAGTACAATCCGCAGGGTTACTGGCGCGGTCCTATCTGGCTCGACCAGACCTATTATGGCATCAAGGGCTATCGCAACTATGGTGAGAAGAAGAAGGCAGATGCCTATACCGACCAGGTGTTCCGCAATTTGCAGGGCATTTCGGCAGGTACCCCAATCTATGAGAATTATGACACGCATACCGGCAAGCCTATGCAGGCTTCCCACTTCAGCTGGAGTGCTGCTTGCCTGATCATGATGTACAATGATTATGGAAAATAAACGAGATTCTCATGTGTTAAACGTCATGCCAAAGAGATTTGGCACATCTTAAGACCTAAATAAAAAAGCCCCCGATGCGTTATGCATCGAGGGCTATTTTTTAAGACTTGAGGGGACCAGCGATGGAATTGCTGGGGACGGGGGCGCGAAGGGGCTAAGGCTTTTTTACCTTTTTACTTTTTTACCTTTAAAGAGTGCAGCTGGTAACTCCGAGCGTAGTAGCGATGGCTGTAAGGACGGAGATTGCAATCTGCAAAATTGTTTTCCAAGTATTTGCTTTCATAATCTTTAGTTTTAATGTTAAGTGTTGAATGTTGAATGTTAACTTGGTGGGGGGATGCGCTGGCTTCTAGCCAGGGCGGCCCTCAGGCGAGGGCTTTATTCAAGCCCATCGCCGCTATCCTGAGAGGCGCCTCCGCCGCCTTCTTGGGTTCCACTACCAGTAGTACCTGAGCCGCCCTGGCTGGTGTCAGAGCCGCCCTGGTTAGTGCCGCCACCGGTAGTACCACCGCCTGTGGTGCCCTCCTCGTCGGTGCCGATATAGCCGCCGTACTCCTGAATCTTACACTTCTTGCGCAGCTCGGCATTGCTCCAGCTCTTCGTGTTTCTCACAATCAGATGCACGCCTTCCACGCTGGCAGCTGTCACCTTCTCCTTGGTGTCCTCCGCCTTGGAGCTCATACCGATGGAGAACAGTCCGAGGTCAGAGAGGCGCACGCTCTTGCCGTCGAGAATCAGCTCCTGCAGATGGTCGAGTGCATCCATCAGCACACCGTGGATAGTACCACGAGAGTAAGGCGAGCCGTGGTCGGAGATATGCGATACGAATCCCTCGAAGTCCACTTCGCGGTCGGTTACCGAAGTAGCATACCACTTCTTCTTACCTGCGTTTTCACCAGTCTGAGGTGTGCGCTGTACTTTACGATATTTCAATGTTCCTTTCTGTTCCATAATCTTTAGTTTTAATGTTGAATGTTGAATGTTGACTTGGCGGGGTGCACAAGCCTTTCTTGAATCACAGTGCAAAGAAAGTGCAAACGAGAACAGAGCTAAGCTTGCTTAAGCTTTGTCGAGTGCAGCCTTTCTTCGAACGACAGTGCAAAGATACGCCAATTTCCCGATACTACCAAATTTCAGCGTGTGATAAGGCGCGATTTTCAGCACACTTTCAATCCGAAACCTGTTAAACAATCTAACTCGCCGTTTTGCGCCCCGCAACTCATACTTTTTCAGAGAGGAAAACATAGAGTTGAGCACTTAAACACTTTATCCACAATAAAATAGAAAGATACAAAATGGCATAAGAAATCTCCCTCAGTTCCTCAGAACTCAGTTCCTCAGTTTTTCTCTGACCCTTCACTTTTATCTTTATTTAGAAGCTTATTATATATATAATAAAATATAATTACTTACAATTTGTAACCATCAAGTATACCCCCTAGAACAAAACTGAGGAACTGAGTTCTGAGGAACTGAGTCATTATCGCAGTGGTTTAAGTACGGGCTGAAGGCCCAAAAGCTCTTAGCCTTTTACAAACGTTAGAGTCCTAATGGACTTGCTGTATATTTTTCGCGCACTTATAAACATTCTCCCTTTGCCAGCAACTTTTTCTAAAACTTTCTCCCCGATTTTCTTGCATGTTTCGAAATAAAAGTTTATCTTTGCGGCAGATTTACAGAATCTAAATTGATAATTTATGGGTAGATACATCAACCCCTTTACCGATTGGGGCTTCAAGCGTCTCTTCGGTCAAGAGTTCAGCAAGGACTTGCTGATTAATTTTTTGAACGACTTGTTTGAAGGTGAGTTTCAAATCAAGGACGTAACATTCAAGGATAAGGAACAGCTTGGAGATACTAATGATCTCCGTGGCTGCATCTTTGACATCTATTGTGTTACCGACGATGATAAGCATTTCATCGTTGAGATGCAGAACAGATGGGTACCTTTCTTTGTGAATCGTT
>ERZ1034691.1764-NODE-1764-length-13181-cov-6.064909_pt1 | contig 13181 bp, 4 predicted proteins | sample MGYA00520638_ERZ1034691 | MGnify/ENA primary metagenome ERZ1034691 (study PRJEB33766, sample SAMN09781763) | gut metagenome | biome: gut microbiome | host: Homo sapiens | place: Madagascar | study: EMG produced TPA metagenomics assembly of the PRJNA485056 data...
TAAGCGGATTTCTTTCCGCTTCTGCCCGTAAAATACTTTTCTCCGATATTTGGGGGCAAATACGATGTGATATTTGCAATTCCATCTCGTATGCGATAAACTATTTACGTCATTCATTTTAATGACCTCCCATTGCTTTATTTTGTGCAGTTGCCAGACCGCACTTCTATTATAAAGCAATGGGAGTTTTTCTGTCTTCATTATCGACAAAAGTCTTCCTATGAACCACTCGCCTAGCGAGTGGTTTTCGAGATACAAAAAAGACACGCTTTGGCGGAGCGTGTCTTGAAGGGGCATAGGATTAAAAAGGCAGGGATGCAATGATTTTAATGTCTCCCCCACCCGCTTACGCGGTATTGCCTAAAATTATCTTCTCCGGGCGTCGGCGGAGAGGGCGTGGAGCTCGGGGGCGTACATGTGGTAGTTGAGCAGGTAACGGCCATGGGCGGGCATGCGGTAGAAGGCCGCCTTGATGCGCTCCAGCGGGGTGCTGCCGTTCTCGGCGCTGCTGTTGCCGCTGATGAGCAGCACATACTGGTTCTCGCTGTAACGGGTCATGGCGTCGCACTGGCGCAGGCTCTTGTGGATCAGCTCGCCCAGCTGCTCCATCATGGAGCCGGTCTCGGCGGGGTCAGCGTTCTGGGCGGGCGACATGGTGAGCAGCGCCAGGTAGACCGGCACGCCGAAGCGGCTTTGCACGCCGCGCTGCAGGTGATAGATCTGGCGGAAATTCTCGAAGCTGCAATACACAGCGCCGGGGGTGTCGTCGGCGGGCAGTTCCTCGGCCAGGCGGGAGATGTCATTTTCCAGGTTGCGGTCAGCCTGGCGGGCCTGGCGGGAGACAACGCCCACACGCTCCGGCTCGACGGCATGGTGCAGGCAGCCCATCGCGTTGCCGCGGCGAGTCATCTCCAGCGCTTCCTCATGGCGACCCATGGCCTCCAAAGCCTGGATCGTCTCCAGATACAGGCGCTCCTCGTAGGGGTCCAGTTCGATGGCGCGGCGGCACAGCTTAACGATGCGCTCATTCTCACCCTTGCGCTTGCAGGCTTCCAGCACCTGGAACAGCGCGATGCGGTACTGCACGTGCAGGGTCAGGCTGCGGGTCTCGACCCAAGGCTCGTTGCAGAACATCGGCAGCAGACGGCCAGCATACAGCTCCAGCACGCGCTCGTAGCGGGCTACGGCGGCGGCGGGGTTCAGCTGGCGGCGGGCTTCCTCCATCAGGGCTTCCATCTCAAACACGTCCACACGGCACTCCATGGCGGGGTTCCACTGGTAGTAGCCGCGGCTGGTGATGATGCAGGTCTCCAGCTCCTTCAGGCCCTCGGCCTCGATCATGTTGCGGAAGCGGTGCATGATGGCGCGCAGAGCCATATCCGGGTTGGTGGACCGTTCGCCGTTCCACAGGGTATCCGTCAGGTCTTTGTGGGTCACCCTTTCGCCCTTTTGCAGGACGAGGTACTGGATCAGCATCGTAGCCTTGCGGGACTGTTTCAGTGCGGCTAGGACCGGCTTGCCGTCCATAAGGATCTCAAATTTTCCGAGCATCCTGATCTCAATGTCTGCCATGGTAAGTCTCTCCTGTGCGTTCGTTTCACGATTGACACACCTTACGGTGTTATTTTTAATTAGTATACTGTTTTTTCACCCGATTGTCCAGTGCCCATACAACAATTTATTCGCCAAATTATTTGCTATTTTTTATTGGAACTCCGGTGCGCCGGGCAGCGGAATGACCGCGGTCTGGGTGTAGACGGGGGTGCCATCGGGCTTAGCGACGGTCAGCTGCATAGACAGCGAGGTCAGGCAGATCTTCCCGGTTTCCTTCTCCTCTTTCCATCCGCGGGCATAGAACGCAAGATCCGAAACGACAAGCCCCATATAATCTTTGTTAGGATAGGCCGTTGTATAAGCGTAGGTCGTGTACTCTTTTTTCTTTCCGTCCTTGCCCTCCGTTTGCTTGTAAAAACGCATGTGCAGGTAGCGGTTCAGCTCGGCAAAGGTGCCATCGGCGGGGTCGTAGAGGACCTTGGTGCTGGTGGTGTTGTCGGCGTTCAGGGTGGTGGCGGTCAGCTTGGGCACATAACCGGCATCAAGTATCTCGGTATAGCTGCTTTCCACTGTAAAGCGCAGAGCAGTGCCTTCCGTCAAGCGGGCATCTTCTATAAAAATATTATTTGCCGAATCCGCGTCGCTCTCTGTTGCGGCGTTTACGATAGAGATCGTGCCGTCGGCATCAGCCAGCTCGCCCCGGATGGTCTCAGTGAGGGCATCGGCCAGGTTCTGGGCGCGGGTCAGCTGCTGCACCTCGATGTAGGCTTCGGCGCAGGGCTTGACCAGCGTGACCGCCGCCGTGCCAAACAGTGCCAGCAGCACCAGGCAGACCATCAGCTCCACGAGGGTGGTACCTTTTTTGTTGTTCAGCGGGGTGGTCATGGGGTCGTGTCCTCTTTTGTGTCGTCTTTATCTTCGTCCACTTTTTTGTAGTAACGGGTGAAGGTATGCGTGGCAGCAGCCTCATCGTTATCGTCTTTGACCTTAGCCTGTATGGTCTGTATTTCCACATCCTCGACGGCAAAGACCGTGCGGTCACCGCGGCTGAAGCTCATCCTGGTCTTGGTGCCGGATTCGTTTTTCCACTCGGCCGCATCGTCGTTGACCGGGTAAAGTGCTTCGGTAAGCAGGTAGGCGTTATCGCGGGTGGTCTGCGCCTGGGCCGAGGCCCGCCGGGCAAACCGTAGCGACGCGGTAAACAGCGCCAGAAACAGCATAAGCAGCACGAAGGCCACCAGCACTTCCACGATGGTTTCGCCTCGGCGGTCACGGAGGGCGTTTTTCAATCTTTGCATCGTGCCGCCTCCTTACTCATCATTGCCGTTGATGCGTGTAAAAATGCACGCACTATCCGTATCCATGCTGTAGCGCAAGTATAGTGTAGAAGCATCATTTTTTGTGACGGTACGTTCCTCACGGGTTGCCATGTTGGTCAATCTCAAAGCTGTATCGCCCTCGGCACCACTGAAGCTGTAACGAGTGTTTGCATTATCATCCAGCGTGTAATAGTAGCTGTAAATGCCGGTGTGCTTGTACTTTCTGGTGTAGCTGTAGCTCTGGTCTCCCTTGACCACTTTGACGGTCACACGAATGACATAATCATCCACATTCATAGTGGAACCGTTCTCGCTCTGATTTCTCAGTTTGATGAGAAGGTTGCTCAGGTTCTCTGTGATGGGTTCGTTATCGATCACGTTGCCGCCTTCGTCCACATCGTCGCTGGGGTGCTTGTTCAGGGTGACGGTCATCTCGTCGATACCCTCGGGCGCCTGCAGGGTAAACGTATGGTCGGTGTCGTCGCCGTAGGGGTTATCGATAGAGCCTTTTTTAACGTAGATATGGTTGATAAAGTAGCCGATGCTCTGGTCGTTCTCCTCGGTCATCGCGCCGTCTTTTTCTTTAGCGCCGGTGTAATGCAGCAGTTCCTGCTCCAGCACGTCGGAGAAGCTGACGTCCTGCTCCGGCAGCTGGCGGTCGGCGTTGGCCATCATCAGCGAGGCCGCATACACAAGGGCGGCAGCCAGCGCCACAAACAGCGCGCCCAGGCACAGCACTAAGATCATGGCAAGGCCCTGCTGGTCCCGCAGCGGGCGGTTGCGTTTTGGGGGCATGGTGCGCCCTCCTTTCTGCTTTAAATCAAGCGGCGGTTTCGGGGGTAACGGGGGTATCCTCTGCCCCGGGGTCGTTGGCCGGGGGCGTGGGGTCCGTCTCCCCTGCCCGGCCCGTGCTTTGTGCGGGCCGGGGGTCGGCCTCCGCCATGGCGAACACCGGGCGGGCGGCATCCTCGGTCATGGCCTGGCCCTCTGTGCGCAGGGAGACTTCCAGCCGGTCGGAATCGACGGTCTTTTCGCCGTTGCCAACAGCCCAGATGGTGACCTTTTCGGTATACTTCTCCAGTGCTCTGGTCTCGTCGTTGTCGCCGTCGGCGCGCTGGGTCATATCAGGCAGGGTAAGGCGGTAGCCCAGGGAATAATCGGTCATCTCGGCCTGGCGCAGGGCAGGCACGGTCTTGATGCGGTAGCTGGGGTTATCGTTGTCGATAGCGTGGTGGCCGGTCAGCGTGATGGGCTGGCTGACCAGCTCCGTCACTTCGGACGTCGTACCGTCATCATTCGTCACCGTGCGGGTCACCTGCACAATGCTCAGATCGTACCAGACATACTCATCCTCGGTGCCCTCGTTTGCAATGCTGCGGGCGGTCTTGGTGATGTCCAGCCAGTTGGCCGGGTCGTTTTCGTCCAAACCAGACGGCAGTTTTTCCACCTTCAAAATATCGCCGCGGTGGGTCGTTATAGTTTGCGTACCATCGTCGTTTTCCGTCACCACATCCGCCGGGGCCACGGTAAAGCGGATGTCGTAGCCTTCCTTGTTCGGGTCGTCAGCGGGCATATCCGCGGCAGGCGTCACGTGGAAGCGGTACTTCTCGGCAAAGTTGCAGGTGGTGCCGTCGGTATCGGTGTACTCGTTGACGGCAGGCCACTGCACAGCGTACTGGTGGATGGTGATCTCTGCGCTGTCAGGTTTCCAGGCTTCGCCCTCGGTGCCGTACAGCTTGCCCTCCACCGTGGATTCCACCGAGGTCACGCTGAGAATGCCGTCTTTTTCCGGCTTGTCCAGCTGGATCTTGGGCAGGTGCAAAGCGCCTGCGGCCGCGGCATAATCGTCCGGCACGTAGAACTTCCAGGAGGAGGAGGTAGCTGCCGTCTCGCTGTTGGCCACCATGGCGCGCAGGGCGGGCAGCAGGTAGCGGTTGGCGTCGGCGGGCTGCATGGTAAAAGCGTTGGCGTTGGGCGTGACCGTATAGGACACGGTGGTGCCATCGCCGCTGACCTGGGTCTCGCTGCCCACGGTCTTGGAGGCTTCGGGGATCATCAGCGTTGCCTTATCCTCACGCAGGGCGGCATTCAGGGCGTCCAGGTTTTCCTTGGTGGGGTCGTCCATCCAGGTCTTGGCCTTAGCGCAGGCCTCGATGTAGTCGGCCGCATCATCAAACAAATAGCCGGTAAAGAAGTAGCTGGCGGCGTCGGCCTTGTCCACCGTCATCCGGATGGTCAGGTCGTTGCAGAAAGCGTTCATCAGCGGCAGGGCGTCATTGACGGCCTTGCCCGTCCAGGTAAAGTCCACCTTGCTGATGGCCGGGGCCTCGGTGCGTTGGATGATGGTCTGCGGGTCGCTAACCTCGCCGTTGGGGCTGCGCAGCACGGTGGTGTCGCCGTCTGCCGGGCAGGCCACCACGTAGAACACCAGCGTTTCGCCCTGGTAAGCTTCCAGGTCCACGATGGTCTGGGTGTCTTTGATGAGCGTGGTGCTGTCGCCATCCGCCGGGTGCAGCTTAAAGGCTTCGCCCAGGGTGGTGCCGGCGGCGTTGGTGGTCTGCACCTGTGCCCACAGCTCATAGTGGTCCACGCGTTCATCCGAGACGGCAGGCCAGCTGATCTGATAGCGGGTCTGTTCGGCATTGCTGGTATCCACGGGGAACACCTGGCCGGGCTCGCCCACCTGCTGCAGGCGGCGCAGCACGGTATAGACGGCGGTGTCGGCCGCGCCGATGCCCTGGGTGGTGCCGGTGGTATCGCGGGTGACGCGCAGGCGCACTTTATCAAAGCGCCAGCTGTTGCTGCCGCCCGCAAGGTCGGTATCGATATAGAGGGTGTAGCTGTAGGTGCCGTCCTTGTACTGGACCTTGCTGTTGGCATCGTCCGGCAGGGTGATGGTCTCCTCCGCCGTAGAAATCACATTGCCGTTTTCGTCCCTGGTTTCGGTCACACCGTACAGCGTCAGCTTATACCTGGTGTTGCCGCCGCTGGCAGCCGCCTCGCCGGGCTGGGTCCAGGTGAAGGTGTAGGCCAGCTGGTTGTCGTTGGCCAGCTTGTCGGCGTCGTAATTCAGGTACAGGTCGCCGTCGGCAGGCACGCCCGTCAACTTCGGGGCCTGGGCAACGGTGATATTGTTTTGTTCAAAGATGACCTGGTTCGCGGCATAGCCAGCCCAGTTGCTGTAGCCTGTCAGATTCTTGCTTACAAAATACAGCGGGGTCAGGTTGGCAAAGCTGTAGCCGTTGCTTTCCCGCACGATTTCCAGGCCGCCATACCAGGACGCCGGGCGGTCGGCAGAGGAAGCCTGCAGCTTGGCCAGAGCTTCGGCATCGGCAGCCTCCCAACGGGTGACCACATCCCCCAAACCGCTGGTGACCGGCACAGCCACGACCGTCCAGTTATCATAGTTGGTCAGGGTGTCGCCCGGCAGGTTATTGAAGGTAAAAGTAGTGTTGCTGTTGGGCACAACGTTCTGGCGTGCAGCCAGCGTAATGTACTGGTCTTTGAGATAGACATCCTCGCCGTTCAGCGTGACGGCCTCATCGCCCAGGTAGCGGCCCATGAGCATGACGCGGTAGGTTGGCTGTGTGCCGCTGACGCTGGCGGTAAAGTTCAGCGTAACCGTTACGGTCAGGTCGTCGATGGTAGCGCCGGTAATTTCGACATTTTTGGCAGCAAGTCTCCCCTCGGCCAGGCCGGAGTTGCTGTTGCCCCATGTGCTGTCGTTGGGAACCACGACCCAGGAGACCGGCATATACACCGTCTCGTCATACTGGCCGGAACGCATCCAGCGCTGGTCGCTGCTGGTGGCTTCCGCCGTCATACGCTGGCTGCTGCCAAGTCTCTCCGAAATGCGTTTGGGCGTGGTATTCCCGCTGCTGAACTGGTAGGTGTCGCCGTTATCGCCGCCGACCTTGACTGTGACGCTCCAATCGGCCAGGCCGCTGTTCTGCATCAACTTATCGTATTCATCGGCATTGGTCAGTACCAGCTTTTGGCTGAACTGGACATGGCCGCCCTCCTCCGGCGTGGGCATCAGGCGAATCTGCAGCTCCGGCGTGGGCAGGGCGCGGACAAACTGCTGCCGGCCCGAAGCAGCTGCCGTGCCGGTACCCTTGTTGTTGACGCCGGCCACGCTGACCTTGAAATAGCGGCCCTTCCACTCGGCCTTGCTTTCAAAGGTAAAACGGGTGTCGTAGGCATCGGCCTCCAGCAGGGAGGTATTGCCGATGCGGTCGCCGTTTTCATCGGTCTCGTAAACGGTGATATGGTAGTAGATGGCCGGGCTGCCGGTGGTGGGGGCATTCCAGGTCACGTTATAACGGCCGTAAATACTCTCGTTGCCGGAACCGGTAGCATCACTGCGTTCGATTTTCAGTCCTGTGGGGGCATCCGGGGCGCTGCTGTCCAGGATATTGCTGTAGTAGCGTTGGAGGACTTCATCGGTGATGTCCTCTTTGCTGGTCTTGTTGTCACCGTTGACGTCGTCGAAGAGGAGCAGGATCTTGCCGACATAGCCGACATTCCATTCCTCCGGCACAGGATACTGGGTCAGATCCTTGGCATCTTTTGCAAAGATATAACGCACAGACGAAGTTTCCGAGAAGTTTTGGCCCGGCAAGGTGGTAATATACGAGCTGCTATTTTTTACAGCCTGCATCGAGACGACCGGTCTGCCATCGCTTGAAATCTTTGGCAGCATCGCAAAGAAGTGATAGAAGTTGTCGCCATCCTGGGCGGCGTTGGCACCGCTGTCCACACCGGCATACAGGCGATGCGCTTTTACGTCGGTAGTTGCACCGCCGCCTGCTTCGCTTTCATTGGTACCCTGGTTCCATCCCCCTGTAACATTGGCGCGGCCCAGGCCCTCTTGCAGCCCATCAATGCCGGAATAACCATTGAAGCTCATATCCAGCTGCATGTAGTAGTTGTTGGAACCGGTCAGTTTTTCATTGGCTGTATGGCGATAGGCAATCGGGTACCAGCTTCTGCCAGTATTGTTCTCGCTTTTATACAAGGCAAAACAATTGGTGATGGTCGTTTTCTTGTTAGAGGTGCTGCCGTTGCCGCGGTTGCCCCAGATGCCTGCCGAGCGGTTTGTACCCCACATTTCGGTGCAATAGTTACGGCAGCGGTCAATGTTCACCTCAACGTTGGGGATAGCCTTCCACGGGCCAATATAGCAGAAGATGCCAACAGACATCGATGCCGCCTGCAGCTGCACATTGGAACCGTTGACGCACTCTATGATATTGATGGTCATGGCATCGCTGTTATGGTCATCCGCCAGCTGTACCTTACCAAAAACGCCGCCTACGTCGTTGGCACCGTAGGTCATCTTTTTTACGCTGCCATAGTTGCTGCAGCGGTACAGGTTGGCCGCCGTACCGGCAACAGGATTATTGAAGTAGCCTGCCACGCCGCCAACAGTACCGGAGCTTTGGCCGTTGTTGGAGTTGGTGGTGATCTCGCCAAAGTTATAGCAGTTGGTCATTGTGCCGCCGTAGCTGAGCCAGTAGGCCAGCACACCGCCCGCGTTGTTGGAGCGGCTGTTGAACACCGTGCCAATATTGATACATTTTTCCAGCGTCCAGCGGTCGCCGGTGCGGTTTTCCTGCGTACCAATAACGCCGCCTACATAGTTATCTGCTGCGCCATCGTTGGTGGCAGCATAGCGGTCATTTTTAGAGTTGCTATTGTCATCCGCCGTTCCCTGCGTGCCGCGCACAAAGCGGCGCACGGCGGCAAAGTTGACCAGGCCGCTGGTGGAATCCGCATTGGATTCGTTCTGGCCGATGACGCCGCCCACAGCGCCCCAGCTCTGGTTGATGTTGTCAGCGTAAACGAACCACTGACCGCTGGCACTGTCGGTGATCTGGCCGGTGACATCGTTAAAGCCGGTGATACCGCCCAGGTAGCCGTTGGCGAAATGGCCCCAACCACTGCCGCCCCGCAGCGAGACCAGCAGTTGGTTGACGCTGCGGTTGGTATAAACTTTATTATAGTCTTTTTCGCCATAGGTCAGGGTATCAAAGCCCTGCATGGCCTTAAAATCGGTCTGCAGTTTTGTCTCTGCATCACCGCTGGCCTTGCCGGTCAGTACGCGGACCATCTGGTTCAGGTTGGCGTTCTGTTTGTCGGTGTCTACCACTTTGGTAGTGACTTTGTTGCCGTTTTCGTCGGTGGTGGTCTCGTTTTTATAAGGCACCTCCAGCCAGGCGTTGATCTGTTTTACAAGGCGCTGTGTGTCCAGGCCGCCGCTGGTGGAGATGCTGCCGCTGTTGGAGCCGGCCACGCCGCCCACAAAGCCGCTGCGGGCAGTGATGATACTACCCGTTTTGTCTTTGTTGCCGACGGTGCTGCCGGTGATCTCGCCGCGGTTGCGGCCCACGATACCGCCGATATGGGCGGCGCTGTTCATCTTGGTGGCAGCGTCCTGGCTGGCGCCCACGTTGGAGGCACCCTGCACTTTCAGCTCGATATAGCCGACCTCGCAGTCCTTCACCTTGCCGGTGGCGGCGGCAGTGCCGTCGGTGTTATACACCACGTCGTTGCTGCCCACGATGCCGCCCACGGTGCTGCCCACGGTGGTAAAGCCGTTATCCTTACCGATGGCGCCCGTATAGGTACACTCACTTAAGGTGCCGCTGCTGCTGCCAGCAACGCCGCCCAGGTTGAGATATTTTGCCATGCTGTCCTGCAGGTTGGTGCTTACGGTCACGTTCTCAGCCGTGCCGGTGTTTTCGCCCAGCGCGCCGCCCGCCGTGACAGTGCTGTCGCCGGCGGTCAGGTTGGCAAGGCTGAGGGAATCCGCACGCACATTGCCCTTGCTGAGGGAGCCTGCGTTATAGCCGACCAGGCCGCCCACCCGGGTAGCCGGGCCGTACAGGCGCACGTCGCCGCCGAAACTTGCCATATTGAACAGGTTCGCATCGCTGATCACTGCACCGGCTTCGTTGCAGGCTGTAATGCCGCCGATGGCGTCCGACGTGCCGCGAATATCCGAGCCGTAGACCCGGGACGTTGTGATGCTACCGTAGTTATGGGCGGTCACGCCGCCGGCTTCGCCGTTGGCTGCTGTAACGCTGCCGTTCATGGTAACGATCTCCAGCTCGCCGCCGACCTCGTTGCAGCCGGCGATGCCGCCTGCAAAGCCACCGCCGGTATACAGCACACGGCTGCCGCTGGCTGCGTGCATGCAGCCGTAGATGCGGCCGCTGTTGCTGCCGGCAATGCCGCCCGCATACTGGTTTACCACCTGGATAGAGCCTGCGCGGTTCGTGGCGTTCTGGATCAGGCCCTCGTTGCGGCCTGCTACGCCGCCGCCCTGGGTGGTGGAGGAAACGGTCGTGCCGTTTTGCACGGTGATGGATATGCTGCTCGGGGTCCTCGGGTCCTGGCCAATCGTACCAGATGCCGCATTCAAGCCCGCCACACCGCCGGTCTGGGTGGTGCCGCTGACTTTTACCGTCACGCTCTTGGCGGTGACGGTGCCCAGGTTATAGCCTGCCACGCCGCCGGTGGCGGTGATGCCGTAGACATTGCCGTTGGCATTTTCCAGCGTAATAACGCCGGATTTACTGTTATAACCGGCCACGCCGCCGATGTCCAGCCCGCCGCGGATGCTGCTGCTTTCCGCCGGGGCGGAGTTGGTGATGGTGCCGTTGTTGATGCCCGCGATGCCGCCCAGGCAGCGGTAGCCCTCCTGCTGGTTGCCCATGGAGTTGACCATCCGGCCGTCGGTGATGGTGCCGTTGTTGACGCCGGTCAGGCCGCCTGCGGCCACGGGGTGCTGCACGCCGCCGTAGTTGGTGCAATGATTCAGCGTGGTTTTGGCCGTGGTGCAGCCGATGATGCCGCCCGCAAAGTAGCCATTGTGGTCGGGGTCCAGCTTGCCCAGCGAGACACCGCTGTCCAGCCTGTAGGCCCCGCCGTTGGCCGCGTCAGCCCTGGGGCTGAGGGCCAGGCCGCCGTAGGACTGTGCCTGGCTCTGGTTGCCGTTGCTGGCGTTTTCCAGCGTGAGGGTGGTGTCGGCTGCGTTGTAGCCGATGATGCCGCCCACGTAGGCGTTGGCGTAAATGTTGAACTGGTTGCTCAGGCCCGTCAGGGTGATGGCACTGTCGCCGGGGTTCAGCGCCGGCTCGTCGAGGGCGTTGCCGCTGCCGAACTCAGGCAGCAAGGTCTGCAGGTCGGCCGCGATGGTGCCGTTCTTGTTCTGCAGGGCGTTTTTCAGCGTATCTGCGTTGACTACGCGGTTGTAGCCGATAATACCGCCCGCCACGCCGTCGGCCACGATGCGTCCGGTGCCGATGGTGGCAGCGTTGGCCGCCGCGCCGCCGGCGTTGACAAATTTGAATTCGTTCGCGGGCAGGTTGGCGCCGATGACGCCGCCCACAAAGTGGACGCCCTCGATGCGGTTGGCGCTGACCTGCACGGTGGGCAGGCTGGCCGCACCGTTCAGGCCGATGACGCCGCCCACGCAGTCGCCGGTGGCCACGATGGTGCCGGTGACGCTGAGGATGGCGGCTTGGCTGTTTGTGATGGTGGCGGTGGCGTCGTTGTAGCCCGCCACGCCGCCTACAAAGCTGCCGCCGTACAGCACCGCGCCCAGGACCGCGCCCTTGTCGGACCCGGCCTGCCAGCTGATCTGCCCGTTGGTGCCGTTGCAGCCGGCCACGCCGCCCACGAAATCGGCATAGTGGGGGGTGCCGTCCCCGGTCTGGCTCAACTGCTGCAGCAGCGCAATCTTGTTTTTATCCGTTACCTCAACAGTAGACATACGGTTGACGCTGTCCACCAGTTCGGCGGTCTCGTTTTCGGTGAGGGCCGTGCTGTCCTGCTTGCCCCAGGCAGCATCGTTGACGCCCGCAATGCCGCCCACATAGGCCGCATTGGCGCCCAGGCCTGCCACCAGGCCCTTGTTGGTCATGTTTTCGATGGTGCTGTTCAGGCCGTTGACCGAGACGATACCGCCCACGTAACGGTTGCCGAACACATAGCTGTTGTTGGTGCCGCCGCTGGTGTACAGGTTGCTGCCCACAAAACCGCCGACAAAGCCGCCCACGAAGCTGCGGCCCAGCACATACCCGGACTCGGTGTAACAGTTGGTCATCCGGACATCGCGGCCAAAGCCCACCAGGCCGCCGACAAAGTCGCCCTTGAGGGGGCTGTTCTCGTTCAACGTACCGTCGGCGTTATAGCCCGCCTGCACAAGGTTGGTCAGGGTCGTCTCGCTCAGGCCGCCGCGGGTGGCGCTGTGGCACTCATCCAGTACAAGGCTGCGCGCATAGCCCGCAATGCCGCCGAAGAACTGGCCCAGCACGCGGCTTTGGCCTGCGGTACTGCCCTGGTAGTTGGCCCCGGCCAGCACGGTGCCCTGGTTGGCCAGGCCGGTCAGGGTGTTGGCGTTGCTGTCGTTTTCGGTGGTGGCGTACAGGTTGCCCGTGATGCCGCCCACGAAGGCATTGCCCACCACGGTGGACTTGTTGGTGATGTCCTTGAGGTTTTCGGCGTTCCCGGTGCCGGTCAGGTTGGTGGCGTCCAGTACACCGGCCACACCGCCCACGCCCACGGCGCGCCAGAGGGTCTGGCTCTCTTTTTCGTTTGCGATGGCGTTATAGCGTGCTTTTTCTGCTGTATCGGCGCTGGTGCCGGTATCCGCACCGCTGTTGTTGGCGGCGTCCTCATCCTGGAAGATGCCCGCCACGGTGACGTTCTGGTCCAGCGTCAGGCCGATGAGTTTGGCACCGGTTTCGGGCATGGCAAAGCCGACGAGCCCGCCGATGCCGTGGGGTTCGTCTTTGTACGAGGTGCCGTCCACCCGGTTCACGCCGGTGGTCTTGCTGCTGAAGGTCAGCACAGCGGTGACCTTGGCCTCAGCGCCGCGGCGGCTGCTGCGGTCGACGGTGCAGTTGGTCAGGCTGCCGGTGTCCACGCCCGCCAGCGCGCCCACCGACCAGATCTCGGTGCGGTAGTCGGGGTCGGTATCGGCCAGGGCCTGCAGGTATTGGGTGCCGTTGGCATCCATCGCCATGGCGGTGTCGGCGTTTTGCGCGCCTGCGGATCTGACCTCGGCGTTGATCTGCACATCGGGGTCGCGCAGGGTGATATTTTTCAGTGTACCGTTGTTTTCACCCACCAGGCCTAGGTAGTGGTCGCGGGCCTTGTAGGCAGCTTCACCGGCATATTTCCGCTCCACGGCAGCGATAGAACTGCCCCGCAATTGCAGGTTGCTGATGACCGCTTGCCCGCTGCCGCCGGTGCTGCCGTTGAGGGTGAAGCCGTTCAGGTCAAGGGTCAGATAAGGGG
>ERZ1034691.1765-NODE-1765-length-13179-cov-32.639211_pt1 | contig 13179 bp, 10 predicted proteins | sample MGYA00520638_ERZ1034691 | MGnify/ENA primary metagenome ERZ1034691 (study PRJEB33766, sample SAMN09781763) | gut metagenome | biome: gut microbiome | host: Homo sapiens | place: Madagascar | study: EMG produced TPA metagenomics assembly of the PRJNA485056 data...
GAGAGTAAAGTACGGCACGCTTGGGTGACACTTCCGAGCATTTTCGTCGCCCGAGGGTGCAGTACGACACTTTCAGGCGACACTTCAGCCCATTTTCGTTGCCGAAAGGTGCAAGGCAGAATGACGTAAGGATGAAGGGACTCTTCGGCAACGAAACCCACACTTTTCGTCGCCCGAGAGTAAAGTACGGCACGCTTGGGTGACACTTCCGAGCATTTTCGTCGCCCGAGAGTGCAGCACGACACTTTCAGGCAACACTTCCGCGCCTTTTCGTCGCCCGAGGGTGCAGTACGACACGTTCAGGCGACACTTCAGCCCATTTTCGTTGCCGAAAGGTGCAAGGCAGAATGACGTAAGGATGAAGGGGACTCTTCGGCAACGAAACCCGCACTTTTCGTCGCCCAAGAGTAAAATACGGCACGCTTGGGTGACACTTCTATCCATTATCGATGCCCAAAGGTGCAAGACAGAATGACGTAAGGATGAAGGGGACTCTTCGGCAACGAAACCCATACTTTTCGTCGCCTGGGGGTGCAGCGCGGCACGCTTGAGCGACACTTCCGCGCTTCTTTGTCGCCCGAGGGTGTAGCGCGGCACGCTTAGGCAACACTTCCGTACATTTTCGTCTCCCAAGAGTGCGGCACGACACGTTCAGGCGACACTTCCGTCCTTTTTTGTTGCCCGTGGGTGTAAGGCAGAATGACGTAAGGATGAAGGGGGACTCTTCGGCAACGAAACCCACACTATTCGTCGCCCGAGAGTAAAGTACGGCACGCTTAGGCAACACTTTCGTACATTTTCGTCGCCCGAGAGTAAAGTACGGCACGCTTAGGCAACACTTTCGTACATTTTCGTCGCCCGAGAGTGCAGCACGACACGCTTGGGTGACACTTCTATCCATTATCGATGCCCAAAGGTGCAAGGCAGAATGACGTAAGGATGAATGGGACTCTTCGGCAACGAAACCCACACTATTCATCGCCCGAGGGTGTAGCGCGGCACGCTTGAGCAACAATTCCGCGCCTTTTTGTCGCTCGAGGGTGCAGCGCGGCACGCTTGAGCGACACCTCAGCGCTTCTTCGTCGCCCAAGAGTGCGGCACGACGCGTTCAGGCGACACTTCCGTCCATTTTTGTTGCCCGTGGGTGTAGGGCAGGATGACGTAAGGATGAAGTGACTCTTCGGCAACGAAACCCACACTATTCGTCGCCCGAGAGTACAGCACGACACGCTTGGGCAACACCTACGCCCATTTTCGTTGCCCGAGGATGTAGCGCGGCACGCTTAGGCAACACTGTCGCGCATTTTCGTTGCCCAAGAGTGCGGCACGACATGTTCAGGCGACACTTCCGTCCATTTTTGTTGCCCGTGGGTGTAGGGTAGAATGACGTAAGGATGAAGGGACTCTTCGGCAACGAAACCCACACTATTCGTCGCCCGAGAGTGCAGCACGACACGCTTGGGCAACACCTACGCCCATTTTCGTTGCCCGAGGATGTAGCGCGGCACGCTTAGGCAACACTTCCGCGCCTTTTCGTCGCTCAAAGGTGCCGCACGGTACTCTTCGGCAACAAAATCCACACTTTCCGTCGTCTGGGGGCTGGGCTACTTCTACCTTATGTCGTAGAGGTTGGAGTTGCCGGAGGGGTAGTACGGGAGAGAGGGGTCTTCGATCAGGGCATCCACGTTCAGCTTGTGACGGGCCATTACGTTGCGCTCAAGGAAGGACTTTTGGAGGTCGAGGGTGAAGTGCATGAATCCGGCGACGGAGTGGTTGTTGGACAGATAGCGGTAGGCACGGTAGTCAAAGCCGTTGCCGGAGAACACTTTGGCGATGGCATCCACGCCACAGAAGGAATAGCCGTCACTGTCGATCCGGGAATATGGCACGAGGTCGTCATCGGTGCCATGCAGCATCATTGTCGGGCAGGGATGTCTGCGGGCATATTCAATAGACCCTCCCTTGACCAGGATGGCTCCGGCGAAGGACATCACGCCGGCATAGTTGAAGCCCTCCGGGAGCACTGACGCGACGGGCGTTCCGTTACAGATCTCATATTCAGCCTGTAACGCGGTTATCGCGCCGGCGGAGGATCCAGCGACCACAAGGGCGGACGGATCTATGCCCAGATCATCCCGATGCTCTATCAGATAGGATGTCGCGCTGAACAGATCCTCAACCGCAAGGTTTATAGCCCTTTCCAACAGCACGACGAACTCCGAGGCAGTAACGCCCCTAACCCCTTTCAAGCCAAGGCGGTAGTCAATCGCCACCACCCCATAGCCATCATCAGTCAGATCCCTGAACCACTCCATAGCCGTCCCGTCACGCCTGTTCCCTTCCATGAACCCGCCTCCGAACACATAGAGGATCGTCGGCTTCCTGCGGCCGTCAATCTCCGTCACGCTCCCCTCCGCCGGAGAGTAGATGTCCATGAAAAGCGCCGAAGTGTCTTTCCGTGAATATTCCAAAGTCCAGCGCGGAGTCAGTTCCCGCGCAGAGACCCACATCCCGGCGCCGAGCGGACACACGGACAGCATCAGAGCCATCAAAAAGGTTATTTTCCTCATATTCAATATTTTTATCATCAACGGCAAGCACTTCCCTTTTTCCAACACCCACAATTGTCAGCACGGTGCCTTTAATCCTTTTTGCCACCGGTGGGGCGCAAACGGACGCCGACCATAGCGCTACCTATATAATTCTTCATCAATAAGATGTATGTGCAGTATACCGGTGTACGCAACTTCCTTCTTCGCCTCTCTGGCCGTGAGAGACATCGTCTCCATCCAGACCAGTTCGAAAAAATCCAACATACCTTCGGGAAGAATGAAACCAAGGTAGTGCACGTAGAGCTTTGCTTGTGCAGAGTTCTTATCCATGACTACAAAGGTACTTCCTTTCACGGAATCTACCTTAGTAACCTTCAAAAATAAGCTGCATCATCTTAAGGAATATTTTCGGTCTATATCTCATCAGTCATGTGTCACCGGCACACTCCTTCTTCGAAAATAAAACTATCCTCGAAAGTATTCTCTTAATCTGAGGCAACTTATTATTTTCATGTTCCTCCATGGATGGTTTTTTATATCATATCAGACACAGATATTTGCATGTGACCCGTCAAGGATCAATTGGACGGCGACGGGAGCGTTTCCGGGAGGTTTCGCAGACGATGATGATGAATACTCGGAGGAAGGCTTGACGGGAAGGGTGGCGAGGTCGTCAGCAGTGACGCCACGGAAGCAGGACGGCGACGGGAGCGTTTCCGGGAGGTTTCGCAGACGATGATGATGAATACTCGGAGGAAGGCTTGACGGGAAGGGTGGCGAGGTCGTCAGCAGTGACGCCACGGAAGCAGGACGGCGACGGGAGCGTTTCCGGGAGGTTTCGCAGACGATGATGATGAATACTCGGAGGAAGGCTTGACGGGAAGGGTGGCGAGGTTGTCAGCAGTGATGCCACGGAAGCAGGAGGCGACGGGCAGAGGGGCGCTAGTCGCTGAGGCCGAAAAGATCGACTTCGACTATGTACTGCGCGCAACCTTCGGCTTTCGGGTCGGTGAACTGAGACTCGAACTTCTCAAGGTTGAGGTCCAGAGACAACCTTCGGGAACTTTCCGGCGGAGTAATCGTCCAGTAATGCACATTCAGCGGATTTCCGGGAGCCCAGTTGGCCCTGTCATAGAGATAGGTCCCGGCCTGAGGGTAGTTGTCCTTGTTGCTGTAGAAGATTCTCCCGGTCTTTTTCTGGGTGACTCCGTTGATCACGATGGTGTACGTGTTCTCATCGAACTCGGCAGCGTTTCTTGTCACGTAACCCGTTCTTTCTATGAATCTTCCCTGATCGTGACCATGGCCGCTCACGGCCACTTTCATCAACAGGGATTTGACTTCCTGCGGCAGGGTGAACTCCCTTTTGCCCAATCTGGAAGCGTCCTCGATGTCATGACCCTTCACGCCGTAGGACCAGCCCCTGTAGCCGGAATTGCCGTCACGGCTGGAATCGTAGACCTTGGATGTCCACACGACTTTTTTCGACGGCTTGCCTTCGTAGAGATTGAAGTCCAGCCTGACGGCGTGGCTTCTTGTCGGGGTCGCGTCGAACCCGCCGTAGTACAGCCGGAACTCCGTGTCCCCGGAGAGCATAGATGAATATTCAGAGACATCTATCCAGAAAGTCTTGCTCCAACTGCTGTTGAACGCGTTTCCGTATGGGGTGAACGCCCTTGTAAGTTCGTACCATTGACCGTCTGTCTTGTTACGCACAAAAAGCATGGTTGTGTTGTCGTAGGAAGCTGGTCCTTCGAAGAAACTTGTCATAGTATAGGCGATGATGACCCTTTCATATTCCTTGTCCTTCGGGAATATAAGGTTGAAGGAGAAGTCCTGTTCCTCGCCCCATCCGAAGAAATGCAGCTTCAATTTGTCACTGCTGACCTTGGCGGAAGGCGTTTTCCCCGTCATGGGGTCGGACTTGTGGAACGGCTTCCTGTCTTCCCTGACAGCAATGTTGTCGGGGTCAAGAGGAACCGGAGGCTCAATCTTGTCTTTTCGGCAGCCTGAAAACATTGTGACGCACCCGGCTAAAACAACGCAGGCAACGGTGATTCGATTCATCATAATCATGTCTGTATAAGTTTTATCCATCGACCCCTAAATTAAAACAATTTAAAATAAAATCAAAATAAATGTCGCACTGACGGATCGCTGTTCCCTCCGCGCCCTGCGGCGACGTTTTGAGGGGTATTGTTGCTGGAGAGGGATAAAAGGAGATCTGCGGCGACGTTTTGAGGGTTATTGTTGCTGGAGAGGGATAAAAGGAGCCCTCCGGCAACGTTTTGAGGGTTATTTGGCGCCGGAGAGGGATCAGAGGGGGCCTGCGGCAACGTTTTGAGGGGTTTTTGCGCCGGAGAGGGATAAAAGGAGCCCTCCGGCAACGTTTTGAGGGGTATTGTTGCTGGAGAGGGATCAGAGGGGGACTGCGGCGACGTTTTGAGGGGTATTCGTTGCCGGAGAGGGATTAGAGGAGGCCTCCGGCGACGTTTTGAGGGGTATTCGTTGCCGGAGAGGGATCAGAGGAGGCCTGCGGCGGCGTTTTGAGGGGTATTCGTTGCCGGAGAGGGATAAGAGGAGTCCTGCGGCAACGTTTTGAGGGTTATTTGTCGCCGGAGAGGGATCAGAGGAGGCCTCCGGCGACGTTTTGAGGGGTATTCGTTGCCGGAGAGGGATTAGAGGAGGCCTGCGGCGACGTTTTGAGGGTTATTCGTTGCTGGAGAGGGATAAAAGGAGATCTGCGGCAACGATTTGAGGGGTTTTTGTCGCCGGAGAGGGATCAGAGGGGGCCTGCGGCGACGTTTTGAGGGTTATTCGTTGCCGGGGAGGGATAAGAGGAGGCCTCCGGCGACGTTTTGAGGGTTATTTGTCGCCGGAGAGGGATAAGAGGAGGCCTGCGGCAACGTTTTGAGGGTTATTCGTTGCCGGAGAGGGATAAAAGGAGATCTGCGGCGACGTTTTGAGGGATATTCGTTGCCGGAGAGGGATTAGAGGAGGCCTGCGGCGACGTTTTGAGGGATATTCGTTGCCGGAGAGGAAGGTGCGGAGGGGAACGGCGGCATTATTGAGCGGTTTTGCCGCCGTCGAGGTTAAAAAGAAGGGTGGCAGGAGCGTTTTTGAGAGCCTTTTGTCGCCGTGGAGGGCATTCGATTGAAAATCAGACAGTAAAAATAACCTTGTCCTATCGCTTCGAGGCAGGAGAAGGTTCGTTGATTTCGCTCATTATTAAGACCTTAGACTCCACGGCCACTCGGCGGAAGACTTGTCTGAGGCTTGAAGAGGAGGGCGGCGGAGGCGGTGACTCCGCGGCTACTCGGCGGAAGACTTGAAGAGGAGGGTGGCAGTGGCTCCGCGGCTACTCGACTACTCGACTACTCGACTACTCGGAGGAAGGCTTGAAGAGGAGGGCAGCGAGGTCGTCGGGGGTGGCGGCGCGGAAGTAGGTGGAGACGGGCTGGGTGGCCAGGAAAGCCTTTACTTCAGCCGGGGCGTAGCGGAGGCCGGTCATTTTGGCGGCAAGCTCCTGGGCAGGGGTGTCGAAGAGGAAGTCGCCGGAGAAATCCAGACGGGCGATCAGGCCGCGGTCCACACGGATGTTGGCCTCTACAGTGCCGCAGGAGAGTTTGGCCTTGCAGCGGAAATCGGCTTCGTGGGAGTGACCATAGATGAAATCCCAGGTGGAGAACTTCTCGTCGGCTTGCTTCCGGACCTCGGCGATCTGCTCGGCGGAAAGGGGCATCTGGCCGTCACCTGCTGAAAGAATCTCCTGAAGCTTGGCCTGGAGCTCATCCAAGGAACTGAACTGAGGAAGATATTCCTTCAGGTTGGCCACACGGCTCTTGACCGAGGATATTCCTTTGGCCTGCATCTTCGAGGTCGGAGTGTCGAGCACCTTGATAAGAGTGTCAAGGTCAACGTTGTACATCAGCGTGCCGTGGATGATCTCCTGATTATGGGAGACGCGGCGGGCGTAGCCTGAGACCTTTCTTCCTTCCACGAATATGTCGTTGCGGCCTGTCAGCTCGGCTGGTACGCCAAGACTGCGCAGAGCGTCCACCATTGGTTGCGGGGACGGATTCCTGCCGATGATCGTGTAGTTCATATTCTGGAGATCGTGATAGACGGCTCCGCCTCCGGTCACACGACGGGCCAGCGTGATGCCGTGCGAATTGAGATAGTCCAGATTCACCTCGCTGTAGGCATTCTGGTTCAGGCCTATGATCACTGCCGGGCGGTTCCTCCAGAGGAAGAAGTACGGTTCCTCGGACGGAATGTTCTCAAGACAGTACTCGTCGAACGCGAGATTGAAGTACGGATCAGTGGAGTTGTTAATCAGGTATTTCATGATGAATTACTGGTATGATGTATTGTTTTATTTCCGGATAGTTGGGTAGATGGGTTCCCGGGTAGGAGTGCGAGCGCCCCGGATAGAAGCGGTCGAACTCGTCCTTGCAGTTGACCATCTCGTCACGGTCGGCGAACATTCCGGTGGTCAATGCGACTTCCTCGGAGGCAAGTCCATCAAACTCAACGCTTTCCAAACGAGCATATTCATCGCATAGAGTTTCGGTGACGGTGAACGTCAAGGCTCCGTCGCGGCGCGGGGAAAGATATTCACGCTCCCCTATCATCGTGCGCAGGAGACGGGAGATGTGGAAGTCAGGGTTGACGAGGATCTTCCGGTAGCCACGGAGTTTCTGTGCCCAGAATCCGCCAAGGGACAGGCCGACGATGAGGTCGGGGCGCTCGTCACGGCATATTCCTTCAAGAAGGTTCAAAGCCTCGCCGGGTTCGATGGGCACGTCCGGAGCGATGACTTCGCTGCCCTTCAGAAGAATCCGCAGGGAGGAGGCCATCTTGTAGGCACCGGAAGACGCAAGCCCGTGGATGAAAAGGACTTTCATCGGGAATTTAGTCCTTGTGGCTCTCAAGGATCAGATCTCCGAGTTCCTTGAGGTCGCGGACGATGAAATCCGCCGGGTAGTGCTCGGGATGAGGGTTCGTGCGGGCATCCTCGGCCACTTTCAGAGCGGTCTCAAGGGTAGTCTCACCAGAAAGCACCAGCACGCTGACTGCTCCGGCGTTGTGGCCCATAGCGATGTCCGTGTAGATTCTGTCTCCGACCATCGCTATCTCGTCGGCCTGCAGACCGTTACGGTCAAGAATGCCGTCAAGCATCGTAGGATCCGGTTTGCCCATCACCTTGTCCGGTCTTCTGCCTGAAGCCGCCTCGATGCACTTCTGAAGCGAGCCACAGTCCACAAGGATGGTTCTGGCATCTGTCGGGCAGACCCAATCCGGGTTCGTCGCCATATACGGAATGCCTTGCTTGGCCCACCAGGTGGCGCGGCAAAGGCGTGAATATACCAGCGTGGTGTCGAAGGCCACAATCAGCATGTCCGGCACGTCGTCAGGATCGTCGGTGCAGGAGATGAACCCGGCCTTCTCGAACTGGCCGATCATACTCGGAGTTCCCAACATAAAGAGTTTCTTAACATTAGGGAAATTTTTCTTGATATAATCAATCGTGGCGATAGGGGTCGTGTACATATTCCCTTCGTCGGCAGGGATTCCCATTCCGGCGAGTTTCTTGAGGTAGTCCTCCACCGACTTCGTCGGATTGTTCGTCAAGAATGAATATCCTACCCCGTTCCTTTTCATCGTGTCGAGCACCTCGACGGTGAAAGGGAAAATGTTGTTCTCCATGTAGATGGTGCCGTCCATATCCAGGGCCAGATGCTTGATCCGGCGAAGCTTGGCTTTCTGCTCTGCGGTGAGAGACTTGTTATAGTTTTCTGTCATATTCATATTTCTTTAATTAATTACTTCTATGTTTTGTCGCTTCGGCAGGCTCAGCGACCGTCCGATATATTCACATCTTACAAAAATAACAATTTCTTCATTAAGAATGCCGTTTTTTGTATCTTTGTGTCCCCCGTTTTTAAAACGCTAAAAGAATGGATCAATCAGTAAAAAAGTACAACTACTGGCAGTGGAGAACCCTCATCATCCTGATGATCGGGTACGCCCTTTTCTATTTTGTAAGGAAGAACTTCAGCATCACGATGCCGGCCCTTGAGGCCGAGCTGGGTATCAGCAAGGTCAAGCTCGGCCTTTTCCTGACCCTGCACGGCATCATCTACGGCCTCTCAAGGTTCATCAACGGCTTCATCGCCGACCGTGTCAGCCGCAAGAAGATGATGGCCACGGGACTTTTCCTCTCCGCGCTCGTGAATATATTCATAGGACTCAGCCCTGAGATGAACGGCCTGTTCAACTTCATGGACGGCGAGGGCAAGGCCACTATGGGAATGGTCGCGTTCATCGGAAGCCTTTGGCTCATAAACGGTTACACCCAGGGAATGGGGTTCCCTCCATGCGGTAGCCTTATGGCGCACTGGATCAAGCCTTCGGAGCTTGCCACCAAGCAGGCCATCTGGAACAGCTCGCACTCCATCGGAGCCAGCCTCGTGGCATTCCTTTGCGGAACCTTCATTCTGAACCATTTCTCATATTCAGCGTGGCAATGGTGCTTCTTCGTCCCGGCACTCCTCGCCATCGCCGGCGCCGCCCTTATCCTCTTCGGCCTCAAGGACACCCCTGCTTCCGTAGGACTTCCTGATCCTGAGGAGATTGACGACAACGCTCCAGCCAAGGAAGTCGTCACGGAGCCTAAGGAGTTCACCGACTTCGCCTACAAGAGATTCGTCAAGGAGATGGTGTTCAAGAACCCTATCGTCTGGATCCTCGCGACATCCAACTTCTTCATCTACATCATCCGCTTCACCATCCTGGACTGGGGCGCGACCTTCCTCACCCAGGACAGAGGCCTGAGCATCCAGACCGCCTCGACGGTGGTGGGCATCACTGAAGTGCTCGGCATCGTGGGAACACTTCTCGCCGGCTGGGCCACAGACAAGTTCTTCGGCAGCAAGGCCCACAGAACCTGCCTTATCGGTCTGGCCAGCGCGACAGCCTGCTTCATCCTCTTCTGGCTCACCCCTAAGGAGATGGGCGGCCTGTCAGTGGCCCTGATCATCATGGCAAGCTTCTTCATCTACATGCCTCAGGCCCTTATAGGAATATGCCTGTCCAACCAGGCCACGAAGCGTGTCGCCTCCTCCGCCAACGGCATGGCCGGCATCCTCGGCTACGCCAGCACCGCGATCTCCGGTCTGGTCTTCGGAGCCCTTGCCGACAAATTCGGATGGAACTCCGTCTTCGAGGTAGCCATAGCCCTGGGCATCGTCGGCGTGATCCTCTTCGCCATCATCTGGAAAGCCCCAGCCGACGGCTACGCCAAAGCCGACAAGCTTCTGGAACAGGTCAAGGCCGACTACGAGGCGCAGGGCAAATAGCGAATTCTTTTCAATGAATATTACAACGGCTGACCGTTTCCGGTCAGTCGTTTTTCATTCAGAGTGTCAGCAGAGACTCTACACCGTGGCCTGCTCCCAATATAGCCGTTGCCAATCCTGAGTTTTCCCTCACATTTTACAAAACACCTTCAGGGCGATCGGCCACAGAACCGCCCACAGACCACTTTGTCATGAATATCTCGCCCCCGATCGCACGACTTTTTCAGGCTTATCGTCATTCTACACTGTTCTGTGGCACATTACTCTGAAAGCGATTTGTAAAAAACAATATTCCTCACGTGCCTCAAACACGCCACCTCCCGGCCAACCCAAGTTTTCCTTTCAAAATCGCCTTGTCCGGTTAATCCCCACCCTCACCGGACAAACTCATATCATCGCCGGTTTTGTCCGGCGATTCAAGCATTTCCCCGGACAATATGACCGATCTCGTGGAATATGCAGGCGATTTGCTCTTCGGTCGTCAAATTGTATTCCGCGATCTGCCTTTCACAATAACCTATGGATCTTATAGGATAACTGAAAGAGAATGGCGACTCTTTGAATACATTGGCAAATATTGTGAGTTTGTCTTCCGGTTCGGATATAAACTTTATCCCTAAGGCTTCCTTGCCAGCATATTCATTAATAATAGCGTTCACTTTCTCTCCAAACATGGAGGGAAAGTTAAGATAGGCATTTTGAAATAGAATTTTCATTCTTACGTCCACTCGCTCCCCACGGCTTCAACTGGGGATTATACCAATACAAAAAGTGTGGAGCCAATTCCGTCTATCTCAAAGAAGGTTCTGGCAAAACCTAAAGCTAAATAGACTGAAACAAACCCCACACCTGTATCGTTGGGTGTAGAGTACACGCAAGCGGATACAGATGAAAAGGTGTTGTCGTTCATCCTTAGCTTTATCGAAAACTGCCAGATTTTCTTTGAAGGATAGTGCGAAAACACTTTCATCATTATGTATGTTTTGGGCATCTGCACCAAAACGTTACAAAGGTAAGAATATTTTTGGATTTGACTGCACCTTTTGCGGAGATTGTCTCGGCAATGGTCTCGGGCGACGGTCACGTTGATTTCATGGATCAAGCTTCTATACCATTCTTGACCAGTGGGACTTGGCTAGAGCCTTTCTTATTGACTTGATAGCACTCTCAAGCGACAAAAATGGCTTAAATTGTCGCTTGAGGGTGTCATTTGACACTCTTCGGCAACGAAAAAGGCCTCAAGCGTCGCCGAGCATCACCGCTCAGGACAGACATTGTAACAAAGAGGTCATCGATTCCGGATGATTTGTCACAGAAGGACAATCCATAGATAGGATGATAACCGCAATACTAATTACAGCAAAGGCTTGAGCTAACCCTTTTTGAACAGTGACTTCAGATCCATTATGAAGAAATCGTCCAGAGGCAGAGCATGGGGGCCAACAATGAATGCGGCAGTGACTTTATCCGCAAATTGTTCTTTGAATTTTTCAAAACCTACGGTCTTGTCAACGCTGCCACTTTTGACCTCTATGGCAACCAGTGCCTGCCCTTTTCTCAGAACATAATCGCACTCCTGCCTTCTTTCATTTCTCCAATAAAACAACTCATAGTCATCGGTCATCGCCCTGTTGGCCAAATGCGCACCGACCGCCGACTCAACCTGACGTCCCCACTCTGCCGGATCCACACGTGCTTCGTCAAAAGAGAATGTTCCGAACCTGTTGCGGAACGCATTGTTGAACACCTGCATTTTGGGGACAGACTGTTTCTCTTTTACTCTCGATGGAGAGTAGTTCTGAAGAGGTTGTACTATCATCGACTTGTTGAGTATGTCAAGATAATTTTTGATTGTCGGAACGGTACCGCTGTTCATCGTTCCTTGCATCTTTGTAAGAGACAATTCCTTGGCAGATTCAATGCAGGCGAGTTCAAACACTTGCCTTAGAAGAGCCGGATTACGGATCTCTTCTATCTCAAGAATATCCCGTGTCAGAATCGGCGATATTATGGAATCCTCCATAAGGTTACGCCACCTATCTTCATCTTGAATATCAGGTGCAAGTCCCGGAAATCCACCGAAGTAAACATATTCATCCATCGAAAAACCAAAGGCCTCGTGCATTTCCTGCCAATCCCAATAGCCCATTTTTATGGTCTCAAAGCGCCCCTCAAGGGATTCTTCAAGTCCTTTCTGCAACAGAAGGCGGGAAGAACCGAGTAAAATCACCTTCAGATTACGGTTACTTCTGGAATCCTCGTCCCATTCCTTCTTAACCTGCTCGCTCCAACCTCTGATTTTCTGGACTTCATCAATGATCAGGATATGTTCTTGCTCAGAATGAATATCCATCCGCATACGCACCTGCTGCCATTTGTTTGGTATCCACGAAGAGTCAAAACGATTGACACCATCCGCAGCGAAAAAATCAAACGGAACCGAAATCCCTTCCGTAAACTGTCCGACCAATGTGGATTTGCCGACCTGACGCGGCCCCATTACTATCTGCATTCTACGCCGTGGCTCAGCCATTCGTGATTTAAGAATATTCAGATGTCGCCTTTGATACATAGTGATTTTACAAATTGTGTTTTACAAATTTATAAAACATATTTTACAAAATCACAAAGTTTAAGATAATTAATTGACATCAAGCCCTCTACCATGCAGCGATAATGACGTAAAAACCCCCACTTACACCGGACAAAACTCATTTCGCTGCCAGTTTGTCCGGTTAGCAAGCATTTCCCCGAACAAACCTCGGTCCAATCGCCAAACCAAATAGCAGGTCGCAGAACTGCCAAAAGCGACTTGAATATACAAACGCGATGGGAGCCTCCTATATCTTCCTCTTGAAATAAGCGGTGGTCTTGTCGTAATAGCCGTTGCCAACCCCAAGTTATCCCTCCCATTTTGCAAAACACCTTCAGGGCGATCGGCCACAGAACCGCCCACAGGCCACTTTGTCATGAATATCTCGCCCCCGATCGCACGACTTTTTCAGGCTTATCGTCATTCTACACTGTTCTGTGGCACATTACTCTGAAAGCGATTCGTAAAAAACAATATTCCTCACGTGCCTCAAACACGCCACCCCCGGCCAACCCAGGTTTTCCCTCACATTTTGCAAAACACCTTCAGGGCGATCGTGCACAGAACCGTCCACAGGCCACTTTGTCATGAATATCTCGCCCCCGATCGCACGACTTTTTCAGGCTTATCGTCATTCTACACTGTTCTGTGGCACATTACTCTGAAAGCGATT
>ERZ1034691.1767-NODE-1767-length-13176-cov-5.465437_pt1 | contig 13176 bp, 8 predicted proteins | sample MGYA00520638_ERZ1034691 | MGnify/ENA primary metagenome ERZ1034691 (study PRJEB33766, sample SAMN09781763) | gut metagenome | biome: gut microbiome | host: Homo sapiens | place: Madagascar | study: EMG produced TPA metagenomics assembly of the PRJNA485056 data...
CCAGCTATCGGGGACGTGGCTTTATTGATTTTCATGCGGCGGCAAGAAGCGTACTGGTAGTTGGGCGTATCAAAGATGATCCTACGCTACGAGTCGTATGCCCAACGAAAAGTTCTTTGGCACCGGAGGGTAAGGCAGTTGCCTTTCGCCTTGATCCTGAACAGGGCTTTCAGTGGGTGGGGCAGTATGATATCAGCGCCGACGAACTTCTCTTCGGCAGCAGCCGGAGACATAAGATGCGGGCGGCGCAGGACTTTCTGAAAGAGATTCTGACAGATGGTGCAGTACCGCAAACCGAGATAGAAACCGCTGCCGAAAAAGCAGGGATTAAGCCGAAAACATTGCGCAATGCTCGCTATGAGTTGGGTGTTGTTTCCAGCAAGGTCGGCAGACAATGGGTGTGGGCGCTGCCCGAAGAATAATTCAAGAAGGCAAGATGCCCTATTCCTTAGGAAATGGTCATCTTGCCTTCTTGAAAATGAAAGTTGTTTTTTCCAACAGGTAGCCCCGCAGGGCGCAAAGGCGCTTTTGATACGAAGTGTCAAAAGTGCTTTTGCGTTACTCTTGGCAAGAGTAACAGAACCGTGCCGGCTTGCGCCGGAGATAAGGAGTGGATTTGAAAAGGACAATCAGTGCAATGGTGGGAAAAGGCTCCCTCAATCATAACAGCCGTGAATTTTACGCATCCAACGTAGACCCCAACCGCAGCCATCTGAATATAGAGTTTTGCCGTGAGGATATACGAAACGTCTACTATGAACTGTTCGATGAAGCACAGGAAAGATTCAATGGTAAACAGACCCGAAAGGACCGTAGGATTGAGGATTACTACGAGAAAATCTGTTCCTCAAAACAGGAAAAGCCTTTCCATGAAATTGTCTTACAGATTGGAAATAAGGACGATACGGGCATCCATACGGAACTGGCAGAAACGGCTAAACAGTGTTTGATTGAATATGCGAACGGATTTCAAGCACGCAACCCAACGCTTCGTGTGTTTTGGAGCCATCTGCACATGGACGAGGCAACGCCCCACATACATATAGATTTCGTGCCGTATATCACGGGCAGCAAACGCGGCATGGATACGCGCGTGTCGCTTAAACAGGCGCTTTCGCAACTTGGCTTCAAGGGCGGTACGCGCAGCGCTACCGAGTGGAATCAGTGGGCGCAGAGTGAAAAACAAGTGCTGGCCGAAATTATGCAAGAACACGGCATTGAGTGGGAGCAGCTTGGAACGCACGAGGAACATCTATCTGTTCTGGACTACAAAAAGCAGGAACGAGCGAAAGAGGTCCGCGCACTGGACACCGCCATTGAGGAAAAGCAAGCGAAGGTTGACGAAATCGAGCAAACGCTGCAATCTGTGCAGCAACGAGTCGTTGATCTTGATAAAATCGAGAATGTCAGTGTGAAAAAAGCACTGTTAAGCGACAAAGTAACGCTCCCGCGTAGCGACTTTGAAAATTTGCTAAGCGCTGCCAAACAGTATGTTGTCTACCGCCGCCAAGATGACCGTTTACAAGGACTGCTGGACGCTGCAAATGCCAAAATCAAACAGCTAGAGGGCGTTGTTGGCGAATTAAAACAAAGAGTTTCCAAGCTAGTATACGAACTTGGAAATATTGAATTTTGCCATACCCAAGAATTGAACGAAGTAAAATCCGAGAGCAGGGAAGTGCGTCGCGAAAATCTTATGCTGAAGCGTGAGCAAAAAAGCTTAATGAACATTTTGCGGCGGCACGGCATCGACCCTGCAAAAGAAAGAATCCACGAACATGAACGTGACGAAAGATAAGGAGTACAATATGACTTACAACGATTTAGGTCGCTGGGCAAATATGCGCTTTGAATTTATCAAGCAGCACCGCCCGCAACTGTACCAAAGCCTACTGAAAGAAAATAAGCTGCACAGCTACTTGGTAGAATTTGACCGCCAAGTGCAAGACACGCTGATTTTAACCGAGGAACAGATGCGCCGGGCAGAGGGCATCACCGAGGAACTGAAACAGCAAGATCAGCTTGAATGGGTATGCCGTATGAACAATATCCGCAGCCGAGCAGAAGAAATCGTAATGACCGAACGGGTCTACGAATAATTCTGTCGTAGTTTTGATTTATAGGCTTTAATATGTGATATATTTCAAATATTTCGCAGAGGTTGAACCTGAGACGGATAAGATTATGAGTGAGTAAGAAATTATGTATGTGTAGTTGCTTGTAAGGTCTATCTTGCAAGCAACGGTCTTTTTTATAAAGACTATCTCATGATTCGTTGAGATTATCTTGCGAATATCGTTGATTATTGCTATAATATAATCAGCCTAAATTTTGAACGGAGAATTGCAATGTCTATTTCCTACGATAAGCTCTGGAAGTTATTAATTGATAAAAAAATGAACCGGACAGAATTAAAAGATGCATCCGGCATTAGCTTTAATGTCCTTGCGAAGATGGGGAAAAATGAATCTGTCTCTATGGAAAGCCTTATGAAAATTTGTGTAACACTTAATTGCAATATTGGGGATATTGTAGATTTTTTACAGGAAAGCGAGGAATTGCAGAGATGACACCAGAAATGATGGCTACACTGAGAGAACGTGTTGCAGAACTGGTTCAAACTTATAGTAATAATTATCCGCAATTTCAGCGGGTTACTTATAACGAAACTCAGGTGCGTGTTGATTTTGTAAACCGTTTTTTTGAGTTGCTTGGCTGGGATGTAGATAATGAACGTGGTTTACCACAACATTTGCGAGAAGTAACCCATGAAGCTACGGTTATTGTGGAGGAAGATGGTGTACATCGAAGTAAAAAACCTGACTATTCCCTTAGAGTTGGAACAGATGTACTATATTTTCTTGAAACAAAGAAACCAGCAGTAAACATCACTGTTGATGCAGCACCGGCATTCCAATTACGGCGATATGGGTGGAGCGGAAATCTCAAAATATCTGTGTTGACTAATTTTACAGATTTGTACATTTATGACTGCTCTATTCGCCCCAAAGAGGGGGATGATATTGGTGTTGCAATGATAGCCCATTATCATTTTGATGAGTATGTAGAGCATTTTCAAGAAATCTACAATATGTTGTCTAAGGAAGCTGTACTCGAAGGTGAATTTGAGCGTCGGTTTGGCAATATTCGTGGAGCTTTGCGACGCGAGCCGTTCGATCAGTATTTCTTGGATCAAATTAGAAATTGGAGAAATATGCTCGGTGCGGATATTCTCTTTAATAATCCCGACATCGATGTGGAAACGCTTAATATTTTTGTCCAGAGAGTACTCAATAGAGTGATTTTCCTGCGAATTTGCGAGGATAGATGCTTTGAGGATTATGAGTCGCTTAAAGCAATTACTACTTATCAAGAATTGAGAGAGTTGTTTGCAGCGGCGGATCAAAAGTATGATTCTGGTCTTTTTGAACTTTTAGAAGAAGATCGACTTACGGTATCTGATGCGGTAATTATCAACATTTTTCAGAGCTTGTACTATCCAAATAATTCTTATGAGTTTGGTGTGATTGATCCGTATATTATTGGACAGATTTATGAATTGTTCTTGGACGAAGCGCTAGTTATTCGAGAAAATGGTCATATTGAGGCACAGGAAAAGCCAGAAGTTATTGACTCGCAAGGTGCTGTCAATACTCCTAAGAATATAACAGATATTATTGTTGAAGAAACGCTGAGTCCGCTTTATGAGGGAAAAAGACCTGAAGAAGTAGCCCGATATCGCATTGCGGATATTTGTTGCGGTTCTGGAAATTTTTTACTATCCGCGTTTGAGTATATTATAAACTACCATATTGAGTATTATTTGAATCATGATAAAGATAATGCAGAACGAAGCGGTAGTATATATCAGTTGCCAGGTGGCTCAAATTATGTTCTTTCATACGAGAAGAAGCGGTTAATCTTGCAAAACAATATTTTTGGCGTAGATATTGATCCGCTTGCGGTGGAAGTGGCAAAATTTAGTTTACTACTGAAGGCGTTAGAAAATTCCTCTTTGGAAGAAGCAGAGGCGTTTCATCAGCGTACACATCTCCGAATTCTTCCCAATCTGGATGAGAATATCAAAAACGGCAATAGCCTTGTAAATATGTCTTACGCACAGTTTGACAGAACTGTATATCAGAACATCCCTTTGATGAACAAATTGAAGATGTTTGATTGGAACACAGAGTTTGGTAACAGAAAGTTTGATGCAATCATTGGCAATCCGCCGTACATTCGTGTGCAGAACATGGTGCATTATTCTAGGGAAGAATATAATTTTTACAAAAGCAATTATTCGCCATATGTGACGGCGCAAACAGATACTCTCGATAAATATTATTTGTTTATCGAAAAAGGCCTTGCATTGCTAAATAATGAGGGCATACTTGGCTATATTGTTCCGCACAAATTCATGAACATTCAGGCTGGCGTCAAGCTGAGGGAACTACTTACAAGTAATTCGGCGGTTAGAAAAATTCTTCACTTTGGCACGTATCAAGTTTTTGAGAATAGAAGTACTTACACCTGTATTTTGGTTCTTTCTAAGAAGGAAAATACTGAATTTGAAATCGGGTTTGTGCAGGACTGGAATCAATTCCTCTTTAACCACAATACGGAATGTGCGAAATATCCCGAAGCGTACATCACAGGTCAGCCATGGTCATTTCTCCCGCAAAATATCGTTACTCATTTGGATGCTATTTCAGAATCGTGCGTTCCGCTTTCGACTCTGGTTGATATTTTTGTTGGCTTGCAAACAAGCGCAGATGATATATACATAATCTATGCAGATTCTGAGGACGACAACTATGTTTACTTTCATAATGGGCAGAGAGAATTCAAAGTAGAAAAAGGAATATTACGAAAGGGTATATACGACATTCAAATCACAAGTTATGAAAAGATTGCTGCTAATTGCTATATCATCTTCCCGTATAAAGAAGTAAATGGTAAACCTGTATTATATAGCCTTTCGGAAATGTCCGAAAATTTCCCTAATACATTGTTTTATTTGAGTGAATATAAGGAACAATTGGATAGGAGAAAAATGACTGGTCGGAAGGAAGAAAATTGGTTCGCTTTTGGTCGTAGCCAAAGCGTTCGACGTTTTCTTGCTGGTGAACATCTGGTATGGCCAGTACTATCTACTGGTTCAAATTATGTTTATGATAGTGAAATGATAGCATTTACTGGAGGCGGAAATGGCCCATTCTATGGCATAGAGATGAAGAATTCTTCTCGGGAGTCGATTTTCTATATTCAAGCGATATTAAATCATTGGCTAATGGAGTTGTTGGTTAAAAGTAAAGCGAGCACTTTTAGAGGCGACTATTACTCCCACGGAAAGCAGTTTATAGCAACTTTACCGATATACAAGATTGATTTTGAAAATCCGGCTGAAGTTGCCAAACATCAGCACATTGTTGAGATGGTTCATGATATCATGCGGCTGAAAGCTCAATTAACGACGGCTCCAAATGCTGCCAGACGTACAGTTTTGCAACACTCAATCATGGCAATCAACGCAGATCTAAATAAAGCAATCGATGAACTTTATCAAGTTGAATCTCAGGAAGTCGAGGAACAAGCATGAAACCGATCGATGGATATAATAAATTGAGAGGTGGATACTACACCCCCGATAAAATATCTGAATTTATTACAGAATGGGCAATCCGAACACCAGATGATTCCGTCTTAGAGCCAAGCTGCGGTGATGGAAGTTTTTTGGATGCTATAACTACTCGTTATAGAGCGTTGGGAGCGACAGATGAAGAAATTCGTGAAAATGTGCTTGGAATTGAATTGGACGAAGCTGAAGCTGAAAAATCTGCAAAGTACGGCACAACAGTGGTGTGTAAAGACTTCTTCACATATTACCAAGAAAAAATTGAAAACAAGATTCAATTTGATGTGATAGTTGGAAATCCGCCTTTTATTCGCTATCAGCATTTTACAGAGGAGTACCGTAAAGTTGCATTTGCTTTGATGAATAAGCATGGATTTCAGCCTAACCGTTTAACGAATATTTGGCTTCCATTCTTAGTGCTTTCTTGCAAGGCATTGAAGCCAAATGGCCGTGTAGGAATGGTTATTCCCGCAGAATTGTTTCAAGTTGATTATGCTGCTGAGACGAGGCAATTCCTTAGTACGTTTTTTGATAAACTAACGCTTGTTACATTCAAACAGCTTGTCTTCGATGATATACAGCAAGAGGTTGTTCTTTTGCTGGGAGAAAGAGGCTGCGATAAACATGGTATTCGTGTTGTAGAACTGGATAACATGGCAGATTTGATTACGCAAGGTCAAGCATGTTTAGAAAATACGGAACTTAAAGAACTTGATCATAGTCGAGATAAGTGGGTAAAATACTATTTATCCAGTGAAGAACTAGAATTATTGAAACGGCTTAATAATAATCCACGGATTTCTGATGCAACCGATCTGTTTGAAGTAAATGTTGGCCTTGTAAGCGGCGAAAATGATTTCTTTATCATGAATCAGACAACGGTGGAAGAATTCAATCTTCAGCATAGTGTTATTCCAATTATCAGCCGTTCAGAGCAGTTAAAAGGTGTACGGCTAACGAATAAGGATTATGAGAACCTGATTGCGTTAGGGAAAAAAGTGTTTTTCTTTGCTCCGGGAGATAAAGAGCTTGATACTTTAACCAATGAACAGAAATCGTATATTCAGTGGGGCGAAGAAAAAGGATTTAACAAAAATTATAAATGCCGCATAAGACCCAAATGGTATCATGTATCACAGACATGGTATGCAGATGCCTTCTTAATTCGCCAAGCACATTTGTATCCTAGGATTATTCTGAATGATAAGAAGGCTCTCGTCACGGATACCCTTCACAAGATAAGGTTCTTAGAAGGGATTGATGGAAAGCAAGTTGCAGCGGCCTTTTTGAACACATATACGCTTGCTCTAAGCGAAACACTTGGAAGGAGTTATGGTGGAGGAGTTCTGACTTTTGAGCCGGGAGAAATCCGAAAGATTCGTATTCCTATGCAAATGGCGAACCAGTTGGATTTGCAAATAATCGATTGCTGGCAACGCAATGGGGAGATTAATAAAATTTTGAAGTATACAGATACTATCTTGCTTCGGGATGGTCTTGGGCTATCCGAAAAAGAAATTGGTCTGCTTCATGATATCTGGGAAAAGCTGCATAATCGTAGAATGACCCGTAAAAATCAACGCAAGCGTATATGAATTGGTAATTGTAGCATTTATAAAAAAGGTAATATGATTTAATACAAGTGTTGCAGTGGGTATGTAATTGTGCAAACAAAATATTGGCTAGAAAGCACGATCAAATCAGTCTTACTTGTACTGGGCGTTGAACTTGTATTGAATGTGAATTTACGATTGGTACGACAATAGCCTGATATGTTAAATTTACGAGGAAAGTTACTATGAAAAAAGCAAAAGTTTTTGTGATAATGCCGTTTACGGATGAATTTTTTGAGTCATATGAAATGTTAAAAGAACACTTTGGAAATGAGTTCGACTTTTCACATGCAGGTGATGAGGATAACCAACAAAATATTCTTGCAGATATTATTTCTCCTATATATGAAGCTGATGTTGTTTTGGCAGATCTTACGGGATTGAATCCGAATGTTATGTACGAGCTGGGAATTGCACATAGTTTTAATAAGAAAACTATCGTTATTACAAAAGATGATCTTGGAAAATTGCCCTTCGACCTAAAACAATATCGTGCCAAAGACTATTCTACGCACTTCAAAAAATTTTTTGATCTCATCGAATATTTAGATAAGAACCTTAATGGGGCGATTAGCGGAGACGTTGTCTTTAGCAACCCGGTAAGCGACTTTCTCGATAAGAATCAAATTAAGCCGCAAAACCTATTTGGCGCGAATGAATATTCTCTGGAGATTCCAGAAGGAGAAAAAGGCTTTTTGGACTTTTTGGCAGATATTGAAGAGGACACGAATCAGATGAATGAAGATATCATATCGATATCTACTGGAATGGATACGATGAATTCGGGAATTAATGAATGCACAGAAAAAATAGAGCGAGTAAAAAAAGACGGAGGTAATGGTACAGTTGCGTTTGCAAGAAAACAGTCCAAAAAGGCGGCTAGCTATATTTCTGACTTTAGTAAACACTTAAAACAGCGTACAGAATCAATACAGATGCGCTGGACTAAAATTGAGAAAAACACGTTAGGATTACTAGAAAATGAGTACGCGGCGCAAGATGAAAATAGGAAATCACTGATTGATTATATGAAAGCCTTGTATCAGTTGAAGATTGCTATATGGAAAGCTGATAAGTCCGTGCGCACAATGAAAGAAAAATCGCTAGAAAATCTAGGAATTGAGAGAAGCATGAATCAATCTATTCGCTTTTTGGATCAAGATCTTACGGCTTATCTTGATATGACAGATCAAATGACAAAGTCGATTGAGAGAATTATTGAGAAAAGCCGATTTGTCGTTGGTGAGATTTCATTTGAATAAATGTATTGTATGTGATGGGTAATATGGATTTTGGAGGAAAGTGAATTGGACATGGATAAGAGGGGGTGTGTTCAGAAAAACTATTGCTGATTATGTGATACTATTTTGATACTAAAAATTTCTGAAATGTCATATGTACCATAAATCCAATAGAAAAAAGCACATTGACAAGCAAAATAAATAAGCAGGCTTGCTTAGTAAAAATCAAAACTTACCGAGTTTGAATAATCGCAAAACCTAAATAGAGCCCGTATATTAAACGTTCTATCGTTCAATATACAGGCTCTTTCTTTTTGCTGACTCCGTTTTGACTCCCGTTTACCAATTTGAGGTCAATCTTCTTTCTTTTTCAGCAAGCTGGAAAGAAAGGATGCGGGGTGATTTTCTGTATAATTCGGCTTGGGTACAGAGTACTGTACGCCATCGGACATATCCAAATAATAGTTGCTGTACTGCAATTCGATTTCTAACATGAACAATATCCGAAGTCGCGCGGAAGAAACGGTAATGACTGAACTGGTCTACGAATAATTTTGTTGCAGTTTGGATTTGGATAGGGTATTATAAAATTAGTCATTCTTATGTGGAGAATATAACATTTGACAAAGGGCTGAATACAGTTGCAAAAGTGAGGCGTTTCGTTATGGACGAATTTTCCCATCTGAAAAGTAAGCTGCTGGCCGAGCAGGTCGAGGAACAAATCTATCATTATATTCTGGATACCCCGCTGAATCCCGGCAGCAAGCTGCCCAATGAATTTGAACTGGGCGAAAAATTCGGTGTAGGGCGCAGCACCATCCGCGAAGCCGTCAAGCTGCTGTCCAGCAAGGGCATTGTGGAGGTGCGGCGCGGCTCTGGCACCTATGTGCTGACGACGGCGCTGGGCATGGGGGACCCGTTGGGGTTAAGCTCGGTTCAGGACAAAACCGCGTTGGCGCTGGACCTTGTCAATGTGCGTCTGCTGCTGGAACCTGGCATTGCAGAGATGGCTGCCAACAACGCGACGGATGAGGATATTGCCCGTCTGCGGCGGCTTTGCGAGCGGGTGGAAACAAAAATCCACGACGGAGACCGCTACATTGAAGACGACATCGCGTTCCACACCTGTGTGGCAGAGAGCAGCAAAAATATGGTTGTCGAGCAGCTCATCCCCATCATCGACACGGCGGTCATGATGTTCGTGAATGTGACCCACAAAAAGTTGATTGACGAGACGATCATGACCCACCGCATGGTGTTGGAGGCAATCGCAGCCCATGACCCCATCGGGGCGCGGAACGCCATGACGATGCATTTGACATTTAACCGCCGTATGATTAAAGAATTGTACGATGCGGACCGTAGAAAAACAGAATAAGATGCCATAAAAGCGCCGCTCTGGTTGTCAGACCAGTGTGGCGCTTTTTTGGGACGAAGTCATCTGATGTATTTTCACCATGTTTTGAATATCAGGTTCAAGAAAGAGCACAAAAAGCGGCTGAATGTGTAATATTCAGCCGCTTTATTGTGCAAAATACGCAAACTGCCCCCTGCGATTTCGGCATATAGTAGGAACTACCCCGTACAACTTGCAAAATATCAGCAGACAAATTACAATAAAGACATCAGATAAGCAGCACACTTAAACAGAAAACGGAGGCGATCCTTATGAAACTTCATTCGCAGGAAGTTCGCACGCTGGCACCCGAAAACGACCCGTTGAAAATTGGCATGGGCTGGTCGGTAGGGGACCTGAGCAAGCCGCAGATTTTCGTGGAGAGTACGTTTGGCGACAGCCACCCCGGCAGTGCGCACCTCGACCAATTCGTCAAGCAGGCCGTGCAGGCCGTCAATGAGCACGGCGGCAAGGCGGCCCGCTACTTCGCAACCGATATGTGCGACGGCATCGCGCAGGGCCACGACGGTATCAACTACTCGCTACCCCACCGCGACGCCATCGTCAATCTGGTAGAAGCACAGGCAAACGCCAGTGTGTACGACGGCGGCGTATTCATTGCCAGCTGTGACAAGTCCGTACCCGCTATGCTGATGAGCATTGGCCGCCTGAAGGACATGAGCGCTGTCATGGTGACGGGCGGCGTCATGGAAGCCCACGTCCTGCCGAAAAAGTATGTCGTCAACGACCCCGCCTGTGCCATCAACGATCTGCTGACGTTGGAGCAAATCGGCAAATTCGACGCATGGGAAAAGACCGGCGTTATCCCCAACGAGCAGTTGGATTACTACAAGCACAACGCATGTCCGTCCTGCGGCGCCTGCTCCTTTATGGGCACGGCTTCCACGATGCAGGTTATGGCCGAAGCGCTCGGTTTGATGCTGCCCGGTACAGCCCTAATGCCCGCCACCGCCCCCGAACTGAAACAGGCCGCCTACGACGCTGGTGTACAGTTGATGAAGCTGGTTGAGCAGGGCATCACCGCCAAGGATATCGTCACCAAAAAGAGCTTTGAAAACGCCATTATGGTTCACGCGGCAATTTCCGGTTCCACCAATGCCACGATGCACCTACCCGCGATTGCGCACGAGTTCGGCATTGAAATTGACGCCGACACCTTCGACCGTATGCACCGCGGCGCACATTACCTGCTGAACATTCGCCCCTCCGGCGATTGGCCTGCTCAGTACTTCTACTATGCTGGCGGCGTTCCCCGCGTGATGGAGGAAATCAAGTCGATGCTTAATCTCGATGTGATGACCGTCACTGGCAAGACGCTGGGCGAAAATCTGGAAGAGCTGAAGCGCAACGGCTTCTACGAGCACTGCGACGAAATCCTGAAGGAAAAGACCGCACACCTCGGCATCCATGTCACCCGCGAGGACATTATCCACAGCTTTGACAACGCCAAGGGTACCGACGGCAGCATCGCCATCCTGAAGGGCAACCTTGCCCCCGAGGGCAGCGTCATCAAGCACACAGCCTGCCCGAAGAATATGTTCAACGCCACTCTGCGCGCCAAGCCCTACGACAGTGAGGAAGCCTGCATTGCAGCCGTCCTGAACGGCGAGGTCAAGCCCGGCGATGCCATCTTCATCCGCTACGAAGGCCCGCGCGGCAGCGGTATGCCGGAGATGTTCTACACCGGCGAAGCTATCTGCGCCGACCCGAAGCTGGCATCCAGCGTGGCGCTGATTACCGACGGACGCTTCTCCGGCGCAAGCCGCGGTCCCGTGATCGGCCATGTCAGCCCCGAGGCTGCCGTTGGCGGTCCCATCGCACTGGTCGAGGAGGGCGATTTGATTCAAATTGATGTGCCCAACCGTGTGCTGGCCATCGTTGGTGTCAAGGGCGAGCCCAAGACCTCCGCCGAGATGGACGCCATTCTGGCCGAACGCCGCGCCAAGTGGCAGCCTAAGGAACCTAAATATAAGTCCGGCCTGCTGAAACTCTACTCTCAGCACGCCGTCAGCCCGATGAAGGGCGCTTACATGGAGTAATACGGCCCCTCTACGCCGTACTCCCGCAGAAAAAGGAGAAATAAATGGAAGCTGTCGCCACGCTCGACCCCACACGGCTTGTTCTGGCTGCCGTGATTGGGCTTATCATTCTGCTGGTTCTCATTATCAAATGCAAGGTACAGGCTATGATTTCGATTCTGGTCGGTGCCATTTCCATCGGCCTGATTGCAGGCATGCCCCTGACGGAAATCGTCAATTCCGTCAACGAGGGCATCGGCAACACGCTGAAAGGCATTGCGCTGCTGGTCGGCTTAGGTTCGATGTTCGGCGCGATTCTCGAAGTGTCCGGCGGTGCGCAGACGCTGGCGGTCACGATGGTGCGTAAGTTCGGCGATGAAAAAGCCGCATGGGCGCTTGGCATTACCGGCCTTGTCATTGCCATGCCGGTGTTCTTTGACGCGGGCCTTATCATTCTGATTCCGCTGGCGTTCTCGCTGGCAAAGCGAACGAACCGCTCGGCGCTGTTTTACACCATCCCGCTGCTGGCAGGTCTGGCTGTCGGCCATGCGTTCATCCCGCCGACACCCGGCCCCGTGCTGGTGGCGACCATGCTGGGTGTTGACCTCGGCTGGGTCATCCTTATCGGCATCTTCTGCGGCATCTTTGCCATGATCGTAGCCGGTCCCATCTGGGGCAAAATTTGCGGCAACAAGTACTTTATCCCTGTTCCGGAATCGGTTGCCAACCAAGCCGACATCGACGAAAGCAAGCTGCCCAAGTTTGGCACCATCGTTGGCATCATTCTGATTCCGCTGGTTCTGATTATCGCCAACTCCGTTGCCAAGGTCGTACCTGCCCTGTCTGCCATTCAGCCCGTGCTGGCATTCCTCGGTGAGCCTTTCGTCGCTCTGACCATCGCGGTCATCGCCGCTATGTTCCTGTTGGGCTACAAGCACGGCTATTCAAGCGTAGAACTGGAAAAAATCATGACGAAATCGCTGGAACCCACCGGTATGATTCTGCTGGTCACGGCCTGCGGCGGTGTGCTGCGCTATATGCTGCAGAACTCCGGCCTGGGCGATGTCATCGGCAATGCCGTTGCCTCCGCCAGTCTGCCGCTGGTCGTGGTCGCCTTCATCGTCGCTGCGCTGGTCCGCATCTCGGTCGGCTCCTCCACCGTTGCTATGACGATGGCCGCCGGTATCATTGCTGCCATGCCCGGCATCAGTGAGTTGTCCCCGCTGTATCTGGCCTGCGTGACCGCCGCTAT
>ERZ1034691.1772-NODE-1772-length-13130-cov-11.997476_pt1 | contig 13130 bp, 12 predicted proteins | sample MGYA00520638_ERZ1034691 | MGnify/ENA primary metagenome ERZ1034691 (study PRJEB33766, sample SAMN09781763) | gut metagenome | biome: gut microbiome | host: Homo sapiens | place: Madagascar | study: EMG produced TPA metagenomics assembly of the PRJNA485056 data...
GCTCCGCCGAAAAATTCACCACCCGGTAGGGGCGGGGTATGCCCCGCCCGCGACCTAACGGGAACGCGAAACTTACGGGTACTCCGTAGGGGCGGCATATATGCCGCCCGCCGCAGCCATCCCGTTATTGCCAACCTACCGGGCAAACCCCGCGAAAGGCTTCCCCCTTTGGGGGAAGCTGTCACCGCAGGTGACTGATGAGGGGGCAACCTCCGGACATTTCCCCCTCATCCGGCGCGTTCCGCGCCACCTTCCCCCCAAGGGGAAGGCTTTTTCGCTGTATAAAAACGTGTCCGCTTAGCGGACACACCACATTTATTATCTCTTATCTTTTATCTATTCTCTATAAAAAAGGAAGGGTTCTCTATGCCTCACACCGAAACCACCCTCTCCAGCGAGGAAATCTTCAACGGGCGCGTCATCCGCGTTACCTATGACAAGGTTCTGCTGGAAAACGGCAACACCAGCACCCGCGAGGTCGTGCATCACCACGGCGGCGCGTGCATCCTGCCGGTGGACGAAAACCAAAATATCACGCTGGTGCGTCAATACCGCTACGCCCTAGGCGAGGAAATGTGGGAGCTGCCCGCCGGCAAGCTCGAAAAGGACGAGAACCCCTTCGAGGCCGCCAAGCGCGAGCTGGCGGAGGAATGCGGTCTGACCGCCGACCACTTCGTGGATCTCGGCGTCGTCTACCCCACCGTCGGCTACGACAGCGAAAAAATCTACCTCTGGGCTGCCACCGGGCTGCACAACGTCAGCCAGCATCTGGACGAGGATGAATTCCTCGATGTGGTCAAAATGCCGCTGGACGAAGCCCTGCGCCTTGTGCTGGACGGCACCATCAAGGACAGCAAGACCCAGATCGGCATCTTAAAATATGCGATGCTGCGCGATAAAAAGTAAATGGTGACAGAAATTTTGACCCACGGCACCAAGGTGTACACCGCGCCCGGTGCGCAGTTCGGTACCGATGCGCTGCTGCTGGCACGCTTTGCCGTACCCAAAAATAAGGAGCGCGCGCTGGAGCTGTGCAGCGGCTGCGGCATCGTTGCGCTGGAATGGCACGACCAAGGCTACCGCGGTGCGTGTACGGCAGTGGAAATTATGCCCGAAGCCAGCGCCCTGTGCGCCAAGGCGGTGCAGGACAACGGCGCGGCACACATCACGCCGCTTTGCGCCGACCTGCGCACGCTGTTTTTGCAGGGGGCGCAGCGCGGGCAGTTCGATTTTGCCGCCTGCAACCCGCCGTATTTTGCGGCAGGTCCCCGCAGCCCCGACCCGCTGCGCGCCGCCGCCCGCCATACCGACAGCTGCACCGCCGAGGATTTGGCGGCCTGCGCCGCCCGCGCCCTGCGTGACGGCGGCAAGCTGGTGCTGTGCCAGCGCCCCGACCGCTTGGCGGACGTGTTTTGCGCGCTGCGTGCTGCCGGGCTGGAACCCAAGCGGCTGGCGTTTGCCCGCAAAACGGCGCAGGACGCGCCGTGGCTTTTTTTGACCGAGGCGCAAAAGGGGCGCAAGCCCGGGCTGCGCATAGAACCCGACCTGCTTACCGGAAACGGCGCGGTGCGCTACGGGGCAGAACATCAACAGGAGTGACAAAAAATGGCGTTGTTTCATTATAATTTTGATAAGGCGGGTCCCGGCGTGCCGGAAAACGCCCCCCGCAAAAAAGGGCTTGCCCGCTTTTGGGAGATGCTGAGCCGTGACAGCTTTGCCTTTTGGCGTGCCGGTATGCTGGCGCTGCTGAGCGCCCTGCCGTTTATGCTGGGGGTGTGGTTTGCCGTTGCCACCCACGCGCTGCTGCCGCTGCTGGCGGCGGGGCTGCTGGGCGGTGCGCTGATGGCACCCCAGCTGGTGGGCTTGAACGATACGATTTTGCGCAGCCTGCGCGATGAGCCGGGCTACTGGTGGGCGACCTACTGCCGCGCGTGGAAGCGCAACGCCAAGGCATCGCTGCTGCCGGGCGCGGTGTTCGGGCTGGTGCTGGGTGCGCAGATTTTTGCGCTGTTCCTCACCCAGTGGGGGCAAAATCTGGTGCTGACCATTGCGATGCTGGTCGGCGTGTTTTTCCTCTCCGGGCTGGCGCTGCTGACCTTTACCCAGATCGCCCTGCTGGAAATGAGCTTTGGCGGCATTTTGCGCAATGCCATCCTGCTGTTCTTGGGCTACCTGCCCCGCGCGGCGCTGGCGGTGCTGTGGCTGCTGCTGTACACGGCGGCGGTGGCGCTGTTTTTCCCGCTGTCGGTGCCGGTGATGCTGCTGCTGAATTTCTGGCTGCCCGTGCAGGCGGCGCTGCAGGCATTCTACCCCGTGCTGGACAAGACCTTTGATTTGGAGAAAACCATCAAGGCGATGCGCGATGCAGACCTCAACCAACCGGACGGTGCCGACCGATGAAAACGCTGAATTTGCAAGCGCTGTGGGATAAAATGACCGCCCGGCGCGAACCGCAGCCCGCCCTGCTGCTGCGCACCCGCCCCGAAGCCGAGGGTACCGACCCCATGCCCGCCATGGGCTTGCCCGCCTTTGCTGTCTGCGCGCAGGGGCAGGATGCCCCGTGGCACGCCCCGCAGCTGATCCACCGCGGCGACGCGCACTGGCTGCTGGCAGGGGACGAGCAGGGACGCGCCTGCTTAGCAACGCTGGAAAACGGCGTGCGCGGTCCGTGGCAGTACCTGCCCTTGGGCGGCGCTTACGCCTACCCGCTGGTGTTTGACTGGAACCAAGACTGCTTTTTGCTGGCTGCCGACGAAACCGGCTGGCAGCTTTTCTGGAGCCCGGAATTTCCCACCCAGTGGGACGCCGTGGCGCACTTTACTTTGCCCGGCGGGCTGATTGCCCCGGTGGCGGTGCCGGGGGCGGAATCGGTGGGGATCCTGTTTTCGGAGCCGGACGAAAAGCGCCCCGACCTGACCCGCCTGCACCGCTACGAGCTGCAGCGCGACCCCGAAACCCCCACCCGCTTTGTCTTGCAGCCGGACGAGGGCTTTGCCTTTACCCACCGCGCCTACCAGCCCGTTTACCTCAACGCGGGCGGGCAGTTTGCGGTCAACGGGCAGCCGGTGCGCCCCTGCGCCCAAGGCGAGTACCTGCAATTTTACCTGTGCGGCGGCGACATTGTGCAGCCGCTGTGCGCCGCCACCCCCCACAACCTGCGCGTGCAGCTGCCGGGCAGGCAGAGCGTGGCGGCGGTCTGCGCCTACACGCAGGACGCGCAGTACGAGTGTCTGGCGGTTTTGCTGAACCCATAAATACAGGAATTTTTGTGCGATTTTCCGCAAACACGACAAACTATTGCCTTGACATATTGCCCAAAAAAAGCTACAATTACTTTAGGAAATAAGAACCCGCTGCACAAAGCGCGGCGGGGCTTAACAAGGGTGTCGCCCAACGGGAACGCCGCTTTTTACGATATGAATGTTTCACGCTTTTTAGCGTGTTTATGTACTTTTTTAGCACAACGCGGGCATAGTGTACCTTGCCCCGTGCTGTGCTGTGCCAAAATATCATAACGAGAAGCGTCCCGCTGCGCAGTGCCCTCCGAATTGTATTAAGGAGTGAAACTGACTATGCATCCCATTGTTGTTGTGGTGCTGGTCCTTGTTGCCGCTGCTGTCACCGGGGCGATTTGTTTTTACCTCGGCGGCGAAAACCGTAAACGCACCGCGGAGGCAAAGCTCGGCTCTGCCGAAGAAGAAGCCAAGCGCATCGTCAACGATGCCATCAAATCCGCAGAGCAAAAGCGCAAGGAAACCATCATCGAAGCCAAGGACGAGGCTTTCCGCTTAAAGAGCGAGGCCGACAAGGAAATCAAGGACCGCCGCGCCGAGGTCAGCCGCCAGGAGCGCCGCATGGACCAAAAGGAGGAGGCGCTGGACAAGCGCACCGCCGCCATGGAGCGCAAGGAGGAGGACCTCAAGCGCCGCACCGAAACGGTGGAGGCGCGTCTGGACGAGCTGGAGCAGCTGAAGATGCGCCAGACCGAAAAGCTGGAAACCATCGCCGCTATGTCGAAAGAGGACGCCCGTGCCGTGCTGCTGAAGCAGGTGGACGACGAGCTGACCCACGAAAAGGCGATGAAGATCAGCGCCTACCAAGCCAATATGAAGGACGAATGCGACCAGATCGCCCGCGATCTGGTGGGGCAGGCGATTGCCCGCTGCGCCGCCGACGCCACCGGCGAAGCAACGGTCAGCGTGGTGCCGCTGCCCAATGACGAGATGAAGGGGCGCATTATCGGACGCGAAGGACGCAACATCCGCGCGCTGGAAACCGCGACCGGCTGCGACCTGATCATTGACGACACGCCCGAAGCCATCACCCTGTCCAGCTTTGACCAGACCCGCCGCGAGGTGGCGCGTATGGCGCTGGAACGCCTGATTGCCGACGGACGCATCCACCCCGCCCGCATCGAGGAAACGGTGGAAAAATGCCGCCGCGAGCTGGAAATTCAGATGAAGCGCGAGGGCGACAAGGCGGTTATGGACTTGGGTGTCCACAGCCTGCACCCCGATCTGGTCAAGCTGATCGGACGCCTGAAATACCGCACCAGCTTTGGGCAAAATGTGCTGAGCCATTCCATCGAGGTGGCGTGGCTGGCAGGACTTCTGGCGGGCGAGCTGGGCGTCAACGTGCAGCTGGCACGCCGCGCCGGTTTGCTGCATGATATCGGCAAGGCGCTTGACCACGAGATCGAGGGCAGCCATGTCCAGATCGGCGTGGACATCTGCAAAAAGTACCGCGAGAACCCGCAGGTCATCCATGCCATCGAAGCCCACCACGGCGATGTTGAGCCGAAAACCACGCTGGCGTTTATCATTATGGCGGCGGATGCAATTTCCGCAGCCCGCCCCGGCGCCCGCCGTGAAAATATGGAAAGCTACATCAAGCGTCTGGAAACGCTGGAAGCGCTCTGCAACGGGTTTGAGGGCGTCGAAAGCTCCTACGCCGTGCAGGCGGGACGCGAGGTGCGCATTTTGGTGCAGCCTGACAAGGTCGGCGACGATCAGGTCATTCTGCTGGCACGCAACGTTGCCAAAAAGATCGAGAACGAGCTGGATTACCCCGGTCAGATCAAGGTCAGCGTCATCCGCGAAAGCCGCGCCACCGAGTACGCAAAATAAAATCGTAAAAGCGTTCCCCGCAAGGGGAACGCTTTTTTTGTTTGTGGAGGTCGGTAGGGGCGGGGCACGCCCCGCCCGCGACCGTTTAGTATGATGAATAGAATGGTTTGGTTTGTAGGGGCGGCATATAGGCCGCCCGTTGCAGCCGTCCCGGCAAATCGACCTACCGGGTAAACGCCACGAAAGGCTTCCCCCTCTGGGGGAAGCTGTCACCGCAGGTGACTGATGAGGGGGCAACTGCCGGACATTCGCCCCTCATCCGGCGCGCGAGCGCGCCACCTTCCCCCCAAGGGGAAGGCTTTTTTTGTGTGCTGGCGGCAGGTTGGTAGGGGCGGGGCACGCCCCGCCCGCGACCGTTTATTATGATGAATAGAATGGGTTGGCTTGTAGGGGCGGCATATATGCCGCCCGTTGCAGCCGTCCCGGCAAATCGACCTACCGGGTAAACGCTACGAAAGGCTTCCCCTTCTGGGGGAAGCTGTCACCGCAGGTGACGGATGAGGGGGCAACTGCCGGACATTCGCCCCTCATCCGGCGCGCAAGCGCGCCACCTTCCCCCCAAGGGGAAGGCTTTTTTTGTTGTACGGCTAATTTTTTTTCGCCATTCGGATTGTGACAAAATCGGCGGGGCGGGGCGGGTATACTGGGGCTGTGACCAAGAGATAAGGGGGGACAAGTTATGAAAAAGCACCTGTGTACGGCAATTTTAGCGCTCTGCCTGAGTGTGATGCCCGTGGGCGCGGCGTTTGCCGAGCAGGAGCCGCCCGGCGCGTTGCCCGCCGCCGAAACACAGCAGCTGACCGAAACGTCGCCCGGCACGCCGGAGGAACTGCCGACCGCTTCGCCAACCGAAACGCCGCCCGCATCGCCCGAACCTACGGCGCCGCCCGAACCTACGGCAACACCCGAACCTACGGCGACACCCGAACCCACGGCAGCGCCCGAACCCACGGCGACACCCGAACCTACGGCGACACCCGAACCTACGGTATCGCCCGAACCCACGGCAACGCCCGAACCTACGGCGACACCCGAACCTACGGCGACACCCGAACTTACGGCAGCGCCCGAACCTACGGCAACACCCGAACCCACGGCGTCACCCGAACCCACGGCAACGCCCGAACCTACGGCTGCCCCGGAACCGGAGAACGCCCCGCAGCCCACGCCCGCCGCAGAACCGGACGAGCCGGACGCCGCCGCGCAGGGGACTGTCCGCTGGCAAAGCCTGCCCGCCCCCGCGCAGGGACGCCGGACAAGCATCAGCTTTTACCTCAATCTGTATAACCGCATCGCCAACTACGGCGGCACCTCGCAGGGCATCGAAGCCGTAAACTTCACCCAAGGGCTGGAATCCGGCGAGCTGACCGACCACCCGGCGCAGTTTTTCTGTGAGGAAAGCGCCGGGCAGTACATTGTGGCGCAGGGCAGCTCCGCCGGCAGCGCACGGGACGTGGATGCCCGCATCCGCACGCTGGCAACCGGGCTGGAGGGGTTCCGCTATGCGGCGTTCCCCAGTGACGCCCAAATTTTTGCGCTGATACGCAGCAATTTTGACTACTATACCAAAGGTAAGGGCATCCGCATAGACGGCGCCGCCGTCAACGCCGCCGACCTGACCACCGATAAATACACAATTCGCTGGTATGTGTTCAAGTACGACACCAGCGATGCATGGCACGTCGATGGCATTCTGGTGCCGCGCTCCGGTCGGCTGACCGTCACCAAGGTGTTTGCGGGGCGCGACGCCCCCGCCGGGTTTTCGGTGACGGTGGACGGCAGCTACCAAGGCGCGGCAAACCGGTACGAGCTGCAGATGCAGCCCTACACCGCGCTGGACGCCGCCGCGCCGGGCTACCGCAGCCGTACCGTGGGCGCGGACGGCTGCGTGACCTACGTCTGGCAGGTGGATGTCTACGATGCCGTCTACCGCGTGCGTGAAAACGGCGCGGCTGCCGACGGCTACACGCTGGACGCCGCCTACGAAAAATCCGAAAACAGCGCAGCGACTCAGCGCCTCCTCTACCCCGAGGCGGGCGTTGCCGTGCAATGCACTACCGCGGCCGCCGACGAGGGCGCGGCACGCCAAAGCGTGACGCTGTACAACCGCTACCAAGCCAACCGCACGGTCACGATCCGCAAGCGGGTGCGCGGTCCCGCGGCGGACGTCAACCAGGTATTTTCCTTTACCGCGCAGGTCAACGGCGCGACGGTGTCCTTTGCCTTGAAAAACGGCGAAAGCTACACCCTGCCGGGCTTGGCGCCGGGTGACACCGTGACCGTGCGCGAGGACGCCGCCCCCGGCTACACGGCGGGCTATGCCGTCAACGGCGGCGATGTCCAAACGGGGGCGCAGGTCACGCTGCAGGCGGGGGACACGGCGGAATTTATCAACACGGCGCCGGGCGTACCGGACACCGGGCTGCCCCCGGCGCACGGCGCACTGCCGCTGTTGCTGCTGGCTGCCCCGGCAGGGTGGCTGCGGCGCAGGGGGTCACGCCGATGACCCCTGCCACCGAAACACCGCCCCGGCGGGCAGTGGGGGCATTTTTGCGGCATCTGGCGGCGCTGGTCGGGTTGCTTTGGCTGACCTTTGGCGTTTGCTTTGGGGTGATGCGCGTGCCGGATACCGCCATGGAGCCTGCCCTGCACGCCGGGGATTTGATTTTATACGAACGCAGACCGCGGCAGATCCGCGGTGGGGAGGTGCTTGTGTATGAAGCGCAAAACGCGGTGCATCTGGGGCGCGTGGCGGCGCAGGCGGGCGATGTGGTGGCAATCACCCCCGATGCCGCCCTGATGGTAAACGGCAGCACCGTATTGGAAACCGACATCTACTTTGCCACCCCTGCGTTTGCGGGCGGGGTGACCTATCCGCTGACGGTGGCGCAGGACGCGCTTTTTCTGCTGGGGGACCACCGCACAGCCGCCTTGGACAGCCGAACCTTCGGCACCGTGCCGACTGCCGCCGCGCGCGGGCGGGTGCTGGCGGTCCTGCGGCGGCAGGGGCTGTGATGCCCAAAACCCACAACGACGATAGAGGAGGAACCACATTGATGAAACACTTATCCAAATTGTTGTCCGCCCTTACCGGGGCTGCCGTGCTGACGGCGGCACTTTCCACCGCCGCGTTTGCCGCCCTGCCGGTGCAGGAGTCCGCCGTGCAGTTTACCAAGACGATCCATCTGACCGATGCCGCTGCCGTCAGCCCGGCGGGTACGGTGCTGTTTACCGTGGAACCCGGCGCGGCAGGGCAGGAGGCTGACGCCAAGCCCGGTCTGGCAGAGCATCTGCAAAGCCGCACGGTGCAGGCTGTCTTTGCGGGCGGCACGGCGGGCGATGCCGCTGCTACCGCCGACGTGGGGCTGGTACTTACGCAGTTTACCGCGCCGGGGCTGTACTATTACACCGTCACCGAGCAGGACGCCGGTGTGGCGGGGCTGGATACCGCCGCAGAGCCGCAGGTGCTGAAGGTGCGCATCGTCAATGCTGACCCCGAAAACCCCGACGGCAAGACCTTTGCGGTGGACAGCGCCGTGCTGGTGGGGGCGGACGGCACCAAGACCGAAGGCTTTGTCAACACCTACACCACCCACACGCTGACGCTGCAAAAGCAGGTGCGCGGCACCTTTGCCGACCGCGACCGCGCCTTTGACTTTACCGTCGAGCTGACCGACCCCGACGACACGCCGCATATGGCAGCCGTCAACGTGACGGTCAACGGCGAGAGCCGCCGCGTGGATTTTGCCGACGGTAAGGCGAGCTTTACCCAGAGCATCCGCCCGGGTGAGGATGTTGTCATCTCCGGCTTGCCCGCCGGAACCCGCTACACCGTGACCGAAACCGGCGCCGACGACTACACCACCGCGTGGAGCAACGACCCCGAAAACACCGCCAAGACCTCGGCGGACAACATTATGCCCGACGCCGATACCGCCCTGACGGTGACCAACACCAAAAACGCGACGCCGCCCACCGGGCTGACCGACAACCCCGCCGCCTACGCCGGGCTGCTGGCGCTGGGCGCTGTGGGTACCGTGGCGCTGCGCCGCCGCAAAAACTGATGCGCGCGGGCGGTGGCGCGTGGGTGTCGGCACTGGCAGACACAGGCGACCGCTTGGTGGGACTGGCGGCGGGGTGCCTGTTTTCGGTGCTGCTGGTGTTCAGCGGCTACTGCCTGTGGGATTCGGCAACCGTGGCATACGGGGCGCTGGTCACGCCGCAGCTGCGCAAGGCAAAGCCGGAACCGGACAGCCCCACCTTGGCGGAGCTGCAGGCGCAAAACCCCGATGTCTGCGGCTGGCTGACACTGGACGGCACCCACATTGACTATCCCGTGGTGCAGGGCGCGGACAATCTGGAGTATGTCAACAAGGCGGCGGACGGCAGCTTTGCCTTGTCGGGCGCGGTGTTTTTGAGCGCCGCCAACCGGGCAGATTTTTCCGATGCGTACAATCTGCTGTATGGGCATCACATGGAAAACGGTGCCATGTTTAGCGATTTAACGAGGTTTTCTGAGAGTGAATACTTTGCCGACCACACCACCGGCACCCTGTATGCCGAGGGGACATCCTACGAGCTGCAGGTGTTTGCCTGCGTGCTGACCGACGCCTACGACCCGGTCGTGTATACCCCAAGCACCGACCCGGCGGCGCTGGCGGGGTATATCCGCGCCCACGCCGTGCAGTACCGCGACCCGCCCGAAAACTGCCGGGTGGCGGCGTTTTCGACCTGTGACGACAGCCGCACTAACGGGCGCGTGGCGGTGTTTGCCGCCCTGAAAGGAGGGGACACGGAATGAAATTCTGGCAGCTGATCCCGGCGGCGCTGTTGTGCCTGCTGCTGCCGCTGCACGCTGCGGCGGCGGATACCTGCACCTTGGCGGCGCTGCCGGTAAGCGTCAACTGCGCCTGTACCGTCACGCTGGAGCCGCTGGACGGCGCACCGCCGCCCGGCACGGCGCAGCTGCACATCACGGACGGGCAGGGCAGCTTTGGGGGCTTTGTCTACACGGTACCTGGCGATTACCGCTACCGCCTGCGGATGACCGGCACCGATGCAAGCGGATTTTTACTCGATACAACGTCCTATCTTGTCACGGTGCAGGTCACCAACGGCGAACACGACACCCTGACACCCGCCGTATATGCGGTCCGGGAGCAGGATTCCGGGCAGGAAAAAGCCGCTGCGCTGCGCTTTGTCGCCCGTGCGCTGCCCGCCAAACCCGCACCCGCCAAACCGGCACCCGCCAAACCGGCACCCGCCCCGGCGGGGCAGACACAGCGGCGCACGGTGCTGGCGCAAACCGGGCAGCTGCGCTGGCCCATCCCGCTGCTGTGCGGCGGCGGGCTTGCCGGGCTGCTGCTGGGCAAACGAAAACGCCGATGATGCGCCGAATTTTGCGCACACTGGGCGGGGTGCTGCTGGCGTGCGGATTGGCACTGGCGGGCTACAACCAACAACAGGATGCCGCGGCAGTGCGGGCGTCGCAAACGCTGGTGCGCTGCTACACCGCGCCCACGGCGGCACCGAACGCTGATACCACGCAGGGCGTGCTGGAGCTGCCGACCTTGGGGCTTACCCTGCCCGTGCAGCCCGCCTGCACGCCGGAGGCACTGCAAAACGGACCCTGCCGCCAGTTCGGCAGCGCGGCGCAGGGGGACTTGGTCGTGGCGGGACACAATTACCGCAGCCAGTTCGGCAAGCTGAACCGCCTGTGCGCGGGCGATGCCGTGACCTTTACGGCGGGGGACGCCGTATACGCCTACACGGTGCAGACGCTGCGCGTTGTGACGCCGGACACCGACCTGCAGGGCGAAGCGCCGCTGGTTTTGTACACCTGCACCGATTCGGGCGCGGAGCGTCTGGCGGTATTTTGCGACAGGCAGGGGTGAGATAACAGCAAATTTGCAAAGGAGGGGGCTTGCCCCCCTCCTTTGCTTTGCGTATACGCGCCCGATATACACCGCGCGAACGCCTATATTATAATAATGTAGAACCCTATAAAATTTTGAAAAATTTTCCCAAAATGCTTGCATAATTACACAATATATGGCATAATATACGCATATTTTTACAAGAATACTGCATAGGGGGATACCAAAATGAATTTACAGGGACGGGATTTTTTGACACTTCTGGACTATTCGCCCAAGGAAATCGAATATCTGCTGCAACTGGCAGCCGAGCTGAAAGCCAAAAAGAAGGCGGGCATCGCCCACGATGTGCTGCGCGGCAAAAACGTGGCACTGATTTTTGAAAAAACCTCCACCCGCACCCGCTGCTCGTTCGAGGTCGCCGCCCACGATCTGGGGATGGGCAGCACCTATCTGGACCCCACGGGCAGCCAGATCGGCAAAAAGGAGTCCATCGCGGACACCGCGCAGGTGCTGTCTGGTATGTTTGAGGGCATCGAATACCGCGGCTACGGGCAGGAAATTGTACAGCAGCTGGCGCAGTATGCCAACGTGCCGGTCTGGAACGGGCTGACCAACGAGTATCACCCCACCCAGATTCTGGCGGATTTTTTAACGATACAAGAGCATTTCGGGCATTTGCAGGGGCTGAAATTCGTCTATATGGGCGATGCACGCTACAATATGGGCAACAGCCTGATGATCGGCTGCGCCAAGATGGGGCTGGATTTTGTCGCCTGTGCGCCCAAGGCGTACCATCCCGCGCCCGCGCTGGTGCAGACCTGCCGCGAACAGGCAGCCCAAAGCGGCGGCTCCGTCACCCTGACCGAGGACACCGATGCCGTCGCCGGGGCGGATGTGGTCTACACCGACGTGTGGGTCAGTATGGGCGAGCCGACGCAGGTCTGGGCAGAGCGCATTGACGCCTTGGCGGCGTATCAGGTCAACGCCGCGCTGATGCAAAAGGCCAAGCCAACAGCGATTTTTATGCACTGCCTGCCCGCCTACCACGACCATAACACCGCCGTCGGCAAGGAAATGGGCGAAAAATTTCACCGCGATGCGATGGAGGTCACCGACGAGGTGTTCAACGGCGCGCAGTCGGTGGTGTTTCAGGAAGCTGAAAACCGTATGCACACCATCAAAGCCGTTATGGCAGCTACCTTGGGCGCACAGTTTTAATATGTGCGCAGCAGGGGCGGGGCAAGCCCCGCCCGCGACCGCATACATTATAATGAATATAACGGGTTGGTTCGTAGGGGCGGCATATATGCCGCCCGTTGCAGCCGTCCCGGCAAATCGACCTAACGGGTAAACGGCACGGAACGGTCAAGACCGTTCCCTACAAACCTGCCAAAAATGGGTGCCTATTAACCGCCTATTCGTAGGGAGGGGTCTTGACCCCTCCTTGCTGTTTTGCGGTTGCCTCAACATACAAAATTCACCACCCCGTAGGGGCGGGGCACGCCCCGCCCGCGACCGTGTATTATAATGAATATAACGGGCAGACCGCCTGTATGGCTTCCCCCTTTGGGGGAAGCTGTCACCGCAGGTGACTGATGAGGGGGCAACTACCGGACATATCCCCCTCATCCGGCGCGCCAGCGCGCCACCTTCCCCCCAAGGGGGAAGGCTTTCCGCGTACCCTTCCCTCCATCTCCCCCACAACTTGTGCCAAAACGCCAACCTACCACAATATACACACTGCCCAAAAATTCCGCCCGAAATTTGTCAAAAAATTCAAAAAACCTGTTGACAAAGTATGACAACCTGTGGTAATATAATCAAGCTGTCCCGCGAGGGACGGCCGCTGAAAAGCCCATAACAACAGCTTGTGCGGGTTTTGCGGGGTTGAAAAACCTTCAAAAAATCCGAAAAAACTTCAAAAAAGTTCTTGACAAACGGAACTTGATGTTGTATAATTAACAAGCTGTCAATGAGAACTGACAGCGCAGCAGGACCTTGAAAATTGAACAAAACTGAAACTTGTGGAACCTTGATCGTGGGTTTGGAAACCCACGTTAATCAATTCCAAAATTTACAAGTAATTCATACAGGACGCAAGCGATTGTGTCTGAGTGATTACAGC
>ERZ1034691.1775-NODE-1775-length-13114-cov-4.210353_pt1 | contig 13114 bp, 9 predicted proteins | sample MGYA00520638_ERZ1034691 | MGnify/ENA primary metagenome ERZ1034691 (study PRJEB33766, sample SAMN09781763) | gut metagenome | biome: gut microbiome | host: Homo sapiens | place: Madagascar | study: EMG produced TPA metagenomics assembly of the PRJNA485056 data...
CACTTGAATCAGCAACGCATCGTGAAGATTCCTACAATAAAAATCCACATCAAGAACGTCGTGAAGACAAGTTTTTGCATACTGATACCTTTCATTTCGCGAATTTTTATCTGTAACTATATCGTAACCATATATTTCATTAAAATGATCATACTCCCAAAGTACAAGTGACAGAAATGTCTCAATGTCCCTAGACAGGGATGTTCTTCCATTCTCCCAATTACTCAAAGTGTTTCTATGAATATTTTGACATACTTTTCCGTTTTTTTTAAACACATATATATGTTTACAGAACTCACACTTTTTCATCCCATTTCGCACTTTTTTTATCCATGCTTTCGAATATTCCATCTTCTCCGACACAAGTCCTTTCTAACAATAAGTAATCTTCTTTAACTATAACCACCCAAGCTCCTTCATCCTGCTTACAATACAAGATATAACAGGATCGCCAATGTTAATAGGCTTATATTTTCCTAACAGATGATCATTCTCAACCGCATCGCAGCCGGTTGCACTAACGCAATGCCAGCTCACGCCTTTACCATAATCTCCACAGAACATATCAATATCCTCATGGCTCAGCATCCCATAATTAAGTAGCATCTGGACCGTCAACTTACTTCTTTTTTGTATTTCATCATATTTCTGTTTACCTTCACCACTATTTCCACTTATAAGTTTACTATATTCTTTCTCAACCTGTTCACGAAAAAGGTCACACTTCCCGAACACGCCAATAAATCTTTTGCGTTTTAAAACATCACTATTTCCATATCTTCTATACATTGCTACAGCATATTTATACGACTGCATTGTTGGATTTCCCGGCTTTGCCGTATCGTCACGCTCTGTATATGTTGTTTTCTCCCCACTCACTAATAAATCACTGGCCGCAACAACAAAATTTCTATTGTGCGTCTGAAGTTCTGCCTGTTCTTCCAATGATAACATATCACACTTAACAAAACGGCTCTTGCCTGAAAGTCTTCTTGGTGAAATATCCTTCAAATTCATATCTCTCGGATCAAACAAATACATATCACCATATATTTTTTCTATAATTGCATTTGCATTTTTGCCGGAGATTGTATCAAGCTTTCCCAGTAACTTAATTGCATTATCATATATTCCAACTATCATGCTTTTCTGTTTTGCTCCATCTCCATACTGTGCTCTAAGAAAGATTGGCATATTGCCTGTTTCTGGCATAGAATTCGGACACTGCCCATTATTCTTGCACATAAGCTTTGCTTGCTCCGACACATGAGCATATATGGTATCCTTAGAATCTCTTTCATAATGAGCCGGACGTATAGTCAGACTATTCCCTGACAAATCTAATGATTGCTCAAGACTATATGCATTATTATGAATTAATGAATACAAAAAAGAGGTCTTACCGACACCCGCATGTCCCATCAAAGAAATACCAATAAAATCATCAGCGTCCAACCAACCTACCGGGAGCCTATTATGGCAATACGGACAACATGGCATAGCATACATGACCGGATCGTCATTATCATCTAAAAACGTATGTAATCCCTGCCAGTATGAATAATGCAACCTACACTTCTCTTTACCATTACCCATATTACCGCTACTCTTATTCATACCAGATTCAGATTCATGCTTTAAGTCAAACTTCATTCCATATATGTTTTTCATGATCTGACCATAGTTTGAAGATATCTCACTCTCCATTTTCTTAGCATCCGCTTCACGGTGCAACTCTGATTCTCCATTTTTCACAAGCTCTTCAAGCAGTGTAAGACCACTCTTCCCTTCATCATCAGGATTTGCGAGCAATATTACATGTTTCTCTTTATCAACAAAATCAAGTTGCTCCTGTCTCCTTGTATCCTGTTCTACTATATAGGCTCTTTTTCTATCAGAGATTATCGTCTCATTTTTAACCCTATTCCAATCCCACCCATCAGGGTGAATTATTTCATAGGCAAGATTATTCAATTCAAATTTTTTCCCGTCATATGGACAAAAATCAAGCTTTCCCATATTTTTCCTCACTTAATTGATTACTACTTTCATTGTTACGCTAGGCTGATACAATATTAGCATCATTTATTTTGTTTGTTCTGTTTATTTCTCTTAATATATTACGATATCTTTCCAGGCGCTTCTGGTACTGATCTTGTTTTCTACATAATGTGTTCATCACATCAATATTATTCTTGATATATCTTCTACTGTCCATACCATATCCCGGAACAATACTCTCTCTCGCCTTCTTCATCTCAAGCATCTTGGTATATATATCTTTCATATCCTCCCGAATGGCCTGAGCACTATTCTTACTCTTTTCTGTACCATTTCTTTCTATCCTAAGATATTCCTCCACACAATAAGCATAATATCTTCTGTAATCCTCGTAGCGCACGTCAAACTCATTAAGGATTCCCAATAGTGCCTCTCTGCTATAAGCCCTTTCATTATGTAGCAGTACCACCATAATTCCAGCTAATATAATCAACGCAGATACTATTGCCGTCAGTCGATTTGTTTTACTACTATGACTACCATCTACTTTTCCTTTACCATCTTCCTCATTTAATATTTTATAGCTTTCATTATCTCCCCCACCATAGCCTTCCTCATAATTTCCATCTGAACTGCCATCTGAATTTTCAATAAATGTCTCAGAACTCGACGTGTCAGCATAGGCTATTAATGGTGCACCCACAAACCAAATACTCATAGCAACTGCAACAATAACCTTTAATAATAGTTTTTTTAATTTTCTCTGCATAATGAATACCTCCTGTAATTGAATAATATTATATATTTATCTATCAACTATAGGTATGATATCATGCAACTATAATTTTTACCTAGAAACCCCATATTGTGCAAAAGAGATTAAAGAATACACAACAATTGTTACCTTTAATCTCTTTCTACATAGTTATATCACTCCATTTTCCTGCATAAATATCAGCTGCTCTCTTGCCTCCACTATACCCTTTCTTTCTGCCTTCTCGAAATATTCCTTAGACTCCTTATTATTTCCCTGTATGTAGTTAATGCATCCTAAAATATATGCTGAATAACCACTATCAGACTTGTCCAACTCCATAATCATTTTCTCTTCGTCATGATCTAATAGCCTTATATTTGCGTCCTTATCAGCCAACTTAAGAATAGCCCTGCGAGCCGTTTCATCTATGTTTTCAGGCAGGGTATATTTCTTTTTCGTTCTCTTAGTTATATTTTCATGTAGTAAATCTTTCACCCTTTTCTTAAGATTAGAAAAGCCATCTTTTTCATCCATCTCAAAATCAATAGCTTGTAATTGAGCCAACCTCTTAGGAAGTTGTTCAACTCTCATATTTTTATATATTGGAATAATAGTTCTACCATCATTACTACCCTTAATGCTAGCGAGGTACCTCTGCCATTCGCTTCGCACCCAGGGACTGGTAAAATACTCCGGTTCAGAGCCCAAGACCAACATTACCCTCGAAGTTACTATTGCATTAAATATTTCCGCCTCATACTGAGCCCCAGACTTCCCCTTCAAATAATCCTTGGCAAAAAAAACACGATAGCCTTCTTTTCTTAACGTATAATACAACAATTCAGCGTCGAATGTATCTACGGTATATTGACGTGCTCTATCTAATGTAGACTGCTTATAACAAATGAATATATCAAAAGCATGTGTCTCATCTTTTTGAATATTTTTCACCTTTTCCTGTATTTCTGATATATATTGAATATCCTGATTTATCTTCCCCATATCATAAGTCCAATGGGATATCTTTAATCGCTGATAATCTTCATCATCTAGGATATTTTTATCCAATAATTTATGACATGTTAATGTTTCTGTATTATCTTGATCTATAACATGTACCACACCATACTTACAGCACACTCTGCCAAAAATTGCGTTTCTATTATCTTCCTCTCTCCTCAGAATCTCATCATATAGTTCTAAGGCATCATCAAATTTGTAATCATTACGAAGCTCTATTGCTTTTGCTAATAACCCCTGAACGGACTCACCATTGTAATCAGCCTCGAAATCTCCAACGTTCCACCTTGTACCACAATAATCACATTTATATATTTTCTCTTCATTATTAGATACTAATCTGGGATGTGTATTTCCACAAACATAACATGCCATGTCTTCAACTCCAATTTTTATATTTTATCTAATGTCTTGCTCAGCCAAAGCAGCCTTTCTACGAGCCATTCGTTCTGTCATCATTCTGGCACAACAATATAACTTACGTTCATTGTCACACCCTGCGACCATATCAGATACTATTTTATCTATCTGTTTCTCAGTTTTTTCATCTATATTCCCAGCGATATATACAGATGAGACAACCTTATTACATGCATTTCTCGCAATAAATTCAGCTTCATTACGAATACTGATATCACAACATTTATCACATGCACATGACAAAAAGGGCATTTCATAAACCGCCTTCATCCTCTCAACCACATACTCGTCACTTACATCATACGGAATTTCGTAATTCTTTCGAACATCTTTCATCCGGATCAGCAATGGTTGACCTAATTTTTCGCAGGAAATATAAAACTGTCCAACCTCAAGGTTAGCGATTTTGTTATACATTTCCTCTGACAGATTAAGATTATTTGTCAAGAACTCCCTTTCTTCATATGATTCGAGATGCATAGCCACCTTTATGTTCGAATTATTTACAAAACTTCTTAAAATTGATAGAGACTGATCAGCAAATATCATTCCGGTTCCATAAACCCTGTTAACCTTAACCATATCAAGAAGATAATTTTCTATCCTTCCTCCTGCATCCGCCTCATTCTTTCCATAAGCTTTTTCCACATTATCTAAAAGCACATGTGCTTCGTCGATCAATATAACATTTTTAAGCTTACTATCTTTTACCTGTGTATGGCGAATAACAAGCTTTAATTGTAATAAGAGAAGAGATATGAGTAATGCCTTTTGCTCATAATTATCTATCGCATCAAGTTCAATTAAAGTACTGCCATTAAGAAGTTCCCCAAAATCCATAGTCTTATCTGTATCAAACAAATATGGATTATTATTGATCAGACTTTGAAGTCGATATACACCACCACTGTTAAGATTTTGTTTAGATTCATAGTCATAAGAAGAATTATTTATTTCCTCCTTAAATGCACAGATAAATTCATGTATTCCAAACTGTGTAATCCCCTTGGAATTTCTGGTACTATCATTCCGCCATCCATATGAAGCATAGCAATTTCTTACTGCTTCAGCAAAGATAACATCAAGTGGTGTTGTCATTGAAAACGCAAGCTGAAAAGCCGATATCAAGCTTGGAAGATACTGCTCTAGTGTTATGTTCTCAGGCGGCAAAAAAGGATTAAACATAATCGGGGACACATTTGTCCTTCCCGGTGTAAACACCCTCAAATTGGGAATTACATCAATCAGTTCCCTATACTCTGTCTTGGTAGGCTCTATAACAAGGAATGGAATACTCTTACTATTACATTCAATAAGTATCTTGAACAGAAGCGTAGTTTTACCTGATCCTGACATACCCGCAATGGTCATATGCCTAACTAATTGTTCCATTGGCAAGTATACATGCTCTCCTCCATCTATTACCTCTCCCAGTTCTATCCCTTCCGAGTTTAAAAAGCACTCTGGAATCTCTGCTATATCTTTGTAAGCATGTCTTTTGTCACCGGATATTTCTGACACACCAACTATCCCATCTACATAAAATGGGGATACAATATAATCTAATCGTTCGCATCCCTGAGGAACAGCCATATCATTATACAAAATGTGTCTCGCTTCTGCACAATAAGATGCAATTATATCTATACCTTCTATTAAGTAATTCCTTTTGTATAATTGTTCTAATGGAATTTCCAGCAATCTATACCCCCTATGAGATATATAATAAGACAGCTTAGCAACACACTCAGCATCCCCCCAGTAACTAATGCATATAAAATATAATTTTTGCCCTGCCATATCAAAGTATGATTTATAACTGTCGATAGCGTATTGCCCCTCAGGTGTATTACCATAGGCATTCCACAGCCAATCCATATTCTCAGCAATCCTCTGTTTTTCAATATCCAATAATTCTGTAGAACTTATCTGAAAACTTATACCTGCATTTTTTGACTTGCCCAATATGGTCATAAAGTATTCTAAATCAAGCTTATCCGTCTTCATATATCCACCAGGAACATAACAAAGTTTAAAATCTGCTGCCCCTGCTCCGGGAACACATAGATAAACGTGCCTCCGCCTCTCAAAACTACTAATAATGGCATCTGCTTTCTGTATACATTTACACTCAACATGACAGCCTTCATACTCCAATCGTTCTGTGATATTTTGTATAAGTACCGAAAAACTATCCTGCAACCCAATTAAGTCAATTCCTTTTTTACGAATAAGCAAAATGCATTGTACCTTACCATCATCCCCATGCTCAAAAATAACTTCATATGAACATCCCTGATCTTGAAATTCTAATAAAAGTTCAGTCAAATCTTTGTTGATTAAATTCATTTTATGTGCTGAAATTTCAAGAACAGCTCCACATATCCAGCCTCCATCATGGGTTCTCTCACTGTAGAACAACTCTGCCATCACCTATTATCCCTCATTCTTTACCTAAATTTTCTTTTCCTACGATAAGTTATTCTTGTCTTAGTTGAGTCCAATGCATCCTCCTCAAAATGCTTGTCAAATATTCTCACATCTTTGTAACCTTCAATCATCTGAATAGGCTTTCCATCTACAAAAGAAATCACATCACCTGATTTTAACAACTCAATGGCATCCGAAAATACTGAAATATTTGAAAGATCTATTTCTTCAAATAGACCTGTCTGCTTGAGCTTTTCGCGAAAATCCTTTGCGAGCTCCATCAACTCCTCTTCAGTAAAAAGACTCAATAATCGCTCTGCCTCGTTCACCTCTCTTACCACACACTGTGTCACAGCATATTTGAACACTCTATTGGATTCGCCCAGCCTTTGTTCCAACTTTTTTTCAATATACTCCAGCGTCTGTTTTTGAAATCGTCTTGCATCAAGTTCAACAATCTGTGCCTGATAAAGTGTATGCAACTCCAAATACAACTGTTCATTATCAGAATCGGGAGGTGTATAATATCCCAGATTATTTATCATAATCTCTACCATCGTCTTCTCATCAACAATACCAAGATCAGGATTCTTCATAACATACTGCTGCCATGCATGACGCCCCTCGTGAGCAATTGTTCCAAGTGCCTTTGCCATGCTGAAATTTGATACACTTCCAGCTAGTGTATTCTTTCCTTTAAGGAATTTCGGATTTATATGTATTGCTTCACCATCAAAATATCCCATAGTACTTGATGACGCTTTATTCTCCTCGTCAGATATCACCCGCACTTCCAACGCAGGGCGAGCTTCAATCTCCGCCATTATATCTTCAAATTTTTGGAAGACATTTAAGCGTTCTTCTGTCGACATACTATCCCAAGTCTCAAGATCAATCTGATCGATGAATTCGTCTAATTTACACGTATTTTGCATTGGTTATATAATCCCCCTCTAATTGCAATACCGCATCCATATATACATCCACATCTTTTGTGAGTGCATTCATGAAACACAATGCCTGAAACACCGAGCAAGACAATTCTTCGACCACCTCCGAAACTGTGGAGCCATTCAATTCAAAATTCTTAACATCCTCACCTTTAGCCCATGCAATAATAGTCTGCTTTATTTTTTCATCATAACAAGTTAAAATATTGGCTGTTAAAATCGCAGAGTCTAAAGCAGTATATTTTTCCTTTAGCATTAGTTTATTCTGTATTGCACTGAAAATCGTGTTTTCCATACTTTTACACCTCCGATTAAACTTCAGCTGCTTTATAAATGCATTCCGCACCCTGGGCAATATGGATTACCTATTGGAACTATCTTTCCACAATGTCCACATCTAACAGTTCCAGGCTGAACTCCAGGATTACTCATTCCCCCATTCAAGCCAGCACCTGCATACCGGGATGTATAACTATTTGCATACGGCGATTTATAACCACCAGTATAGTCTGCTCCATTCTGAGTTGCATAACCGCCATAGCCCATTCCTGATTGAGCTGTATATCCGCCACCATAATTTGTGCCCTGCGGTGCTGTATATCCACCACCATAATTTGCGCTCTGCGATGCTGTATATCCACCACCATAATTTACCCCTGCCTGAGCTGCGTATCCAGAGTTTTCACCATTCGGTCTTCCATTCGTCGTATACTGAGGCATTCCACCTGAAGGTGTCTGTTTTTCCTCATTTAAGCCTGAAACCTTTGTCTTCAGAGTTTTGATATTATGCTTTATTTTTTTCATCATATCTTCCATCTCTGTAATCTTGGCATATGTATCATCTATTCTGGAGGCACCAGCCTGAGCCATAGCAGCCCTTGCGACATCAGAATTTGCTGAGGCTACAGCCTGAACTTTCTGAACATCCGCGTTTTCATGAATCGAAGCATTTTCGTTAACAAATGAATATTCTTTAACAGCTGCTTCAATGGCAAGGATCTGACTCAACATATTGTCAAGTCTATCCATATATTTCTGTTCAAGTTCTATCTGATCCTGATACTTCTGCTGTTCGGTTGCATAAACCATATTATCATGAGCTGTTCTATATCCATATTCCGCAGACTTGATGTTGACATCTGCCGAGGCTCTGATAGCTTCCTTCTCAACATCATTATCATTTAAATGTGCATTGTAGCCGAGCTTTTCCCTAAGGACCTCTATTTCTTTATCCTTTGTCTTTAAAGTATGCTCCATATCTGCCTTATATCTATCGCGTTCATACTCCATCTTCAAAAGTTCCAACTCATATGCACTATCACGTTCCTTTATCTTCATAGCACGAACAAATTCTGCATTTTTATCCGACTCTGCTCTTGCCGCCTCCTTATCCCTAAGTTCTTGAACATAATCATATTCTTCCCTTGTAAGGATATTTTTAAGATGATCTGTTCTGTAATTGATATCTATCTGGGCATTTGATCTATCAACCATATTTCTAAGATTATCTTCTGCATCCTGATTTCTGAGCATACGATCATATGCTGCTTTCTTTTCTGATAATTCCAGATTGCTCTCAGCAATCTTACGCAATATACTATTGATTATCCGGTCATTCTCTGCTGAAGCCTGGCTTATCTCATGTTTTAATGCAACATTTCCACGAGTTCTATTCTTCTGCTCATCCCACTTAACATCATTCATGCGTACATTATGCAAAAGCTCGTCGTATCTTAAGCTGCTATCCGCTTCCCACTTTGTTCGAAGCTCTCTAGCTCTATTCTCAATCTCCTGATGATTAAGATAGTGTAATTCCTGCTTCTCATCCTTACTCTGACGTATATCCTGAACTTTAACATTATGAGTTGCACCTGATATCTCAGACTGATACTGGATTCCTTTTAACTTCTGACTTTGCTGCCATGCACTCAGAGATTCTGCATCCTCTCTTGCCTGTGCCTCATATTTCAATTTTCTCTGTCTATCGATATCATCCTTAGCATTGGCAACATTATTCTGAATATACATATTATCAATAGTATTCTGAGCTCTGGTCTGATTGTTTCTGGTAATTGCCGTCTCAGTATTAACCTTATGGGTGTCCAGATCAACAATCGTCCTGTTATCAATAGCCGATTTTGTCACAACCTGTTGCTGATCATATGCATGAACATCCATCTGAATATTTCCTACAGTTTTATGTTCTTCAGCATGTCCAAGTGCCATCAATGCAGCAGACTCTTTTCTAGACTTCTCCTCCATTGTAAACATCTTAACTACCAGTCCGTAATCGCTAAAGAATATCCCAAGTGCCTGTTCTGAATTTTCTCTCATATATCGATAATATGTGGTCATATCCCGAATATCCACTGAAGTATCGTTTATCATCTGCTGAAGCACATCCCCAAGAACTTTACCGGCTGCGTGCTTAACCAGATCCGTAGTATACTTTTTTATTTCCTGCGGATCTGCCCCATCCTTGATCCAATGCTGAACCTCTGGTATCTGCTTAAACAGCACTTCGTCTTTAATACTAAATTTAATTGTTCCTCCATACTTCACTTCGGCAGATAATGTGATATCTCCTTTCATATGTATAGGTATAACCGGAGATTCCCATTCATAAAGGGTTTCAATATGTCTATTTATTAACTCTGCAGATTCTACTTCTTTTTCTCTTTTTGTCTTTTCTTTTTTACGTTCCTCATCCTCTACAAAATTGACAAAATCCAGCGAGAATAAACTGGTCTTTAATCCAACCTCAGCTAATTGCCTATCTACCTCAGGCTGTGCCTGTTGTTTAAAGAAGCTCTTGTTCTGATCAAGTACAGCAAACGTAAAACCATTGTTATACACTGCCGACTTTAATACATTCTCCATAACTTCGAAACACACAGATCTAATCTTCTCATACAATTTCGAATTATCTCCATCATCAGCTGCTGATACCAATAGTCGATCAACAGAAACACTATCATACCCAACAAACTCTGCAAATCGTTTTGCATCACATATAGAAACAGCTATACTTCCCCCAAAGCCCAGAACTCCTGCCAGTTCTCCATTTGGATATGACACAGGCTGTTTAGCGCCGGTCCATTTTAATTGTTTGTCTATATTCTTTCTAACAAAGAAAATCTGTACCGAAATCTGTGCATTTTTCTCAAGCATAGCGTACTCAAGCTGTTCCGTCATAGTTCTTATAGTATCAGATAAAATGTACTTACCCGTTCCAGATGGAGCAGAGCATACTCCGTCGCGAAGAATCAATGCACTATAGCCCTCAGGCACCACAACATGACTTGCAAAAGGAAATGTAGTCATAGGATGCTTCCATATTACATCTGTATTATTTACCGGCACTGTAACAACTGTCGCCGAACTTGACTCCGTAACTTCTTTGGTTGCTTTAAGACTTGTCACATCAAAAGTATAATTACAGATCGGGCATGTATGCACTGTCTCATTATACTTAATACGCTGATTCATATGGCACGACGGGCAAGACAACTCAATATCACTAACATTGTACTGCATAAGAGAGTGCCCACATGCCGGACAATTCTGATCCGAACCAATCCTCGTATCTCGAATTACTGTATTACCACAATGACTACATACCACTGTCTCATACGCGTCATTTTGCGGATTGATCTTCTTACGACATTTACTATTACTACAGGTAAACTCCTTATTAAAAAACACTCCATATTTCCCTCTGACTATCGTCCCACAATCAGGACATTTCATAATAACTTCTTTACTCATTTTATCCCTCCTCAAGTCGTACAAGTGCTTGCTCTAGTTTAATCATTTCTTCCTTTATTTTTTCATTTATATCAGCCTTAGTTCTTTCAAGATAATCCATTAAATTTTTATCTTGTGGATACATCCAGCTTTCATCCAGCACATTATCTTTTAGTAAATAATTTATATCTTTACTAATCCTCTCCTGTTTGTCATGAATGTATGTTTGTTGAACGCGGAAATTACATAGCACCCTTTCAAGATTAATCTTTTCTATGAAAGAATCTATCCGGCTGTTTTCCAGTTTAATAGTCTGTTCCGTGATATTTCTATGTCTTTCTTCACGATCATTGTTTATTGTTGTCAGCTTCTGCTGATAAGCAATCAGTTGCTGATTATATGTAGCTATGGCATCATTTTCCCTAGTGCAATCTTCTTTATATTGAGTTATTTCCTGTTCCAATTCCCTTCGCCTTTTCTCAATACCTCCAACTTCCTCTTTAACTTTATCACGTTCTTCCTTGGCATCATCATATAACACTTGCGCCTTTGTCTTTTCGCTATCCCAATAAATTTTATCAGCTTCAAGTGCATCAATCTCACCTACAAGCCTATGTCTTTCACTATCCAGAGCAGTCTTATCAACATCTATCTGCGCTTTTTCTTGCTGTAATTTTTCAATATCAATCTTAATTTGATCAATCTCATTTGTTAATGCTTTATTTGCTATTGCCTTTACTTCTTTTTCTTTTTCTTCATATTTTTGCCTGATATCATTCTCATTATCTGACACAATACCATACGCCTCATCCAGCTTTGTATATCTATCCTTTAGTCCTTCCAACTGTTGCTCCACAGAACCTATATCCTTGTCCAATTCAGGAATCAATGAAGTACTATACTTTTCAATTTCTTCTTTTATCCTCTGATGCTCCATCAATTTTTCCTGATATGTACTATTAACTCCTTCGAGTTTTTCATACTGTTCTTTCAAAGAACCCTGCTGCTTCAATTTTTCATTCAATGCGTTGTTAACCTGTTCTGTTTCTATCAGCTTGTCTTCATACTCTTTAAAATCCTCATTTAAATCACTAATTCGCTTGTTCAACTCATTCAAATTATCTATCGCGTCCCTAGTAAACTTTGATAACTTTTCCTTAGAAAACAGCTGTTCTTCATTAAGCGTATACATCCTATAAAATGATGTTGTCAATTTTATAAAAAGTTTAATAAAGTTTTTTTCATCACCAACTCTTATTCGTTCTAAACAATCTGCACCCGGAATATGCGCATTTTTTATATCTATGTTTGCCTCATTAAATACATCTCCCACAACTGCTAATATATCGCAAAGAGTAAAATCATACGCTTCTATATTCTGCTTTTCATTTAAGAGTTCCATACTTGTCCTAAATATCATCTTTTTCTCCTGCTATTTGAAATAAAAACTGTGTTAATATTTTTTGCTTTGTTCTTGTAATCGTTTTATGTAAGTCTGATCAAGCAAGATTTTATAAAACAAATCCCTCTGACTATTTACATTCACTTCAAAAATTCTCTTGTCAGCCAAACAACCTTTTATATAATCCGTCATCCTATTTATAACATCGTCATCTACAATTTTTAAATGACTTAAAAAGGCACGTTTTATCATCATACGAATCTGCTCATCTTCAAATATACTCCACACTTTGCATTTTGACTCCAGCTTCTGTGATTTTAACCTATCAAAGAGTGGCATTTTTTTTAAACTACTATCCATCATGTCACTATTTACATTATCAATAGT
>ERZ1034691.1777-NODE-1777-length-13102-cov-12.466544_pt1 | contig 13102 bp, 10 predicted proteins | sample MGYA00520638_ERZ1034691 | MGnify/ENA primary metagenome ERZ1034691 (study PRJEB33766, sample SAMN09781763) | gut metagenome | biome: gut microbiome | host: Homo sapiens | place: Madagascar | study: EMG produced TPA metagenomics assembly of the PRJNA485056 data...
GATGCAAACTTTCGAGTCGATCTCGTTACGACCGCTTCGATACGTCTGCTTATTTAGTTTTTATCGCACCGCCTCGCATAGCGTTTGGAAAAATGCGAGATTTCGATGCAAGATAACGATGAAAGGTTGGGTACGCGACACCCGATAAAGCCCGCCGTTATGGGATTTCCTGCGGACAAGGTGACCTGCCGGATGCAAACTTTCGAGTCAATCTCGTTACGACCGCTTCGATACGTCTGCTTATTCGGGTGCTTCCGCAAGGAAAGCATCTATTAGTATACCAGAAATGTCCCGCGGTGTCAATGTTTCGGCGGGGCAAATCAGGCAAAACGATGCAGCAAAATTCAAAAATGGCGGCTCAACTCGCACACCGCGGATGTGCCAGCCGGCAGGCAGAAGGGTTACAGCTTGCCGTCCAGCAGCAGGTCGCGCACCTCCAAAAGGCTGTTGCAGCGGCGGGTGTACAGCTGCTCAATTTCCGGGGTGGGCTGCGCCATATCGGGAATCATCACGGTCACCGCCCCGGCGGCGTGACCGGCGCGGATGCCGTTAAAGCTGTCCTCCAGCACAAGGCAGCGGCGAATATCCAGCTTCAGGCGGCGGGCTGCCTCCAAAAAAATATCCGGCGCGGGCTTGCTGTGCGCAACATCGCTGCCGCACACCACATCGTGAAAATACCGCGCTGTACCGGTGGTTTGCAGGTTCATTTCAATCATGGCGCGCGGGCTGGAGCTTGCCACAATGCGCGGCATGGCAAAATCCTCCAGCGTCGAAAGCAGCTCCTTCAGCCCGGGCTTGCAGGGTACGCCCTTGGCAAAGCGCTCGTCCGCAAGGCGCCAAACCGTTTGCAGCACCTTTTTGGGGTCGGCACCGGGGATGAACTCCGCTACATGGTGCTCCAGATTGTCCCCGGCCAGCCCGCGTCCGCTCGCCAAAAAGCGCGTCATATCGTCGGGCAGCGGCAGCCCCAGCGCGGCACAGGCAGGCTCCCACAGGGTGTCCCACAAGCGCTCGGTGTCAAACATCAGACCGTCCATATCAAAAATTACACCCTGAATCATAATCTGCGACCTCTCTTATTACATACTTTTTCTATTATAGAGTACCATGTTTTTGCTGCAAAAGCAACACAAATTTGAAAAAACAGCAACAAAAATGCCCGAAAGTCTTGAATTCACGGGTTCAGAGCGCTATAATAAACACAAGTTTCCGGGCAGCGGGTGTGCGACCGGCTGCGGGAAAGGACAAGAGAGAGGTTGACGAGTATGTTGGACATTAAAATTGTAAAAACCGAGCATCCCAAAGCCAAGCCTGCCGACGAGAGCAAGCTGGGTTTTGGCAAAATTTTCAGCGATCATATGTTCCTTATGGACTACACCGCCGGTCAGGGCTGGCACGATGCACGCATTGTACCCTATGGTCCGTGGGAGATGGACCCCGCCACAACGGTGTTCCACTACGCACAGGAAATTTTTGAGGGCATGAAGGCGTACCGCACCGCTGAGGGCAAGATTCAGCTGTTCCGCCCCGACTGCAACGCAAACCGCTTTAACGATTCGGCAGACCGTTTGGGTATGCCCGCCATTCCGCCGGAGGATTTTGTGCAGGCGGTCAAGGCGCTGGTCGATGTGGATCGCGATTGGGTGCCGCATTCTGACGGTGCATCGTTGTATATCCGCCCGTTCTGCATTGCCACCGATGTCGGCTTGGGCGTACACGCCGCCAAGCATTACCGCTTTGCCATCATCTGCGCACCGTCGGGTGCCTACTACGCCGAGGGGCTGGACCCCGTGCGCATCTACGTCGAGGACGAGTACATCCGCGCCGCGCCCGGTCTGACCGGCTTTACCAAGTGCGGCGGCAACTACGCGGCGTCCATCAAGGCGGGCGAATTGGCGGAGGAACGCGGTTTCAGCCAGGTTTTGTGGCTGGACGGCGTTGAGAAAAAGTACGTTGAGGAAGTCGGTTCGATGAACATTATGTTCAAAATCGACGGCGAAATTTACACCGCGCCCTGCGTGGGTACCGTTTTGCCCGGCGTGACCCGCCGTTCCATCATTGAGTTGCTGCGCGACTGGGGCTATCAGGTTCACGAGGAGCGCGTTGCCATTGCCGACATTATGAAGGCTGCCGACGAGGGCAAGCTGGAGGAAGTGTTCGGCACCGGCACGGCGGCGGTGGTTTCGCCCGTCAAGGAGCTGGACTGGGAGGGCAAGGTTGCCCACATCAGCGGCGGACACATTGGCGCGCTGACCCAGAAATTGTACGACACGCTGACCGGCATCCAGTGGGGCAAGCTGCCCGACACCAAGGGCTGGACCGTGGAAGTTTAATACGTTGAGCCGTTAAACAGGGAGGCTCCGCCGTGGCGGAGCCTCCCTGTTGTGTTTTACGCAGAGTTAAGGGTGTTGCCTTAAGATTTGGTGTGTCCGCTTGCGCGGACACGTTTTTATACAGTGCCATGTAGGGCGGGGTGACCCTACCCCGCGGGGGAAAAGCCTTCCCCCTTGGGGAGAAGGTGGCGCGCTCGCGCGCCGGATGAGGGAAAAATGCCCGGAAGATGCCTCTCATCAGTCACCTGCGGTGATGCCCTCCGTGGGGAGGGCGACCGCAGCCGCAACATAAGCTGCGATATTATTTTGCAATTTCAATCCACGTCCTCCGCGAGGAGGACGACCAGCATCCCCTGTTCAGCCAGCTGTATAGCATCGAATTTCAATCCACGTCCTCCGCGAGGAGGACGACTTGGCAATGCCGCGAAAACTGATACACCAATGCTATTTCAATCCACGTCATCTGCGAGGAGGACGACCTTTGCTGCCGCCGTCTGTGCAAGCGTCATTAACATTTCAATCCACGTCCTCCGCGAGGAGGACGACGTGTCGGTGGCGGTGTAGGCAGCTTCCCACTTGTCATTTCAATCCACATCCTCCGCGAGGAGGACGACGCTGGGCGGCTTGATTGCCGATGCCATCAATGAGATTTCAATCCACGTCCTCCGCGAGGAGGACGACAAATCGCTGCACAGGCGTATGAATTTGCCATCCGCATTTCAATCCACGTCCTCCGCGAGGAGGACGACCCGCCATCCAGCGTCAGGGTGCCGTTGCGCCCCGATTTCAATCCACGTCCTCCGCGAGGAGGACGACCTGTTGGATTGCGAAAACCAGAACGCCTACGCCGAATTTCAATCCACGTCCTCCGCGAGGAGGACGACCCTTGGTGCGGCTGTCCACGGTGGGATAGGTGCCGATTTCAATCCACGTCCTCCGTGAGGAGGACGACGCGGAAGTGTGAGCTGCCGAATCAACGCACAATCATTTCAATCCACGTCCTCCGCGAGGAGGACGACGTGCAACTATTGGTATGACGCTTGGGAACTCGAATTTCAATCCACGTCCTCCGCGAGGAGGACGACTAGCCTCCCGCCTTTCTTACTCTCATTATACAAAATTTCAATCCACGTCCTGCGGGGCGGCAAGGGTAGTTGTCGCCAATTTCAATCCACGTCCTCCGCGAGGAGGACGACGTGCAGCGGCAGTTATACACAAGATAGCCCGGCGCGATTTCAATCCACGTCCTCCGCGAGGAGGACGACAGTTACAGTCCATTGTAACGGGCTTTGACGAAGCATTTCAATCCACGTCCTCCGCGAGGAGGACGACGTCGTACTCGATTGCGACGCCAACGAAATTACGCTATTTCAATCCACGTCCTCCGCGAGGAGGACGACCGGATGTGCAAGGCAACGCGGAAATTGCGGCGCTATTTCAATCCACGTCCTCCGCGAGGAGGACGACGGATGGCGGAGGGGCTTTCCGGTGGGCAGAAAAAAATTTCAATCCACGTCCTCCGCGAGGAGGACGACCCGAGCTTGCAGAGATCGCCGAAAAGGCACAAGCTATTTCAATCCACGTCCTCCGCGAGGAGGACGACAAAACGGCGTACAGGGTGGCACGGGCTTTGTCGTATTTCAATCCACGTCCTCCGCGAGGAGGACGACACCACTCAGACCGCGTTCGGTCTGACCTATGTTCAATTTCAATCCACGTCCTCCGCGAGGAGGACGACACTCATAACTTCCTCCAATTCGCAAGGCGAGAGCTATTTCAATCCACGTCCTCCGCGAGGAGGACGACTTGTACAGGCTCGGCATCTGAGCGATATAATCAATTTCAATCCACGTCCTCCGCGAGGAGGACGACTCCCGCATTATCACTATTTTTGTAAAGGCTATTATATTTCAATCCACGTCCTCCGCGAGGAGGACGACCGACGGCAACGAAATCACGCTGAACGGATACAGCTTATTTCAATCCACGTCCTCCGCGAGGAGGACGACGCGGTGGACTTAGCAAGGACGGCGCTTTGACGCTATTTCAATCCACGTCCTCCGCGAGGAGGACGACTGGCGATTGGCTTGACACTTGGGACAGCGGCGACATTTCAATCCACGTCCTCCGCGAGGAGGACGACGGACAAAATTTGCCTTGGAACGTTCGACAGCTACGATTTCAATCCACGTCCTCCGCGAGGAGGACGACGGCGAACAATTTGCCGTGGCTGCGCTTTGAGCAGATATTTCAATCCACGTCCTCCGCGAGGAGGACGACTTTGTCGTGCAAGCCGGAGCGACCGACGGCAACATTTCAATCCACGTCCTCCGCGAGGAGGACGACCCAAAGACAAAAAAGCACAGCAGTGCCAGCAGACATTTCAATCCACGTCCTCCGCGAGGAGGACGACAGCAAAAGTACACAAAAAACCTGTGCAGCTTTTGCGCAAAAGGTACAATCATTTCCCCGCCGGGCGGTGTAATCCGCCGTACAGCGGCAAAACGGAAACCTCAACATTCAACAGTTTAGCTATAAAATGTTGAAACTCTTGGTGCGAAGCATCCCGGCAGGTGTTGGGCGCCGACGGTTCGCACCGGGGCTACAGCAGCAAAACCACGTCCTGCGCAAACTCGGGGTGCAGCCCAACGTGTTCGACGCGGTTCTTGTAATGGTTGCCCAGCTGGTAAAACCGCAGGCTGTCGGCGGCGGGGTCAATCAGCGCCGTCAGCTGCGCCTTGAATACCGCGTACTGTGCGGCATCCAGCAGGCACTCAAACACCGAGTTCTGCACCCGCTGACCGTGGTTGACGCACGCCTTGGCAACCTTGCGCAGGCGCTTGCGCCCGGCGGCGGTTTCGGTGTTGACATCGTAGGTCACAAGCACCAGCATAGGCATCCCTCACTTCCAGAAAAACGGCGGATACACGTCCAAATCCCCGCGCAGCGTGCGTGCCAGCAGCAGCGCCTGCACATAAGGCACCAGCCCCCAGGGCAGTTTTTCCTGCAGGAAGGGGTGGGTGATCTGCTCCTGCTTTTTGGTCTGCCACGCCTTAAAGAACGCTTGCCGCCCTGCATCGGTCAGCCAGACGGCACCGTTTTCCTGCGTTTGCAGGTGCTTGGCGGTCAAAATCTTTTGGTTGACGCAGGAAAGCACAAACCGGTCCGCATAAACCGCGCGCAGCTCCTCCATTACATCCAGCGCCAGACTTTGCCGTCCCGGGCGCGGGCGGTGCAGAAACCCCACATAAGGGTCCAGCCCGACGGCGGACAACGCGGCGGCGCAGTCGCGTGCCAGAATTGAGTACGAAAACGACAGCAGTGCGTTGATATTATCCAGCGGCGGGCGGCGGCTGCGCGCCGTAAACGCAAAATCCTGCTGTTGCTGCAGCACCAGCCCGTTGAAGCAGTCGAAATACCGCTGGGCTGCCTCGCCCTCCAGCCCCAGCAGCTGGGCGGGGTCGGTGCAGGCTTCGATCAGCGGCAGGGCGGCGGCAAGCTGGCGGGAGGTGCGCTTGAATTGCTCCACCGGCACCCGCTGCGGGTGGTCGCGGGTGGCGCGCTCCAGCACCCAACGGGCGTTGTAGACCTTGCCCAAGATAAACCCGCAGGCAAGGCGGCAGCTCTGCGCGGGGTCGTCTGCTGTGCGGTACTGGGTTTGCCGCAGCAGCACATTGCCGCGCTCCTCGCCCACGGTGCGTGCCAAAAATTGACCGCGTGGCGAGAAAAAGCAGAGATCCACGCCCCGGCGTGCGCAGGCACCCATCAGGGCGGGGCTGGCTCCGGCATAGCTGAAGGACACGATGCCCTCCAAGGTGTGCAGGGGAAACTGCCGCACCGGCTGCCCCGTGCGGCTGACCGCCACGGTTTCGCCGTCCAGCGAAAGGTAGGCGTCCTCGGACAGGACAAACAGGGTATTCAGCAGCTGTCGCACGGGGACACCTCCTCGTCAATATGCTGCCGCAGATAGGCGGCAGGGTCGGCGCGGCGGCACAGCACCGGCAGGCAAATTTCCTTGAGCGAGCAGGCGTTGCAGTGCTTGCCGGGCTTGACCTTGGGCGTATGTCCGCGTGCAAAGCAGCGGTTCATCTCGTTTGCCATCGCCTGTGTTTCGGCGCGCAGCTCCGGCGTCAGGGGGACAAGCTCGCGGCGGCGGGTTTCGGCGTAAAAGAGCGCACCCTGCGGGACGCTGCACACCAGCATTTCCTCCAGTGCCATCGCCTGTGCGCAGAGCTGCAGCCGGTCGGCGTTGTTCTCTTTGGCGTGTCCGTGCTTGTATTCCACGGGCAGGGGCAGCCAAAGCCCGGTGCGTCCCTGCAGGGGTACCCCGGCGGGGTCGGCGCGGAATTCCACCACATCGCAATGCCCCGAAAGTCGCAGCCGCCCGCTGTTGACACGCATCCCGCGCACCACCAGCAGGTCGCCGCGTTTTTCGGCAAAGGTGTCGTCGTGGCAGCGGTCGTGTTCCAGGCGCCCTTCGGCGGTACGCAGATTTTCTGTCCACTGCTGTTCCAAGTGGATGAGCGCCCACTGGCGGCGGCAAAACGCAAAATGCTGGATGCCGGACATCGCCAGAAAGTCATCCTCTGCCATCAGGAAAGCCTTTCGCAGCTGACCCCGGCGGGCAGTTGGGTGTCTACCGTGACGGTGTAGTCGCTGTAGGCGCGGGCAACGGTAACCTCCGGCTTGCGGGCAATATGCACCGACTCAAACAGCTTGTACGCGGGGGCATTGCCCAGCTCGCAGTCGTGCTTAAAGACGATCAGCTCGCGCACCGCCATCTTGCCGCGGGCGGCGCTGTGGTCTACCTCGAACATATTGAGGATCGCCTGCCACAAAAGCTGCAGGTCGTCCTCGGAAAAGCCGGTGGTTTTGCGTGCCAGATTGGCGGAAACATAGCCCTCGGCACGGTACAGACCGTAAGGCACAACGGATTTGCGACCGATCTCGTTGTCTTTTTTCAGGGCGTCCGCCTCGGTGGTGATCGCCACGCGGGTGACGGTGATGTCCTGCGGAACGATGGGGTCTACCGAGCGCGCAAAGCCCAGCTGCACGGGACCGCGCACCTGCCCGCAGTTCAGCGCACCCTTGACAAAGGTGGTCATAACGGCGCCGAAGGTGCGGATGTCAAAGAAATTCCGGCACATAAAATCGCGAATTTTCGTATCGATCGTGGGGTCGGATTTCTTTGCAGCCTTTAAATCCTCGGTGATGCCCAAAAAGTTCAGCGCCTCAGCATCACTGCGGTTCAGCGGTGTTTGCTTCTTGATGTAGATGCGGTAGCCCTCGGCGTCCTCCTTGACGGTTTCGACATAGTTGCGGATCTTGCGCTTTAAGCAGACATCGGTCACGATGCCGTGCCCGGTTTCGGGGTCGATGCGGGGCATATTGCCAGCGTCCGGATCGCCGTTGGGGTTGCCGTTTTCAACATCGAACAAAATAACGAAATCGTAGCGGTTCTTGATAACTTCCGACATAGGTTTATTCCTCCGTTTTCTTGGCGTAGCGCTGCTGCGTCTGGTGGTAGTAGCCGATGATGAACGCGCCCTGCTCGGGCAGGGTCAGCTGGGTGGGGAAGCTGCTGCTCAGCCGCCCGACCAGCTGGGTCAGCTGCTTGCTGAAGTAGACCTGCCTGCCGCTGCTCAGCTTGGCAAGGTGCTTTTCTGCCAGCTTGATCAGCGTGGGGTAGACGTAGGCGGGGTGGGTCATAGCAGAGTTGAAGTACCTGTCCTTGATGGTGGTGTTCAGCTCAGATCCCAGTGCCTCCTGCTGAATCTGCTCCAGCACGGAGAACAGGCGTCCCAGCAGATAGGGCAGGGCGTTGCAATCTTGGTTCAGTTCCACGTTTAAAACCTCCTTTGGACAAAGCGGATGCGGACGACGTAAATAGTAGGCTTTCAGGATGGCGGCGCGCCCGCGGGTAATTTCGCGCTCGGCGCGGATGCGCAGCATAACACCGTTCAGCAGGGTGGCGGGGTAGGGTGTGCCGTCCACAACGGCGCGCAGAACGTCGCCGGACAGCTGCGGGGCGGGTGTGGGTTCCTTGTCTTTTTGGTTGACGGTTTCCTGCAAAAGAAAATACAGGGGAATGGTTTCCCATTTTTCGTTGGCGGGGCGGACGATGCGCAGGTCGTCGTAGTGGCGCTGCACGTTTTCTGCCAGCGCACCGAAGGTGTCCTGCCGGAAAAACCGCACCGAAAGCCGCGCGGCGTTGGGGGCAAGCCCCAGCAGGTAAAAGTGGGTGTCGGGATCCAGTGCGATGCCATTCCAGTCGGCGGGCTTGCCGTGGGCAAGGCGATCCAGCAGCCCCAGCAGTTCGGCTTCGGTCAGACCGCCGTGGGAGAACAGCATCTCCATACAGGCGTCCTGATAGGCGGGCTGACCGCCCTGCGCCCAGCAGACCACGGTGGTGTCGCCCAAGGTCTGGCGGTGTTCGCGGTCTGCCAGAAGGTAGTTGAGCGCCTGCGTGTAGGCGGAGGCGGCGTAGCTGCCCACCGGGGCGTTGCCGCCCTGCTCGTGCCCGTAGGAGCAAAAGGCATCGGCGTTGAAGGAAACAATGGCGGCGCCGGAGGATTGCGCCCCCGCCACGCCCTTTATGGACGGATGCAGCCGTGCCAGCGGGGCTTGCTGCCCGGTGACCAGACAGCGCACAAGAGGGGCATCGTCTTGGGCGCTGCTGCGGCGCTGCCACGCCGCGAGGATGTCGGCATCGTCCAAAACAAAAGTGCCGTCGGACGTCAAAAATACGAGGTTGCCGCCCTGCATCAGCTCATCCCAGTGGGGCTGCAGCACGGGGTTTTCGGCGGCGGAAGCCGGCTGCCAAGCGGCAAAAAACGCGCGTACCGCTTTGGCGGCGCTGCCGGGGGTGTCCTGCAAAATGTCCTGATGCAGCGCACGGCAGGCGGCAAAGCACTGCGCGGCGCGTTCCGGCTTGCCCTTGGCGTCCGCGCCCAAAATGTAAGAGCTGTTGTCGCACAAAAAGTTGGCAGCCACGCCGGAGGAACGCTTGACACGCTCGGGTACAAACTCTTCTCGGGGCAGCAGTACGGTCTTTTTGCCGCGCGGCTGCGATGTGCGCAGATCGTGCAGCACAAGCGGCTGCCCATCGTCCGCAAGCTGCAAGCCCCAGCTGATTTTTTCCTTGACCCAGCCGGGGGCGCGCAGCGTGTCGTTTTGCAAAAGATCCTCATAATAGCGAACCAGCGCTTGCAGAATCATCGCAGCACCTCGCAGTTCTGCGTGTCCAGCACGCCGTGTTCCAGCTTGGCGCGGAAATAGGTCGGGGTGATGTTTTCGGGGTCGCTGTAATCGAGATCGTATATCATGAATCCCAGATCGCAGCTTGTGCTGATGGTGGGGATCGCGCCGCCCTGCCACGCGCGGAAGGCGGCGGGGAACTCCCGGCAGCCGAAATACGGCGTGTGGCAGCACTGCCCCTTGGCCATGCGGCGGGTCACGATGTCCTGAAATTTGCCGGGGTTGTCGCCGGGGGCGGCGCGGTCGGTCATGGTGAATTCGGCTTCAATGACATAGTGGACGTCCTGCAGCACCATGGCGGCGCGTTGGGCGATCTGCTGGCTCGTGGCAAGAAACGGCGCCTTGCCGCCATGTATGGCGCTGTACACGTCGTCGCGCAAAATTTTGCCCTTGACCTCGTTGCGGCGGATGTTGGTAAAGCGGATGGGATTCAGCACATAGATACGTCGGATATGCCACTGCAGACCGGGGTGATAGTAGATGGCTTCCACCATCCCGCGCGCGGCGGACGGCGTGGGTACGTCATAGCTGACGCGCTCCACGTGCATTTCCGGGCGGCTGAACAGGGCGTAGGGACCCCAGACTTCCAGTTGGATCATAGCTTCAGCTCCTTTCCTTAGGGTATTGCTTTAGTTTTATACAAACCACGCTTCGCCTGTTTCGATTTGCAGGCTCAAGCCGGTTTCCTGCTCATAATAACGCAGGTCCGTCAAATACCAGACGGTGTCCTGCCATTGCTGCACCGCGCCCGCCTGCTGCAAAAGGCGCAGGTGGTCGGGGTAGACGGTCACGCCGTACTGCCCCAAGGCGCGGAAAACGATGCGGTCGGCGCGCCCCTGCTGCAAATCTGCCAGCAGCTCGGCACCCCTGTCCAGCGGAACATACACGGTTTCGGCGGGGGATTCGATCAGGCGGAACTTCTCCGCCACGGTGGCAAAGGGCATAATTTTGTGTTCCATACCGTGGGCGATGCCGGGCAGAATGCCCTTGGCGTCCAGCTGGGCGTCGCCCTTTAAATCGCGGTAAAACGTAAAATATTGTTCAATTGCCTGTGGGCCGGCGGGGTCGGCGAAGGCTTGCAGCACGCGCTGCGTGGTGCTGACGTTCAGATGCAGCATGGGCGGTACGGGTGCATCCTGCAGCGTAAAAATAAAGACGGGGCTTTCGGCGGCGGTGCGCCTGCCCTCACGGTTGCAGCGCCCGGCAGCCTGTAAAATGGAATCCAGCCCGCAAATTTCACGGTATACGGCGGGAAAATCCACGTCCACCCCGGCTTCGATCAGGCTGGTCGCCACCACGCGGCAGGGCTGCCCCGCCTGCAGGCGCGCGCGGATCTGCCGCAAAAGCTGCTTGCGGTGGGCGGGGCATTGCAGGGTGGTCAGGCAAAAGCGCCCTTCGGCGGGCAGGGCGGCAAACAGCTCCTGCGCGGTCTTGCGGCGGTTTACGATGCACAGCAGCTGTGCGGACTGGTTCAGCCGCTGCGCCAGTGCTGTCTGCGGCAGCGTGCCGAGGTCGTGCAGGCTCACCCGGCGGAACGCCGCGTACTGGGCAGCCGGGTCGGGGCAAAGCTCCCGCAGGGGGATGCCGGGGGCAAACTCTGCAAACAGGGGCTGCAAGGCGGGCTGGGTGGCTGTGCATAAAACGGCGGTACATCGGTAATTTTTAACCAGCTCGGCGATGGCGGCCACACACGGGCGCAGGTAGGGGACAGGCAGGTTCTGCGCCTCGTCAAAGATGATGACGCTGTTGGCGATGTTGTGCAGCTTGCGGCAGCGTGCCGGGCGGTTGCCGTACAGCGACTCAAAAAACTGCACGGAGGTGGTCACAACGACCGGGGTGTCCCAGTTTTCGGCGGCAAGTGCCTTGCGGTAGGCGGCTTCATCGCTGTTTTCGGCTGCCGAATACTCCGCCCCGGCGTGATGCTCCAGCACGTTTTTGCGCCCCAGAATGTCGGCAAAAACCTCGGCGTTCTGGTCAATGATCGAGGTGTAGGGGATGACGTAAAGCACGCGCTGCAGCCCCTGCGCGGCAGCCTGCGCCAGCGCAAACGCCAGCGAGGACACGGTCTTGCCGCCGCCGGTGGGTACGGTCAGCGTGTACAGCCCGCGCGGCTGGGTTTGCCCGGCGGCAAGGCAGGCACGCAAAATGTCGCTGCGCCGTGCATTTAACCCGGCGGCAGGTTGCAGCCACGGGGCAATGTGGTCCTGCAGGCGCGCCAGCAGCGTGGGGATGTCGTCGTAGTCCCCGCGCGGGGCGGGGGTGCCGTTCATAAAGGCTTCGGTGTCCAGATAGTCGGCGTCCACCAAGCAGGAGTAGAGCATCCGGGTAAAAAACGCCTGACTGTATGCGTCCGCGGCGGCGCGGGGCGAAAGTGTCGGCAGGGTGATTTCGTCCTGCCAGCCGTCATACGGTTCCAGCGGGCGCTTCATCCGCCCCAGCAGGGTGGCGCTTTCGGCGGGGTCGGTGCGGGCGCCGCCGTCCGGCAAACCGCCGTGATGCCCGGCAACGGCAAAGGCGATTTCTGCCCAGCGGCGCTGCCACGCTTGCTGCGCCCCGGCGGTGGAATGATCCACCTTGGCACCGCCCCGCAGCCGACGCTGAAACCCGGCGCTGTACTTGCCGATATCGTGCAATTTTGCCGCTGCATCGCCGTAATCGGCGGCGTCAAAGGCAGCGGCAAACCGGCGGCAAAGTGCTGCCGTACCCAAAAGATGCTCGGCGACGGTCTGCGTCTGTGCGCCGTCGTCGCGGATATGCGCAAGCGCGGGGAAGGGAACGTCAGCGGACATAAGGCAGCCTCCTTTTGCTTTTTATGACTCTATCATACAACCAAATAAGTACAATAAGATGGACTACAAACCCATGAAAACTATCTTTGTAGAATCACACAGGATGCAAGGCAATAATTTGTGCGTTTTGCGCAAAAAGCGATTTTCCGGCAGGTTTGTAGGGGCGAGCATTGCTCGCCTGTGCGGTTTGCCCGTTATATCGCATTACCGGGATGGCTGCAACGGGCGGCATATATGCCGCCCCTACAAATAACCCGGTAAATAGCGGTTTCCGTTATGCCGCGGGCGGGGCAATGCCCCGCCCCTACTGCAAAAGAATTTTTTATTGCCCCGTAGGGCGGGGTGACCCCACCCCGCCGGAGAAAAGGGCGGTGACCGCAAAGCTCCCCCTCATCCGTCACCTGCGGTGACAGCTTCCCCCAAAGGGGGAAGCCACACGCGCGGTTTGCCCGCAAAAATGTCATTGCCGCAAAACAAACACCGCCCTGTCCGCGTTGGCGGACAGGGCGGTGTATTTTACTTATAAATCAGGAACAACCCGGAATTACAGCTTCGGGCCGGCGGCGACCAGCGCCTTGCCATGCTCGTTGCCTTCGTACTTGGCGAAGTTCTTGATGAAGCGGCCGGCCAGATCCTGCGCCTTGGTCTCCCACTCGGCGGCGTCTGCATAGGTGTCGCGGGGGTCCAGGATGGCGGGATCAACGCCGGGCAGAGAGGTGGGAA
>ERZ1034691.1780-NODE-1780-length-13074-cov-4.135648_pt1 | contig 13074 bp, 11 predicted proteins | sample MGYA00520638_ERZ1034691 | MGnify/ENA primary metagenome ERZ1034691 (study PRJEB33766, sample SAMN09781763) | gut metagenome | biome: gut microbiome | host: Homo sapiens | place: Madagascar | study: EMG produced TPA metagenomics assembly of the PRJNA485056 data...
TCATCGTAGAGATAAATCCTGTTAACAAAGGTATCGATAAGCCGCTGCCGGTGGGATTGTTTGCCCATATCCAAAACCCGGAACTTGTGTAAGAAATGTAGTAGCTGTTCTTCTGTCAGCTTGGGCTTTGCAATCCGCTCGTTGGCGATCCGGATTTCCAACTCTTCCTTGACAGCTTCCAGTTCTTCCATGCGGGCCTTGGTGGACTTCGTAAGGATTCCCTGCTGAATGGCATTCAGAAGATTTTCAATGTTCCGCTCCACATCTCGAAGCTGCTGTTCATACAGAGGCAAGTCGATATTCTCCAGCTCCTGCAAGTCCATCAGCATGGCAACGATGTCTTTGATAACGTTATCATCATTGACGATTTTCATGGCAAGCTGGATCACCAGATCCTCAATCCAGTCTTTCTTGACTGCTTTCTTTTTACAGTCTGTCCGCTTCTTTTTTACGGACACGCACTTGTAATAGTGATAAACCTTACCAGATCGTCCCCTGCCGCTCTCACCGCACATGTAAGCCCCACAGTGGCCACAGAACAGCTTAGTCGTCAGCAGGTAATCATCCTCTGCCTTGTGACGGGCAGGTGCCTTTTTGTTCTTCTCAATCTTCTCCTGCACTCGCTCAAACAGATCTTTCGGAACGATGGCCGGGATACCATTAGGAACCACAATGTCACGATATTTGTACTCACCAATGTAGCGGCGATTCTTCAGCATGTTTGCAACACTGTTCACCGTGTGCGGGTTCCCTCGGTTGTTCAGAACATTGTGTTCATTCAGATGATCCCGAATCTCCGACATGGTAGAACCTTCGTCATACATCTTGAACGCATCCAGAACAAAAGGCGCTTTCACAGGATCAATCTGAAAGTTTTGCTCCTGATCGATGACATAGCCAATGGTAGGGTTACCACCGTTAAACTTACATTTCAGAGCATTCTCAGTCAAGCCACGGTTAACCTTTTCCGCCAAGTCAAGAGAGAAATATTCCGCAAAACCTTCCAGAACAGATTCCAGCAAGACACCTTCTGCACTTTCGGATATCGGCTCATTAACCGACACCAAACGTACTCCATTTTTCTTCAGAGTGTGTTTGTAAATAATACTGTCATAACGGTTCCGGGAGAAACGGTCAAGCTTCCAGACCAGGATAATATCGAACAGCTTTTCCTTGCAATCCTGGATCATCCTCTGAAATTCCGGGCGGTTGTCTGTCTTGGCAGAGTAGGCACGGTCAATGTAATGCTTCAGAATGGTGATGCCATTCTTTTCCGCAAAAGCTGTGCATTCCCGGATCTGTCCTTCGATGGATTCTTCTCTCTGATTCTCGGAGGAATAACGGGCATAGATGACTGCTTTCATTCGGCTCCCTCCTTCATCATACGAAGAAGAGATTCCTTCAGCCGTTCATTCATAGGTGAACCAGGATCAAAGCACATTTCAATGAACTTCTCCATTTCTGGATAGATCTTCTCAACCTTGGGTTTGTTTTCATACAGCTTGCCCTGGGGATTGTCTGTCCGTCCGAAGATATAATCCATGGACACATCAAAGTGATCTGCATACTGAAGCAGCACTTCATAGGGTGCAGATGCTTCGCCGCTTTCATAGCGATTGATACTGGACTGCTTACACCCAAAGAGCGCACCGATCTTCGCCTGGGACATCTTCACACTCTCCCGCAGAGCACGCAGCCGCTGACCAACAATTTTCATATTCCACCTCCCGATCATATTCTTGTATTTATATATTAACCGAAATAAGCATTTTAGTCAACACCAAATTAACATAACATCATCATTTATACAGGGGTAAACCTCAAAACTTCAAAGCGTCCAGAGGATGCGTAGCCTGCAAAGAATTTGCAGTGTTGGAGGGATTGGGATGCTTCCCAACAAGTTGAAAAACACCGCTTCCGAAGAAATCGGAAACGGTGTTTTTTCGCATATGATGCGCCATATGCCCTGCTTGCTACTTTTGCAAACAGGGTAATAGAAGCGCCACATGCATTGCTTGCCATGTTTTTGAAACGTATACATCATAGCATGATGTATGTCTCATGAAAATGCTCCCATAGTAAATGCTACACGTTTATTACGAACTTCTGCAGACAAACATACCTGTGTGATATCCGCGTCTTTACTCACGACAAATATTACGCCGATGTCTGTCCCTTCTCTATTAATTGATTGATGAATCGGGCCTTCTGTTGCAGAAAAAAATTTATCGATGTTGAAAGTTTCCTTACCATCGTAACCATCTGCTGGCAAATAGTATAACCAAGCTTCAATTGTCAGGATATTATTATTGCTTTTAGCATTCAGTTTTATCTTAGGGTTCAGCAAAAAATCCAAAATGCTCTCAGCAGTAGAATAACGGTAGTTATCTTCAATTTGTTTATTGGCAAGATCAATCTGGTCCTCATCTGTTTCTTTTGCTACATAAATTAATCGTTCAAATAAGAACAGTCTTGCGCCACTAAGACTCCACAGAAAATTCGTGTTTTCTGGTAATTTCATATTTTTGAAAATATTGTCTACAATAAAGTATTCTAAAAATGAACGATGTGCAAATTTATAGACACCATCACTATTACGATTCAGCAAGGATCTCGATTTGGCAATAATTGGTTTTAAGTTGATTCGCTTTTTAATGCAATTTTATCAACCCGCTCTGCAGGTATGGTTGTTGATTCCGTAGAATACATATAATTTGCAACATCTGCACTAAGTTCATACAACTTATAGCTACTGTCTCCGAGATCTTCTCTCTCGATCCATTTTTGGATGATTGTCTCATAAATCTGGAAAGAGTAGTGATACTCTCTTCCTTCATCGCAAAGAAACTCTATCCAATTCAAAACAATAGGCCTTACCATTAAGTTTGGAATAACATTTACAATTTCCAAAGCCTTCTTTTGAATCTTTCGTCTGAATGAAAAACGTTTTCTAAGATATTGCCTAACTTCTTCGTCATTGAAGGGTGATATATATTTTTTAACTATTTCACAGCCTTTATTTCCACGACCAACATGAATTACTCCCGTTCGGAACGGCTCGTCTTGTGCACTGGCATAGAATTGTGTCCGGCAAGTAATTACAACTTGATTAAAATGCGCCGCTGCTGCAACCAACTTTGAAAAGAAATAATCGCAGTCCTCAATTGCTTCATTGTTTTCATCCAAACCATCCAAGAGCAGTATGGTTCGTTCGCCATCATCAATTTGTTGTATCTTATTAATACAATCTGCATCCGCAAGAGGAACTAACACGATTTTTTCGTATTTATGTGCAAGTACGTATGGGATACACTTCTTGTACAATTGAAGTAAAAATGTTGTTTTACCCATACCAGAATCCGCCAAGACTAAATAGAATCTTCCTGTACTGCTCTTTTTGAATGCTTCCTTTTTGAAAAAGGGGATAAGCGGAAATGAATTAAACTTACCATTATTATTTCGTATTTCTTCTTGGTTGCAGGGATCTATCTCTTGTGCTCTTGTAGAAATAAAATATTTTGATAACGTATCACAATATTCTTTTGAATAATTATTAAGCGTTTCCTTATACATTTTATATGGAAAAGTAATTTTTCTCCAAGTCCTTCGACACCACGCAAGAACAGCTATGAGCATAGCAATCAACGAACCAATCGTAAGATACAACTCTAAGACCGGCTGAATTTTCTCTAACCGTTCAGCAAGATCCCATACTGATATAGATAAAAATTGATAATTATTCTCGAAAAACATTCTAGCCGTCCTCCTCATCTGTTGATATTTTCCATTATATGTACCCTTTTGTCGCATGTCAATTACTGTCGAATTTAATATTCTTATCAGCGATTTACAAAACGTGCAAGCAATGCATCTGTAGCCACAAATGCGAAAAAACGTCTGAACCGCTATCTGCGGAACAGACGTTTTTTCTGCTTGTTGAGGCTCTGCCCCAATCCCCGGCGAACACAAAATGTGTTCTGATAACGCAGTCTTTTAGACTGCGGCTACGCGATTCGTTGAATCGCTGATTCTGTTCAGAAAGAATTAAGAATTGGGCACATCGACATTCGACTTTTCCTGTGCTATGATATAGAAAACCTATATCGAAGGTGTTTTCCATGCAAAAGATTTTACTTACAGAAGATGATATTACGCTGGCTAACGGCATTCGGCTTGCGCTGCAAAATGCTTCTTTGCAGATTACACTGTGCCATACGCTGGCAGAGGCTCGGAATGTACTTGAGGGAAACAGCTTTGATTTGCTGATCCTGGATATCAACCTGCCCGATGGCAGTGGTTTGGATTTGTTGAATGTGGTTCGTAAAACCAGCGCTCTGCCAATCATTCTGCTGACTGCAAATGACATGGAAATGGATATTGTTACCGGGCTGGAGTCCGGAGCAGACGATTACATCACCAAGCCCTTTTCCCTTGCGGTCTTACGAGCCAGGGTCAATGCTCAGCTTCGTCGGAGCATCTCTGCAAAATCAACCTGCACAGAAATTGACAGTTTCCAGTTTGACTTTGACCGGATGGAATTTCGCAAGGACGGGCAGCTTGTTGAGCTGAGCAAAACGGAACAGAAGCTGCTGCGGGTATTGGTTGAAAACCGCGGGCAAACCTTGCCCCGTGCCACACTGGTTGACCGGATCTGGACCGATGGTGCCGAATATGTGGACGAAAATGCCCTTTCCGTCACTGTAAAGCGGCTGCGGAACAAATTGGAGGATATACCAACCAGTCCAAAATACTTAAAAACTGTGTACGGCATCGGTTATACCTGGGCGGTGAAGTGATATGACGATTCTCGTTATCATAACTGTAATTATTATCGCTGCCAGCATTGTTTTTTGGTATCGCCACCGAACTCGGAGGATTATGGAGAATCTGAACCGGATGCTGGATATTGCCATACAAGGTAATTTTACGGAAGAGCATTTCGACGAGAGTATGCTCTCCTCCGTGGAAAATAAACTCGCCAACTACCTGGCCGCATCTACAAATTCAGCAAAGAATGTGCAGGCAGAAAAAGATAAGATCAAAACCCTCATTGCCGACATTTCCCACCAGACCAAAACCCCAATTGCAAACATTCTTCTCTACACACAGCTTTTGCGGGAACAGTCTCTGCCGGAGGAAAGTCAGCCCTGTGTGGATTCTCTGGAAAGTCAGTCACGAAAGCTACAAAGCCTGATTGATGCGCTGGTGAAAACCTCCCGGCTGGAATCCGGAATCATCGCACTTCGTCCCTCTGTCGGGAATCTGGCTTCCGTGATCCAGTCTGCCGTTTCCCAGCTTGCACCCAAAGCGGAGGAAAAGGGCATCTCCATTGTGGCAGAATCCAAAGATGCTGATGCTGTCTTTGATTCCAAATGGACAGAGGAAGCAATTTTCAATCTGCTGGACAATGCAGTGAAGTATACCCCCTCTGGCGGCGAAGTTCGCATCAGTGTCACATCTTACGAACTGTTTTCCGCAGTTCATATCAGTGACACCGGACCGGGAATCCCGGAGGAAGAACAGCCAAAAGTATTCCAGCGTTTCTATCGGGGAATGGAACACCAAAACGAAGAAGGTGTGGGTATCGGATTATATCTTGTCCGTCAAATTGCAGAAGGTCAGGGCGGCTATGTAAAGGTCATTTCTGAAAAAGGAATGGGAAGCACCTTCTCCCTATATTTGCCCAGAAATTGAGATCTTTCAAAACTGTAAGATTCTCGACAGAACCTGGAAAGATTTCTATTGTAAAGTCTGTAGTGTCGGAAGACAGTACAGACTTTTCCCTTTGGAGGTAATCCTATGAGCATTTTGGAAACCAAAGACTTACGCAAAATCTATGGCTCCGGTGATACGGAAGTCCGGGCTTTGGACGGCGTGAATTTGCAAATTGAGAACGGAGAATTTGTCGCCATCGTGGGCACCTCCGGTTCCGGCAAATCCACCCTGCTGCATATGCTGGGTGGTCTGGACCGACCTACAGATGGCAAGGTATTCGTGGATGGCAAGGATATATTCTCCCTGAAAGAGGAAGCCCTGACCATTTTCCGCCGCAGGAAGATCGGCTTTGTATTTCAGGCATACAATCTTGTGCCGGTGCTGAATGTGTATGAAAACATCGTTCTTCCCATTGAACTGGACGGCGGCAAAGTTAACAAGGATTTTGTTGAGCAGATCGTACAGACCCTCGGACTGGAGAAAAAGCTGGATGCTCTGCCCAATCAGCTTTCCGGTGGTCAGCAGCAGCGTGTGGCAATCGCCCGTGCATTGGCGGCAGCTCCGGCTATTATCCTGGCTGACGAACCGACAGGCAATCTGGATTCCAAGACCAGCCAGGATGTGTTGAGCCTTTTGAAAGTAACCAGTCAGAAGTTCGCTCAGACAATCGTAATGATTACACACAATGAAGAAATTGCGCAAATGGCAGACCGCATTATCCGTATCGAGGATGGACGGATCGTTACCAAGAATTAACGGGAGGTGACGAAGATGAATGTCAAGAACAGAAAATGTATCAAAAAACTCAGCTGGCGTTCTTTATGGGCATCCCGGAAGCGCAATATCATTGCAATTATTGCCATTGCCTTGACGGCATTGCTATTTACTTCTTTGTTTACCATAGTAATGTCCATCAATTCCAGTTATGAGAATTACACCTTCCGTCAGGTGGGCGGCTGCAACCACGGCACCTTTAAGGAAGTAACCGAAGAGCAGGCTCAGGCCATTTCCGGCCATCCCAAGGTGAAAGCTGTGGGTATACGCACAACTATCGGCTTCATGGACAGAGGCGTTTTTGCGAAAGTCCCTTCTGAGATCAGCTACATGGATGAAAACTGTACCCAATGGAGTTTTGCGAAACCCACAACTGGACGTATGCCCAAAATAGGGAAGGAAATCACCATGGACACCGCTGCCCTAAAGTTGCTGGGCATCCAGCCGGAGCTGGGGGCGGAAATTACACTGACCTATACCGTAGGCGACAAAAACCAGCTGTCCTACGAAAAAACGGACACCTTCACCTTAGTTGGCTGGTGGGACTATGACGATATTAGCCCTGTTCACTATGTCAATGTTTCCGAGGAATATGTCCGGTCCGTGGAAGCCGAGGGCATGGCCGCAGGAATGAACCCCTTCCGCACGGACCTGAATGTGATGATGGCATCCGCCATCGATATCCGGGGACAGATGGAGCAGGTGGACCTGGATCTTGGCTACACCTGGGAAACCCGGGGAGAAGAGAACAGTGTCCGCATCGGTGTCAACTGGGGCTACACTTCTTCACAGCTTGGCGAAAGTATAGATGTAACAACGATTGCTGCGATTATCGCCTTCCTTGCTTTGGTAATCTTCACGGGCTATCTGATTATCTACAACATTTTTCAGATTTCCGTTACCGGGGATATTCGATTCTATGGCTTGCTGAAAACCATTGGTGTTACGCCCCGGCAACTGAAACGCATTATCCGCCAGCAGGCACTGTTTTTGTGTATTGTAGGCATTCCTGTTGGATTACTGTTGGGATATGGTGTCGGTGCATCTCTGACTCCAGTCGTAATGGCACGAACCACTTTTGGTGTCGGAGTTTCTACCGTCAGCACTTCACCGTTGATTTTCTTTGCGTCTGCTCTGTTTGCGCTAATTACAGTTTTGCTGTCCTGCTCCCGTCCGGGTAAGATTGCTTCAAAAGTTTCTCCTGTAGAAGCAACAAAGTACACGGAAATTGTAAAAAGCAAAAAGAAACACCGTACTACCCGTGGTGCAAAAGTACATCAAATGGCTTATGCTAACTTGGGGCGAAATATAAGAAAGACCGTCCTTGTGGTTATCTCTCTTTCGCTTTCCGTGGTACTTCTCAATATCCTGGTCACTTTTACCGGGGGTTTTGACATGGAGAAATACCTGACAAAGCAGACCTGTGCGGACTTCATTGTCAGCAGCACGGACTATTTCCGCTACAATCAGGCAGAAAGCTTTATCACCCGGGAACAGATCGGTCAGTTGGAAGAAAATACCAACCAATCTCTGTCCGGCTGCGGCTACACTATGACCGGTTACAGACCGATTGGTTGGTTGACAGAAGAACGCTGGCTGCAGGACATGATGCACTACACTTCCGAAGAAAATGCGAAAGCCATGTTGAAACAGCAAAACCGACGTGGTGATCTTGTGGAACAGAGTGCCATGATGGAAGGCTTGGATGAATCTCTGTTTGATAAATTGACTGTGGTAGAGGGTGACATATTTCCACTGTTCCAAGAAGGTACAAATGCAATCGCTGTAGTAGTCAGTACAGATGATTACGGCAATGTGAGCAATCTTGATTTTTACCCTCCTGTAGGTTCTACCCAGACCATAACCTATATTGATGAAGGCCATTACATCGACAGCCGCACTGGAAATCTTTGTGATGAAAATACGCCTGCGGAATATGTGCAGCTTCAGCTTTCTTCCAGCCATGATGTAGATTATACAGTTTGTGCTTATGTCATAGTGCCATACTCCATGAGCTCCCGTCATTATTCACCAGGCTATAGTTTTGTGCTTCCCATCGAGTTACTCAATCATGACAGCCTGCAAGAAAGCATTCCGATGTTTTACCTGTTTGATACGCCCGATGATATAAGCGAAGCATCTGCGGAGAATTACCTTGCTGATTTGACTGCTGATGATTTGTCCGGATTGATGTATGAAAGCAAAGCAACACTCCGGGCGGAATTTGAGAGCTTTCAGAATATGTTCCTGCTGCTGGGCGGGCTGCTCTGTGCCATCATTGGCCTGATTGGTATTCTCAATTTCATCAATGCTATTATGACAGGTATTCTCTCCCGCAGACGAGAATTTGCAGTGCTGCAGGCGGTGGGCATGACCAACAGGCAGCTCAAAACCATGCTGATCTACGAAGGCCTGTTCTATGCCCTGGGTTCCTCCGTTGCGGCCCTGATTCTTTCTATCCTGCTGAATCCACTGATCGGCAAAATGCTGGAATCCATGTTCTGGTTCTTCAGCGCAAACTTCACGATCATCCCAGTTCTGCTCGTCATTCCAGTCTTTGCCCTGTTTGGCTGGCTGATCCCGTCCATCCTGTACGGACAAGCTGCAAAGCAGAGTATTGTGGAACGCTTGCGGGAATCAGAAGCATAATGTTGCCTTTTCTCACGCATTTAGCGCACAAAAAGCCGTTGCACCGCAACGGCTTTTTGACATAGTTTTTTGCGTCTGGGGTAATTCCCTTTCGATGTCCAAATTAGGGGTTCAAAATGCGTGAATGTAACGCTTTAGAGGCCCGTTTTTGACACCCTGGTGTGTTTACATTCCCCCTCAAAAAACGGTCAAAAAAGCTGTTCTGCCGCAACCCCTTTTTCGCCAAAAGCGTTACACTTGTGCCCTTCCATACCCCCTGTGGATTCCTCAACAGCATCGGTTGCTTTGAGTATCTCCGCAGAGCAGATATTCCCTTATTATTTCAACTTTTCAACCAAAATCGTCACGGTTAAATCGGCCCTTATCCAGTAAAACGATAAACTATACTAGGGGACCTAGTTTTGAAGAAAAAACTGTTGCAGCACAATCACTTTTTCTTTAACAATCGTAACGGTTGCCCTTTTCTTGATCCCTGTATTTTTAACCCGTAATTCCCTTGACGGTATTAGTTGCTTTTGGTATAATATTGGTACACAACAAAATAAAAATATGCAGACACAGAAAAGCAATTGCTTGACAAGTGTCTGCATTTTCGTTTCTTAGATTTTTACTGGGAGGAACGGCATAAATCCATCCCGGTATCAAATAATCCCACATCAGAAAGGAGGTCTGCCATCGTCCACGCTTATACGCACATACCAACCGCACCTTGAAAATTTCATATTGAACCGGAGGGAAATTAGAAAACTTGGCCCGTAAAAAGAAACCCGTGAACAATTCCGATATTCCGCAGCACATCATTGAATCCATCGCCCGGTGCATTCTTCCCGACATCATCGCCTACTACGAAACCGAGGAAGGCCAGCGGGAATTCCAAGAATGGAAAGCAAAACGTGACGCAGAACAGACGGAAGGAAAGAAAGGTGAAAAGTCCTAAAATGAACCGAGGAGCCGCCACATGGCGGCTCCTTATTTCTAGTCAATGTACTTAGAGACTAAAATCGTATCTACATAAGAATTTCTAACCTCAATTATTTCCTTTCGCAGTTCCTCAGTCCACGGTTCAAGCAGCAACCTTTGCTGCATCCTGCGTAGTTTCAGGAATGTGGCGGCCAAAATCGTCCCTGTTGCAGCATTATTCAATCCTAAATGGATAGATTCCCAGTTTGCTTGGATTTTTCCTGAGAGTGCCTCAACATTTTGCACGAGTTCGTCTTTCGCCTTATTATCATTTCGCTCCGGATAGAACTCATGCATATAAGCATAACTAAATATGGCATTGTTTTCTTCCGCCAACTGAGGGACAATTTGCTTGACTCTCTGAGCACTAGAAATTATATAATCCAAAGCCTGTTCTTCATCCCCCGGTGCATATGGCATCATCTGTAATTCAAACCCAGGCACATCTTTTTTTATCTTTTCCCTAATTACATCTCTGAGAGAAACAACTTGCGACCACAGAGAGTTAATAGAATATCCATCCATTGCACCAAAATATTCCTGTAACGAACTATTGAGACGATCAGCGAAGTCCTCTGCTCCATCAAAATTGGCACAGGATTTTCCTAGCGCAAAGACCTTTCCATTTATAAATTCAGCCTCTCTTTCCTCTCTGTTCGCCGTTCGCTGTACAAATGCTAGAATCGGCTTATTCATCCTTACAGCATAATCGAATTCTACCTCTGTCATAGACAGGCCTGATTCCTCATCAATTGAACCGTATCTTTCTCCATAAATTCCGATCACTACATCGCAGTTATCTAACTCTTTTAAGCATTCTTCTTTACATGAATTTTCAGATGCATTAAAATACTCCATTGCGATTACTTTTCCAGTTGCGTCAGTGGAATAACCCATAATGCCATTAAGCGTGTTTATTGCAATCTTTCTTATATCCTTTAGATCTTTATATGTTGAGCTCAAGAAAAACTTCATATTATTCTCCTCTATCTTTTTTGTACATTTTATCAGACTGAGAAATAACCTGTCAATATTTTCGCATTAAACCTTTTTCACAACTAGCCATCTTTGCAAGCCATCAACAAAGATTCTTTGCATCATATATTCCCTTTTATAAAAACCATGATATAATCTTAAATATTAAGGAGGGAATAGTATGAATGCAGTAATCTTTATTACCAATGTCGCCCTTGCACTTATTTTATATTTCGGAAATGGATTTCTCGGAAAGCTGAAAAGCAACTCAAACGGGCTATTTAACTACGCCTCGTTTGGTTTTGATAAAGTAAGTCAAGCTAACTTTGCAGATCATTTCTTCCAGAAAATAGTTCACCCAGCTATTCTGATTGCCATAGCCGCTTCAATCTTGCAACACTTTCAATTTGAAAATATTGCCAGAGAATTATGGTTAGCGGTTCCCTTATTTTGGTTTTTTCGTATTATCCATATTGTTATTTGGGACATATCAGTATTTACGAATTGGAAATACGAATTCACATCTATGCTCATCTCTCTGTTATTAGGCGAAGGTACCCTTTATATAATTATTCGTCCCTTAATTGATGCCGGCGAGAATATATTTATTGATCAGACAGAATTTCGAGATGCATTTTGGTTTGCCGCAATTTCATATCTCGCAAAACTTACATGGGATATCTCTAAAGCATCCCTCTCTGGTTACTCGGTTTTCCCCTCTGAAAAAAGAGCAAAAACAATATTAAAGCGCTACCATCATTTTAAGTGGATTTATGGTGCACAAATTGATATTGTATTAAGGGATAATTATAAATTTGATAATGAGCATTTACGGGATCATTTTCTTTGCCTATTCTATTCAATAATGATTTATGAGGATCATTGTCGTCCTAAAGTAATAAGATTTGTTGAGTATATTGTAAAACTTTTCCGTTGGAACAAAGTCATGTCACTTGGAATCATGCAGGTTCAATCCCTAAAAATAATTTCCAGCAGAACATCTATCGACCTCGCAATTAATAAAATATACAATGCATTTACAAGTTCAACTGGACATAAAAGGTTTTATAATACAATCATCGACTACAATCCTAGTTATAGATATTATGCTGAAGTAATTACAATTCAATATGAATTATCCAGAATGCTGGGTTTACCAGAACTAGAGTATCAAGAAGAATAACAAAATGGGAGTTGTTGGCTACAACTCCCATTTTATTATTGGTTAATCTAGCGGATGATATTCCGTAACATTCTTCAAATACTCCCGCACATCTCCATGAAGCAGCAAATTCACATAGTCCACCGGGGCATTATACACCAGCCAATCCAGTTCGCTGGCTTCGTACATATTCCGGGCGATCTCGTTTTCGACCTTCGTGCAGTCGATGGAGATCATGCTGCCGTCGGCATATTTGACCTCGACACAAGCGGTGTCGATATTGAACTCGCAAGAAATAATCTTATCCATGTTGTCCTCCCAAAAGCAAAAATAATCCGAACCCTTCTCCTACTGAGATAAGGTTCGGATTATTCTTCTTTGGTGCGAGTGTTCTTATAGGACTTTTTGAAAAACCCTGTCATACCAACGCTTTTTTGAATTTCGGGGTAACAAATTTCCCTCTATTTACTTCACAATATCAGTCTGAATGAGCGATTGCTATTTGTGGTCGCTCATTTTTGTATCAGGAAGGGCAGGATTTTAGCTTTTCTTTCTCCTGCGTGCGGCAAGTCAGATGCCGCACGTTTCTTTTCTCTTGGAGAAAAGCTCGAGATTCTGAGCCAATGAAACCACGAAAACCAACACTTATTTTTACATGTAAGGGGGTCATTCGGCAATAAGAATAAATAGAATAATATGACCGTATATTAAGTGTTAACAAAAACAATCACAGTGGGTCTATTCTAAGGCAATCCCGCACAGAAAAAAGTGCCAGATACCGCCAAGTGTGATATAATAAAGCCATGGATAAACAAATGACGATTTCCGCATTCAGTGAC
>ERZ1034691.1790-NODE-1790-length-13013-cov-11.377990_pt1 | contig 13013 bp, 8 predicted proteins | sample MGYA00520638_ERZ1034691 | MGnify/ENA primary metagenome ERZ1034691 (study PRJEB33766, sample SAMN09781763) | gut metagenome | biome: gut microbiome | host: Homo sapiens | place: Madagascar | study: EMG produced TPA metagenomics assembly of the PRJNA485056 data...
TTCCTGAACAGAAAACGGCTACCCGTGAAGCAGCAAAAGCAATTGCAGACCTTGTAGAAGAAGGCGCAAATGTTGTCATTTCTCACAGCAATGGACCACAGGTCGGCATGATCCATACCGCAATGAACGAATTTGGAAAAGCGCATCCGGATTATACATTTGCACCGATGTCCGTATGCTCTGCCATGAGTCAGGGCTATATCGGCTATGATCTTCAGAATGCGATTCGCGCAGAGTTACTTTCCCGCGGCATCTACAAGCCGGTTGCAACCATTCTGACACAGGTTGTCATCGATCCATATGACGAAGCATTCGGTGAGCCGGAAAAAATCATCGGCCGTGTTCTTAATTCCGAAGAAGCTGAAGTAGAAGAGGAAAAAGGTAATTTCGTTACAGAAACTGCAGAGGGTGAATACCGCAGAATCCTTGCAGCTCCTAAACCGCAGAAAATTATCGAACTCGAAACTATCCGCACTCTTGCAAACGCAGGACAGGTTGTTATCGCTGCCGGTGGCGGTGGAATTCCGGTCATGGAGCAGGGCATTGACCTTCACGGTGCAAGTGCCATCATTGAAAAAGACCTTGCCAGTGAACTTCTTGCAGAAGAACTTGATGCAGATACGCTTCTGATCCTCACCAGCGTCGAAAAAGTCAGCCTCAACAAAGATACAGACAGCGAAACTCTGCTGGGTACTGTTTCTGTGGACGATGCCAACAAATACATCGCAGAAAACCAGTTTGCTGCAGGTTCCATGCTTCCAAAAATTGAAGCAGCCGTATCCTTTGCGTCTAAAGGCAGCGGTCACCGCACTATCATCACCGATATCGCCCATGCAAGAGACGGTTATCGTGAAAAAACAGGTACCATCATCAAATAAACAGCATTGGAGCTACATACATGGAACTGAAAAACCGAACTTTATCTAATTTTGCAGAACTGGTAGAATCCGGCGAATGCAAGAAATTCCGGGGACGCCTGAAAGTGGGTGTCGACCTTGGTACTGCCAATACAGTCCTTGCCGTTGTCGATACGAATAATCGCCCGATCGCAGGTATTTCCGCACCGTCTCATGCGATTCAGGATGGTGTGATCGTAAACTATTATGAATCCGTCCAGCTTGTCACCAGGCTCAAAGCAGAACTGGAAGAGAGACTTGGTGTTGAACTTCCTTATGCCGCTGCTGCAATCCCTCCGGGAGTTTCCGAAGGCAGCGTCAAAAGCATCGGATATGTACTTGAAGGTGCCGGGTTTGAAGTCACCAACATCGTAGACGAACCGACAGCCGCTGCTGCTGTGCTGAAGATCACCGATGGAGCTGTTGTCGATGTCGGTGGTGGTACAACCGGCATCAGCATCCTCAAAGATGGCAAGGTCATTTACACAGACGACGAAGCCACAGGCGGCAGCCATATGACTATGACCGTTGCCGGACATTACCGCATCCCATACGAAGAAGCCGAAGTCCTCAAGACCACTCCGGAAAAAGAAGACGAAATCTTCCCTGTCATCAAAGCCGTAATCGAAAAAATGGCTACAATCACAGAGAAATTCCTCCACGGATATCAGGTTCCGGCTGTTTATGTCGTTGGCGGTTCTGCAAGTTTCCGGGAATTTACCACCATATTTGAAAAGAAGCTTGGTCTTCCGGTCTACCGCCCGGTTCATCCGCTTCTCGTAACACCACTCGGCATCGCTTATTACTGCGACCTGCCACCGGTAACACCTAAGAAAAAATAACGTATACAAAAACTGACGTACCTGTAATGGTACGTCAGTTTTTTACCTTAACTAACTTCCTGTAAACCTTAATCCTGCAAACTCTCACGAACTCTTTTTAACTCCCGTTCAAATTTTGCAAGCATTTTGTCATACTCTTTGTTTTTCAGCATCTCAATCTGTTCTTCCAGTTTAATCTCTTCCTTGCGCAGCTCATCTTTAAACTGAATATCGGTTGGCATATCATAACCCTCCATACAATCCCACCTTTCTGATTATCTGTGAACAATTAGTTCTGACTGTTATGTAATCATTATAGTGGATTCTTCATTTTCTGTAAACTCTATTCTTATGTCAAGGTACCTATTATTTTCCGGATTCTGCAGTTTGGAAATATGAGAGAAATTCTCAATGAATTTTAGAATTATATGTTCTATTCATACTTTAACAGGCATTTACAGGAATTGCAAATAGAATCGTTCAACAAATTTCAGCAAGCCCGCGCAATAACAAACAAGAAAAAAGAGAATCCGACATTTCCTGCCAGATTCTCTCCTCTTATCTACTCCGTAACTTCTTCACTTTTCAATTCATCAAACATTGCCTGCGCCAGTGCATTCATGATGGCGCGATATTTTCCTGCATCCTCAAACAACTTCGTATATGTTTCCGTACTTTCAACATATGCTTCCTGTGCCGCATCATCGAACAGCTGCGGAAAAATATTCCTCGCAAAGATCTGGCGGCCATCTGTTTTTGCAGCTCTCCTCAGTTTTTTGTTATTTTTCAATTTTTCGTGCAACGCAGTAATTACAACCTTATCCCCTTCAGTAAAGTTTCCTACATACTGCTGGTTGATTTTCTCAATGACCTGCTCCAGTGGACTGAGGGTTTCCGTCATTTTTACAGGCTTTTTCAACTTGGCAGGTTCATAAACACCCTTTTCTTCTTTCACAAGACCAATGGAACCTTCATAAGTTTTTTCAAGATTGTAATACTCAAGTTTCACTCTGTCACCAAGGTCAAACGGCATTGTTGGATCAGCCGGCAAAACCTTCGCAAGGTAAGAACAAAAGATATATTCATCATGCATCTGTTTATCAAACATACGGACGATCTGCGTAATATATCCATACCATTTCACAAATGACCTGCAGAGTTTACGTACCTGATATCTCTGCTCCTGATTCAGTGCGTTGTACTTCTGCTGAATCGGTAACAATGCATTTGTTATCGCTGCCTGAATCTTATTCGCCTTACGTTTATCTTCATCGAAATAGATTTTATTTACCTTTTCAATGTCAGCATCATCATAGATTTTAAAAGCACGCAACATCTTTTGTGTCTTGTAAATCAAGTCAGTATTGATTTCCTGAGCCAATGATGTTTCCTGATAGAACGGCTGGAACGCTTTCAAAATATCTTCTTTTGTATTCACAAAATCAATGATGAACGTATCCTGTTTATCTGGGTGTGTACGGTTCAATCTGCTCAGTGTCTGAACAGCTTTTACACCACGCAATTTCTTATCGACAATCATTGTATGAAGTAATGGTTCATCAAATCCAGTCTGATATTTCTCAGCCACAATCAGAATATTTCCTTCATCATGAAATACCTGTTTTGTCTGTGATTCATTCACACCGTTCAGCTTGCTTTCAGTCCATTCAACATCCTTCTGGTCATCTGGGTCTTTGATAGAACCAGAGAACGCAGCCAAGATTTCCACATCATGATAACCATTTAATTCCAAATAGTTCTTAATCTCATGATAATAACGAACAGCAGCAAGTCTCGATGATGTTACAACCATCATCTTTCCTTTTCCCTTGATTTTCTGCTTCGTTACATTGCGGAATGTTTCAACAATAATCGCTGATTTCTGCTGAATGTTATACGGATGCAGCTCTTCATATTTCTTAATTGTTTTTAATGCTTTTGACTGCGGAACATCAGGGTTATCTTTTGTGTTCTTTGCAATCTGATAACAGGTTCTGTATGTTGTATAGTTCTGAAGAACATCCAGAATAAATCCCTCTTCGATTGCCTGACGCATTGAATATATATGAAATGGATGATAAGAACCATCGTTCCATTCTGTACCGAACATTTCCAGTGTTGCCCCCTTCGGTGTGGCGGTAAAAGCAAAGAACGAAAGATTTTTATGTTTTCCATGAGAAATCATTTCACGCACCAGACGATCATTGTCATCTAACAATTCATCTTCGGCTTTTCCCTCCAGTTCCGCATACTCTTTCAGAGCATCCGACACATCCGCAAGTGCTGCTTTCAATTTCATTGCAGAGGAACCAGTCTGTGATGAATGGGCTTCATCCACAATAATCGCAAATCGCTTATTTGTTGTATCATCCACTTCTTCATAAATGACCGGGAATTTCTGCAATGTTGTTACAATGATTCTCTTTCCGGCGTTCAGAGCATCCCTTAAATCCTTAGAGGATTTCTTTTCATCAATCGTACATACACTGCCGAGCGTATGGTCAAACCCTGTGATTGTTTCCTGCAACTGGGCATCCAGATTACGTCTGTCAGTTACGATGACAACCGATGTAAATACAGGCTCATTATCATCATTATGCAATGATGCAAAACGATACGCTGTCCATGCAATAGAGTTTGACTTTCCTGAACCAGCTGAATGCTGAATCAGATAATTGTTCCCTGAACCATTCTCACGCACGTCAGCAATCAGCTTACGCACTACATCCAGCTGATGGAATCTAGGGAAAATCAGACGCTTCTTTGTAACATTCTTTCCATCTTTCTTTTCAGTCTTTACCTCAAAGCTGATGAACTTCTGGATAATATCCAGCAAGCTATCTTTCTGTAATACATTTTCCCAGATATAAGATGTCACATAATTATCATTTTCTGCCTGCGGATTACCTGCACCACCGTCATTTCCGGCACCGTTGGAACCCTGATTGAATGGCAAAAAATATGTATCTGTGCCTTTCAGTTCCGTAGTCATCCATGCTTCGTAAAGGTCTACTGCAAAATACGCCAGAATACGATGATTCAGCCAAAATGCAGGTTCCCTCTGGTCACGGTCATACTGCCACTGCAATTTTGCATTGTCTACCGTCTGACCTGTCAGCTGATTCTTTAATTCAATCGCAACCACTGGAATACCGTTGATTGCAAGCATCATATCAACTGAATTGTTGTTCTGCTCTGAATAGTGCCACTGTCTGATACACTGACACACATTCTGCTCATATCTTTTTACAGCAACATCATTTAAAGTGGATTCAGGCTTGAAATAGCAAACCTTAAAATCCATTCCACGATGTTTAAATCCATGTCGCATGACAGACAGCAAGCCATACATCTGTACGGCATCTTCAAAACATTTATAAAACTTCTTGTATGGGTCAGAGTTGCACTGCTTTTCAAAACGCTGCCACTGGGTAGGCTGGGTTGCTTTCACAAACCCAACCAATGTATGAATATCCAACGACATACCAGAAGATGAGGTATATCCAGCATCTGTTGCCTTTTCATATCCACCATCAGGTGAGATAAGAAAGGCTTCGATATTGGATTCAAACTGTTTTTCATTTTCAGCCATAGGTTATACCACCCTTCTTTTTCCTGTTACCACTTCATAAATCAGTGATTTCTTGTATGATTCAAGGTCATTGATAAGAGATTCTTTTTCAGCAATGAGAGAATCAAACAATTCAACCTTATTCTCTACATATTCTACAATTTTGATTTGTTCATCTACCTTTGGTAAACAGATACGAATATTGAACAAATCACTTGTATATAATCTCATTAACCCCTCAGCCACACCGCTAATGTATTTTTTAAATTCGGAAATACATGCCGATGTATGGAATAAATATTCTAAATACTTAGGAATAACTTTATCATTCGTTCTATACACAGCATAATCAGGACTAACAAGTCCATGATATTTCGACATAAAGAACACACCTAAATGTGCTTTCAATTTATTAAAAACAATGTCATTAGGTTCTACAATTTTTTGCCCCACATATGAAGCCGTAGGGTTAGCCACTGCAATCATATATGACGGCACAACTCCCATAACTTGACTAACGGATAAAGGTTGCTCCGTACCAGTTTCAGAACGATTATTAATTTCTGTCAAAAGATATTTTAATCTAATTGATTCCCATGTTGAAGGAATTTCATCAAGCCAATTTACTGAACACTGTTTCATCTCAACATTCTTATCAAGACCTTTTGTCACTGCTTCAAAAATTACAGACTGTTTCAGCTCCTTATATTCATCAATACTTGCCTTTGCTTCTGCAATGATTTCATCAATTTTGGAACAAGTTTCGTCCAAATAATCGGCAATGGCTTGCTGTTCGGATAATTTAGGTACTGGGAATCTTAATTTCTGCAATGTATCCCCTGATATTACTGGTTGAGCGGATGATTTTGAATATTGAATCAAATTCATACTCTCAAATACATAACCATAATATTCTTCGACTAAATCCAATTTATTACTAGCAATTAAGGCATGTTCAGTTACCCACACTTTTCCATCAACAATATGAACATTCCCTGCTAAAGCGCCAACTCGTCCAAGCAAAATTCGTTTTTCGGCTAAATTATATTTGGAATAATATCCTCTTATACCATTTGCTCCATACACAACATACATTCCTTCATCTCTAATTTCTTCATTCGTAAGTGAATCACCACTACTAAATGAAAAAAAATTCCCAACCCTTGATACTTTCCAGTCATTTGGAATTTCACCAAGCCATTGAAGACCACTCTCTTTCATTTCTGTTTCAGGTCTAACTACGGTCTTCATAATCATTCACCCCCGAACAAATCATGCAATTTCGCCATCAAGCTCTTTTCATGTTCTTCAATACGTACTGCAATCACATCTGACGGCTCAATCTGCTTATATTCATAGAATGTTCTGGTGAACGGAATCTCATATCCTACTTTTGTTTTGGCTTTATCAATCCAAGCCTGCGGATTGTACGGAGTAACCTCACGTTCAAAGTAAGCATCAATATCTTCTGCAAGCGGCACATTCTCTGTATCACGTTTTGATGTATCGGCTACTGGTTTCTTTTTCTTCATGACAACATTGCCATCTTCATCCAGCTGTGGTGTCTCCACTACAATCTTGTTATAGCCAAGGTCAATAGCATCCATGACCTTACTCTTTACAATGATTGTATTGTCATTTTCATCTACACCATTGTATGTACCATCTACATACGCACCATACGCTTCAATAATCAAATCACGGCAAGCCTTTGTAATATCTACGTTCTTTGAACCGATATTCTTACGTCTTGCTGAACAACAAGCAGATGCATCAATCAGCTGTACCTTGCCCTGATGTGCCACAGGCTTATTCTTCATTACAATCCAGATGTACGTTGCAATGCCTGTATTGTAAAAAGCATTGTTTGGCAACTGTACAATCGCATCCAGCCAATCATTCTCGATTAAATATCTACGAATCTCAGAAGGACCGGAACCAGCATCACCATTGAACAAAGATGAACCGTTCTGGATAATTGCCATCTGACCATCATCTTTCAGCTTTGCAAGACCGTTCAGCATGAACAGAAGCTGTCCATCACCCTTTGCTGGCAGTCCCGGTGCAAATCTTCCGGCAGTACCTTTCTTAAATTCCGCTGTGACCTCTTTTTCCTCACGTTTCCATGGAATACCGAACGGAGGATTACTGATAATATAATCAAACTTATATCCGCTGAACTTGTCATCAGACAAGGTATCACCGAACTGCATATTGTTAGGGTCACCGCCACGGATAAGCATGTCAGCCTTTGCAATACCGAATGTAAATGGATTGAACTCCTGACCGAATACAGTAACGTCTGCATCCGCATCCATCTGTTTCAATCTTTCTTCCATACAGGTAAGCATCTGAGATGTTCCCATGGTCATATCATAGACAGTTTTAGAAATGCCGTCTCCTGTAAATGCTGATTCATCACCAGCCACAAGAAGGTCACTCATCAAATAAATGATGTCACGGCTTGTGAAATGTGCTCCGGCTTCTTCGTTATATGATTCAGAAAATCTACGAACAAGGTTTTCAAACACATATCCCATATCAACCGCACTGATTTTCTCAGGTGAAAAATCACCCTTATCTGTACAAAAATCAGAGATTACCTGATACAGAAGGCCAGCTTCTTCCATGTGCTTAATCTGAGCATCAAAATCCATACGTGCAAGAATATCCTGTACATTCTCGGAAAATCCATTCAGATACGCCTTGAAATTATCTACGATACTTTCCGGATCCGCAATCAATGTCCTGAATGTAAACGGACTTGTATTATAAAACTGATAACCTGACGCTTTACGCAGAAAACCATCTTTTACAGCCAGTTTTTCCACTTTTTTATATGTATCAAGAACTGCCTGATGTGTTGGTAGCAAACAATCATGGAAACGCTTGATTACTGTCATCGGCAGGATGACAAGACCATATTCGTGCGGTTTATATGCCCCTACAAGGTCATCTGCAACAGACCATACAAGAGCTGCTGTGTCGTTGGAATTTTTACCAACGCTTGTAATTAGTTCATCACTATTCGCCATTATTAATATCTCCCCATATTTTATTATAGAAGTAATATTTTCTTTCGCACTATTTATAAAAAATAATTCCTTTTCGTATAAATTAATACCAGACATTAATTTACATTTTTCGACAAAGAAATTATATCATAATTTCTCCTGCTTCATAACACAAAAAGTTCCCAACGCAAGAAAATCTCGCAGTCCAGGAAAAATCCGAACACAAAAAAAGAGAATCCGACATCTCTTGCCAGATTCTCTCATTACTTCTATATTTACATCGATTTTCTTTCTGCGATCTCTGCCATCTTCGCTTCATTCAGTCGTGTATCACCATGCACACGGCTATAGGAAAGATAACCATTCATACGATCGATCTTTGTCAGGTTGCGGGAGCCGCATACCGGGCAGACGTCCATCTCAAGCTCCTGATGACCGCAGTCGTCACAATATGCCAGAGAAAGATTGACTCCCTCATAATATCCGAGGTCCATTGCTCTGCGGATCAGTGTCCGGATGGCTTCTTTATTGTAGCCGATCGGATAACGTACATACTGGATCTTACCACCATTACAGAGTTCCCAGAAGCGTCCTTCCAGATCCTGTTTCTCGATTGGAGTCACATCCTCTGTTACATGGCAGTGGAAACTGTTGCTCACATACGGTCTGTCGGATACGCCTTCTACGATTCCGTACATCTTGCGGAACTGCTCAACCTGCAGACCGCAGAGACTCTCAGCCGGTGTGCCGTAGATTGCATAGAGGTAACCATCCTCCTGCTTGAACTGGTTTACCTTGTCGTTGATATATTTCAGTACTTCCAGCGCGAACTGACCGTCCTCACGGATAGATTTGCCATTATAAAGCTCCTGCAGCTCATTCAGTGCGGTGATACCAAAGGAAGCTGTCATCGGTTTCAGAAGTTTGCCGATCTTTTCGTTCGGTTTCAGATGTCCGCCATAGAAACCGCCCTCACAGTATGCCAGCGGGTTCGTGGATGCACGCATCTGACCCAGGTATTCATACGTACGGATATGCAGGTTACGGATCATCTGTAAATAGAAATCCAGCACCTCATAAAAATCTCTGCTCTCCGCTCTTGCCTTTGCAAGGATCATCGGAAGATGAAGGCTGACCGCACCAATATTGAAACGTCCGACAAATACCGGCTTATCCTGATCATCTGCCGGATACATGCCGCCCCGCTCATACCATGGGCTTAAGAAAGCACGACACCCCATAGGGCTGATCACCTTGCCGTACTGCTTGTACATGCTGGCGATATAGCCTTTACCGGTAAGAGAAAGCCAGTCCGGATACATGGTCTTTGCAGAACAGTCTACACCGGCCTCAAAAATATCTTCACACGGTTTTCCCGGTCCGTGAAGGTTTTCATCATAGAGGAAAACAATCTTCGGGAACAGTACCGGTTTCTTGTGACCTTTCTTGCCCTGTCCGCCCTTGTGCACTTCAAGAAGAGAAATATTACACATCTTCTCGAACTGACCGGTTCCGAGGCCGAGTGTCACAGTAACAAACGGATAGTCTCCACGGGAAGAACCTACGGTATTGAGCTTGTACTCAATTCCCTGCCATCCCTGGTCAAAGTCTCTGCGCACCTTATCCAGTGCGTACTCGATTGCTTTTTCTTCTCTGCCGCTCCAGCTCTCATCAGCATATTTCAAAAATTCACTGATATATTTGTCATAGCTCTTCTGTGCATAAGGTCCGAGGATCTTATCCACTTCCGGTACAGTAAATCCACCATACTGCTGTGCCGCTGTACTTAAGATGATATCTCCCATAACATCAAATGCGGTATCCAGAGTCTTCGGTTCGTTGTACCAGACATTTCCCATCTCAAATCCGCCACGCAGGACTGCACCCACATCAAACAGACAGCAGTTCATCGTATCCAGACGTGCAGACTGGTCATGAATATAAATATAACCGTCCTTACATGCCTGCAGTTCATTGCGGTTCATAAAGAATTTTCTGTAAAGTTCCTTATTCAGTTCGTTAAAGATCAGGCTTCTCTTTGTAGCTACAAGTGCACTGTCTGTATTGGCATTACTCTTGTCTCCGATATAACGGATTGCCTGACTCTTGGTATATACATCATCCATCATATGGATGAAATCAAGTTTGTAATTGCGGTAATCACGATAACTCTTGGCAACTGCCGGGTTTACACGCTCCAGAGCGCCTTCTACGATATTGTGCATTTCCTGGATCTCAATCTCGTTTTTGCCGAGGGAATCTGCATGCTCCTGCGCAAAACGACAGATAAAATCCCTCTCCTCCTGAGAAAATGTATAAAGAATTCGTGCAGCTGACTTGTTTACCGCTTTCACTATTTTCTGTGGATCAAATTCTTCTCTTGTTCCATCTTTTTTGATTACATAGATCATACCTTGTCTCTCCTGTTTGCTGCTTTTATGAGGTTTCTTGCTCCCCATTACTTTCTCCCCATATATTGTGTCGCATATGAGAGTATAACACAATATCATGTGAAATAAAAGAGCAAATTTCAGTTTTTATTGTCTGAAATCTTATCAAAAAAGAATCAGTTAAAACACTATTTCAGTTTACCCATTCCATCAGATAGATGCTTGCATTTGGATCATCTTCGGACTGTACCTCAATCGTATCACCCTCATCTAGCATCACAAGCAAAGTGTCATCGCCTGTTTTCAGCGGATAACGCTCTTTTTTCGTTCCGTCTTTGGAAGTAACTACAACCACTGCTTTCTCATCAATGGTATAGATTCCGTATCTTCCTGCTTCGATCTGCACACCTGCTGTTACCGGACCATTCCCGGCTGCAAGTGAATAAAACATATATCCATTATCATCCTGCTCGGCAGAAAAATATGTATCCAGCTCTTCGGTATCTGTATATGTATTCCCACTGTCCGACTGGCTGTTCACAACATCCTGAATCATGTCTTTAAGATCGCCAAACGCCGGTGCAAGTGACATCACAAGAATAAAAAGTATCCATACCCATACAAATTTCGAACGTTTCTTCGGCTTTCCGGTGTATCTCTCCGTCGTTCCGGCAGTATTTCGCGGCGCAGACATCTTCTGCATTGCATCCTGGCGGATCTTTTTCTGCTGCTCCTGAATTGCCTGCCTGGATACAGTTGTCCGGCCGGCCGCACTCTTCGCAGCACCGCTCATTCTCTTCGGTGTGTCCTGCGGTCTCTGCTGTTCGCGCATGATCTTACGCGCCTTATCAGACGCATGCCGGTAATGATCGCTTCGGCTTTCATTCAAATGATATAAAATCTCATCGTTACGGTACGGCATACCACAGTCTTTACATCTTCCATTCACAACAGATCCGTCACATAAAGGACATCTCATAGACAACACCCCCTCATCTTATCGCTGTATGTATTATTGTAGCCTTTTTCCATAAATCTTACAAGGTTAAAATTGCAATCCCATATTTTTCTTGCTATAATGTTTCTATTAAATTTGAGGAGGCTATTATGGAACAAATCAAAATTCCTGCCGGCTATCATTCAGATCTGAATCTGCATGATACGCAGGTTGCAATTAAAACAGTCAAAGACTTTTTCCAGCAGACTCTGGCTCAGAAGCTCAATCTTCTCCGTGTTTCTGCTCCGGTTTTTGTATCCCCGTCATCCGGCCTGAACGACAATCTGAATGGTGTGGAGCGCCCGGTAAGCTTCGACATCAAAGGTCAGGACGAAAACGCTGAGATCGTGCATTCCCTTGCAAAATGGAAACGTTATGCACTTAAGAAATATGGTTTTGCTCATGGTGAAGGACTTTATACAGATATGATCGCGATCCGCCGTGACGAAGATCTGGACAACATCCATTCTGTATACGTTGACCAGTGGGACTGGGAGAAGATTATTACTAAAGAAGAACGCACTATGGAAACTCTGATCAACACCGTACGTTCTATCTACAGTGTTCTTCGCAAAACAGAGAAATACATGGCTGTACAGTATGACTATATCGAGGAAATCCTTCCGAAAGAGATCGCTTTTGTTTCCACACAGGAACTGGTTGACATGTATCCGGATCTCACTCCGAAGGAAAGAGAATACAAGATTGTCAAAGAAAAAGGTGCTGTCTTCCTTATGCAGGTAGGTAAGACCTTAAGCAACGGTGAACGCCACGACGGACGTGCCCCGGACTATGACGACTGGGAACTGAACGGCGACATTCTCGTTTACTACCCGGTACTGGATATCGCTCTTGAACTTTCTTCCATGGGTATCCGTGTAGATGAAGAAGCGCTTGACCGCCAGCTTACAGAGGCAGGCTGCGATGACCGCAGAGAACTTCCATTCCAGAAAGCGATCATGAACAAAGAACTGCCATACACTATCGGCGGCGGAATCGGCCAGTCCCGTATCTGTATGTTCTTCCTTCGTAAAGCACACATCGGCGAAGTTCATGTATCCCTGTGGCCGGAAGAAGTCACAAAGACTGCTGCGGAAGCAGGCGTAAATCTGCTGTAATCAGTGCATAAGCCGACAATTTGCCATAAGACCGACTTTAAAACAGTCCTTCTATAGTAAGATTTCACTAAATTTTAATATTTGAATTATTGACAGATGGGTACCTTCATACTATCATATCAGTAGCAACTGACCTGAACATTTATCAGTGAACATACAAGAAAGACAGAGGTACCAACTGTGAATATTTTATTTTTTCTGACACC
>ERZ1034691.1793-NODE-1793-length-13005-cov-6.056062_pt1 | contig 13005 bp, 12 predicted proteins | sample MGYA00520638_ERZ1034691 | MGnify/ENA primary metagenome ERZ1034691 (study PRJEB33766, sample SAMN09781763) | gut metagenome | biome: gut microbiome | host: Homo sapiens | place: Madagascar | study: EMG produced TPA metagenomics assembly of the PRJNA485056 data...
CGCAAAGTCGCCAGTGCGCTGGTGAGCTCTTACCTCGCCTTTCCATCCTTACCGTGCAAAGCACGGCGGTTTCTTTCTGTTGCACTATCCCTGGGGTCGCCCCCGGCTGCCGTTAGCAGTTGCTATGCCTCTGTGAAGCCCGGACTTTCCTCAGGCAGTTCTTGCGAACTGTCCCGCCGCCGTATGTTCCACTCGTTTCTGGGATATTATAGCATATTGCACAGCAATTGGCAAGATTTTTTATAATATCAGCTGTAAAAGCAGCAATAAAACCACCCCGGGCACGCCCAGCACAGCCGCCACAAAGGCCGTATAGCGGTTCAGCGGCAGTGCAATGCCGCTGACAGGTTCCAGCAGCGCCATCACAGCCAGCACCCCCAGCCCGCAGACGGCCCCGGCCAGCACAGCCAGTACCGGGTGCCGCTGGCGGGCGGCGCACCGCAAAACCAGCAGCAGGCATACCGCGCCGGCCGCCCAAGGCCACAAAGTGTCTGTCAGCGGCACGGGGCATCCTCCTCCCGCAATAAGCGCAGCAGCACACGGCTGCGGCATCGCAGGGCCGCATGTTGGTAGGTTAGCTGCTCAATTACAAAAGGGTCCAGCGCTTCTTGAAAAGCTTTCTCGTTAGCACGCAGGGCTTGCGTAGCTGCGTCCAGCTCGGCCATCAGGGCGCGGCGCTCTTTCTGGCATTTCTTTTCCTGCCGGGTCAGGTGCTTCACGGTAAGGCCCCCTTTACAACAGGATGCAGATCAGGCCGTCGCAACCCTCATTGATAATGCGTTCCAACGTAGATTGCAGGCGGCTGCGGGCCTCCTGCGGCATATGCAGCAGCTTGGCCTGCACTCCCTCGCTGACCAATTCGTTCAGGCTTTTGCCAAAGATGTTAGTGTTCCACAGTTTGCCGGGGTCGGTCTCGAAATCTGCCAGCAGGCTCTTGATGAGTTCTTCCCCCTGCTGCTCACTGCCCACCGTGGGGGAAAGTTCAGTGTGGATGTTGGCCCGCATAATGTGCAAACTGGGTGCGCTGGCGGAGAGCCGCACGCCGTACTGCCCGCCCTGGCGCACGATCTCCGGCTCTTCCAGCGTCAGCTCTTCGATACCCGGCATCACAATGCCGTAGCCGGTGGCTTCCACCTGGTCAAGGGCCGATTTGATCTTATCGTAGGCGCGCTTTGCCTTGGCCAGGCTGACCACACAGGGCAGTAGGCTGGCTTCATCCACGATGGAAAGTCCGGTCTGCTCACCCAAAATTTTGTAAAAAATATCAGGCGCAATCATTGCCGTAATGTGCACCGAACCGCTGGCAAGGTCCATGCCGGTCAGCATGGTTTTGGTGATGTACTCACATTCCAACGGCAGATTTTTGCCTGCAATATCGGCCATTTTGTGCACAGAGCCGGCAAATTTCAGCATGGCAGTGTATACGGCGCTTTGCAGCCAATGGCCGGGTTCCAGCATCATGACCCAACTGGGCATCTGCACGGCGATTTCTCGAATCGGGAACTCATACAAAAGCCGCTGCAAAATGCCGTCCAGCGCTTCGGCAGTCATTGCTACGCAGTTGATGGGCACGACCGCCCGCTGGTAGGTATCCTGCAATTGGGCGGCCAGCTGGTGGGCGGCATCACTGTCCGGGTCAGTACAGTTCAGCAAAATGACGTAGGGCTTACCGATGGCCTCCAGTTCGGCGATGATGCGGCGCTCGGCCTCGCAGTAGTTTTCCCGCGGCAGGTCGGCCACGCTGCCGTCGGTGGTGACAACGACGCCCACGGTTGCATGCTCACGGATAACGCGCCGTGTGCCGGTCTCGGCCGCCAGGTCAAAGGGCACCTCGTGGTCAAACCAGGGGCTTTTCACCAGGCGGGGGGCGTCCTGTTCCTCATGACCAAGGGCACCGTCCACCATGTAGCCCACGCAGTCGATAAGCCGTGCCCGGAAGCTGCCGCCGCCGGAAAGCTCGATATTGACCGCCTTCTCCGGGATGAACTTCGGCTCGGTGGTCATGATGGTGCGGCCTGCGGCGCTTTGGGGCAGTTCATCGTTGGCGCGGGCACGCTGGGCTTCGTTTTGGATATGCGGCAGCAAAAGCAGCTCGGAGAAGCGCTTGATAAAGGTGCTTTTGCCTGTGCGCACCGGCCCCACCACGCCAATATAAATATCGCCGCCGGTCCGGCGCGCAATATTCTGGTAGATTTGTTCTTGCGTCACGGTGTTTCCTCCTTTACAAAGCGGCGGGAATCAGCAGGCAGGTGCTCTCGGTGGTCAGGTCCTGGGGTGCGGTGCCGCCGGTCTCCAAGTGGTTGGCGGCGGCCAAGTCTTTGGCGCGGGCGTGGTAGCGCTTGGCAATATCAAAGATGCGCTCCCCTTCCTGCGCATAGTACAGGTACAGCGCCGGGCCGTCTGTGCCATCGGTAAATTCTTCTCCCAGATCCACCTCACTTAAAGCCTGCTGGGCCTGGGCCTGCAGCATGGAGCCGGTTATGCTCAGCTCAATTTCTACGCGCAGCCGCGTACCGCTTTTGCCGCTGGTCAGACGGGTCACATCGGCATGCAGGCAGGGGTAAGCATCGCCGGGACTTCCCTGCCAGCTGCCTTCCGGCTGCCAGGTAAAAGCTTTATCGTAACAGGTCAGTTCGCCGCGGCTGTCGGCACACAACACATGGGCCGTGCCTTTGCCCTGCAGTTTCCAGCGGGTCTCTCCTGCTTTTTCTTTGCTGGCTGCTTCCTCAGGAATCTGCACCGGCGCTTCCAGCGTGACAAAGCAGCCGCGCACTTCGGCGTCGGGCGTGGGCAGGTCATCCTCTACGGTCACGGACAGATGGCCGTTCAGGTCGGTGGTCCTTTGCAGCAGCTTGCAGACGGTCTGCACGGTCTGTGCCTGGCAAAGGGTCGAGTAGGCGTCCGCCACCACGGTGTGGGCAGCGAGCCGCCACAGTTCCAGGTGCAGTTTCCATGTAACCGATAGGCTTGCATCCGCCGCACCATCCTCTGTGCGCAGGGTGCAGTGCAGCAGTTCGCCCCAGGCGATGCACTGGTCGCTCTCGGCTGCTCCGGGAAGATCGACGGTCTGTTGAACCGTCATCTCTTTGGTGCGGACATCCAGCGCTTCGCTTTCCGGCGGCTGGCAGCAAACTTGCACCTGCAAAATGCCCTGGCAGCTGGCCTGCCCGGTCTGCATGGTCAGGCTGGTCAGGGTAAAGCTGCCGCCGATATCCAAAATGGACTCCCCTGTGCCCAGCAGCGGCAAGTTGATCTCACTGGTCAGGGCCTTTTCCTCGGCGGCCACGCGGGTCAGGCCGGATAGCTCTTGCGTGCGCTGCTCGATGCCGCAATCGGCCAGCGAGGTCAGCAGCTCGCAATTCCTGACCATCAGCGCCGCGGCGCACAGGATGTACGCCCCGCGCAGGTCGATGCGGTGCTCACTGACGGCGCGGCAGTTGCAGTATTCCTGTTCGCCCCAGACCTGGGCCGGGCCTTCGGCAAAGGCAGCGTCCGGGAGCTCGACCGATTTTTCAAAGGCAAATTTCTGCTCGGTGCGGTACAGGCGGCAGCCGGGCTCGTCGCTTTGATAATACACGGTGCAGCGCAGATACCCCTCGCAGTGCCAGCGCCCGCTAGCTACCCGGTTTTGCAGCACCACCGGCTGCATCAGGCATTTGACGATCTTAAAAACAGCCGGCTGATAATCCGGGATCAAAATTTCCGTTTCCACCGGCAGTTCCTGCCGTGTCTCCCACCGCCCGCCGTATGCTGCAAGGGTGTCCTTAAACACCTTCAGTTCCATGCTGGTTACCCCTTTCCGTTTGGTATTCTTGTGCATGTATATGCGGCAGGGTAAAAAAATAGCCCCTGCTCAACGGGCAGAGGCATAGGATATTTTACACTTTGAAAGCTGCGCGGAGCAGCCAGCGCAGCGCGCGGGGACAACGTACCACCACTACATGCACGGCTTACACCTCCCTTCCCTGGGATTTACTGTATAAACCATACTATGGCAGCAGTGCGGGATGTGTGCCTTTAATCGGCGCGGGTCAGCACAACGATGCCATGGCCTGCCTGGCAGCGCAGGGTAACGGTGGGTTCTACAAACTCGTTGCTGACACCAAGAGGAAAATCCGGCACGAGTTCTGCACCGTGCAGGGGGTAATACGCCCCCTCAATGTCCACGCCGATCAGCTTGCCATCCCACGGGAACACCGAGAGATACTGCCATTCGCCGCGCTGCAAGGTAAGGTCTTTGCCGGGGACAAGATAATGGATCTCGCTGGCGGTATCTGCCAGCACTACGTCCACGCCATGCTCAGCTAAAAACAGGCCAGTGGAAAGGTTGGCAATTGTATGCTCCAGCCGAGCACCGCCCAAGGCGCCCAACATGGTGACCTGGGTATAGCCGTTTTCCAGCAGCCATTTGGCGGCGTAGTGGGTGTCGGTGTCATCTTTGACGTGTGGCAGCACAATGGTATCGCTATCGGTATCAGGCTGCGGGGCAGAATCAAAATCCCCCACGATCAGATCCAGGTGCACACCCAGGCAATCGGAATTGCGGTAGCCGGCATCGCAGGCTACTACAAAGCTGCCGGGGTGGCAGTAGCGCTTCATAGCTGCATCGACCGGCACGGCCGAAAGCAGGATCGCGTGTTTCATTATTTTTCCCATTCTTTCCTGGCGCTGGCTTCCTCGTACATGGCAAGGTAGCTGGCATAGCGCGTTTTGCTGATTTTGCCTTCCTCAACTGCCTGTCGCACCGCGCAGTCGGTCTCGGCACGGTGCGAGCAGCCGGTGAAGCGGCACTGCCCAAAGTAAGGCTCAAACTCCGGGAAGGTGTGCTGGATGTCCTCTTTGGGGATGCGGCAGAGCTTCTGGGCTTCCAGGCTGGCAAAGCCCGGCGTGTCGGCCAAACGGCCGCCGCAGATTTCAAATATCTCCACCTCGCGGGTGGTATGGCGGCCGCGGCCCAGCTTTTGGCTGATGGAGCCGGTCTCCCGCTGCAATTCAGGCGCCAGAGCGTTCAGCAGTGTAGACTTACCCACGCCAGAGTTGCCGCAGAAAGCACAGAGATGATCTTTGATCTGCGCCTTGATCTCGTCAAGGCCCTCGCCGGTCTCGTAGTTCAGCTGCACCAGCGGGATGCCACTGGTTTTGTAGGCCTGCACCAGCGTATCCGCCGCGCCAAGGTCAGCCTTGGTCACGACCAGAATCGGCTGTACATCTTTATAAATGGCAGCCGCCGCCAACTGGTCCAGCACCAGGGTACTGGGCACAGGCTGCACGGTGCTTGCCACAATGAACAGCACATCCAAATTTGCAATAGGCGGGCGCACAAACACGTTTTTGCGAGGCCTGATCTCGTCGATGACCGTACCGTCCGGGGAAAGCTCTACCCAATCGCCTGCCACCGGCTTGATGCCACTTTTACGGAAGATGCCGCGCGCCTTGCATTCTTTGATGCCATCCGGCGTTTTTACGTAGTAAAATCCGCCGATGCCTTTTGTGATATAGTTCATAGCGTTCCCCATCAAAGCGGGTTGCCCTGAGCGTCGCACTGTTGGCCGTTCTCATTCCACATCGTGCCATCGGTCAGCTGGTGGATCTGGTGTGCGCCATCCGAGCTGGACCACCAGCTCTCTTCGATCGCATTGCCGCCCTCATCTCCGCCGCCGTTATCGGTAGGCGTTTCGACGACTTCAGGCACACCGGTGGAGACTACCAGCGTGATAGCCGATGTGATGCGGGCATCGGAACCGGCGGCCGGGCTCTGGCTCAAAACGGTACCGGCTGGCTGTTCGCTGGCCTGCTCGACCACGCGGACCGAGAACTTGCCCTTGATCTCGTTGCGGGCATCTTCGAGCATACGACCGGTCAGGCTGGGCACAGGCTGGGTCTTGTCCTTGTCCTGGCGGCTGACGTAGACGATGACCATCGAGTCACCGGTGACGGTCTCACCGGCAGCAGGCTGGGTGTAGATGACCGCGCCGGGGGCGACGGTGGCGTCCACCATCGGCTTTTTGGTTACGCGCAGGCCCATGTCTTTCAGGGTCTGCTCGGCATCCTCAGCCACCATGTTTTTCGTCTCGGGGATCGTAATATACTGGGTGCCCAGGCTCACGGTCAAGGTGATCTTCTGGCCCTCCTTGACAGTACGGCCGGCCTTGGGGTTCTGCTTGACGATAGTGCCGGCGGGCTCGTCGGAATATTCTTCCTCTTTCTGCAATTTCAGCAGAGAGTTATACTCCGAAGCGCGGAACTCATCCTCGGTCATGCCGATGAAGCTGATGAGGGTGACGTCGTTACGGTTGGAGAAAAGCAGGTTGCTGGAGTTGGTGAAGATCAAATAGATCAGGATGGCGGCACCGATGACAAAGGCAACCGCCATGCCAAAGAAAATGGGCAGCAGAGAGAAAGGCTTCTGGCCTTTTTTCTTCTTATTCTTTTTGCTGCGGCCGGGGTTCTGGGTGCCCACACGACGGGCTTCTCCGGTGCGGATATTGCTGCCGGACTTAGCCGCTGCCTTGGTTCCAGCCGCCAATTTTGCGGCAGGTTTTGTGCTGTTTACCACGCGGTTGATATTCCTTTCCGGGTTGTCCTGGGCGTTGCGGTACTCATACGCAAAGCGGGCCGAGGGGTTGCGCTTGAAAGCCTCGATGGCTTCCAGCATTTCCTGGGCGCTCTGGTAGCGGTTTGCCGGGTCCTTTTCCATGGCTTTTTCGGTGATCTGGCACAGGGCTTCGGGCACGTTGGGGGCCACCTGCGCCAAAGGCTTGGCCTTATCGGAGATCTGCATGATGGCAATGGACACAGCGCCGTCGCCGTCAAAAGGCAGCTTGCCGGAGAGCATCTCGTACAGCATAACGCCCACTGAGTAAATGTCGGTACGGGCGTCGGTCTTATCGCCCTTGGCCTGCTCGGGGCTGATATAATGCACCGAGCCAATGGCCTTATCGCTGACGGTCTGGCTCTGCGCACGGGAGAAGCGCGCAATGCCGAAGTCCATCATTTTAATCGATCCGTCTGCCAGCAGCATGATGTTCTGCGGCTTCACATCTCGGTGAATGATGCCCTTGGAGTGGGCGTGCTGCAAAGCGCTGAGCACCTGGGTGGCAAAGTGTACAGTCTCTTTCCAGGTCAGGGCACCGCCACGCTGCTTAAGGTACTCCTTCAGCGTGATGCCGTCCACATACTCCATCACGATGTACTGCAAACGGTCGGTTACAGAGACATCGTAGACTTTTACGATGTTGGGGTGATTCAAGATGGAAATAGCCTTGGACTCGTTTTTGAAGCGGCGGACCAGCTCCTCGTTATCCAGGAATTCCTCTTTCAATACCTTAACTGCGATGGCATTGCCGGTCTTGGTATCGGTGCCGCGGTAGACGTTGGCCATGCCGCCCATACCGACCAGACTTTCGATCTGATACCGTCCGTCCAGCCGTTTTCCAATGAGATTATCCATGATTGACCTCCGTAATTTCCACGCCCATCAGCAGCACGGTGATGTTATCCTGCCCACCGGCCTGCAAAGCTCTATCTACTAAGATGCTGGGGGCCTCAAAGAACGGGACCTCCCGCAGCACCAGTGCAATCTCTTCATCCGAGATCATGTTGGTCAGGCCATCACTGCACAGCAGCAAAATGTCGCCGACTTCGATCTCGCAGCGGTTATATTCCGGCACGATATTGGCCGAAACGCCCAACGCCCGGGTGATTAGGTTCTTTTTAGGGTGCTGGGCCGCCTGCTCCCGAGTGATCTTGCCACTGTCCACCAACTGCTGGACCATTGAGTGGTCCCGCGTGATCTGACGCATCTCGCTCTCGTGGAAAAGATACGCGCGGGAGTCGCCCGCATGGACCACATGCGCCAGCCCCCCGCCGGCATACGCACAAACGCCGGTCGTACCCATGCCCATCATCTCAGGGTCCGAGGTGGCTTTTTCATACACGGCGCGGTTGGTAATATCAAACCCGCGCATGATAAAGCTTTTCTCGCCGCCCGGCTGCAGGGAGCGCATCTGACGGGCAAAATACTGCTGCATCGTATCGGTGGCAATGTGCGCGGCGATACGCCCGCCATTGACGCCACCCATACCATCGCAGACAATGCCCCAGGCGGTACCGCCCGGCAGCTGCTGCGCGCAGTAGTTATCCTGGTTTTCCTGGCGGCAGCTGCCGATGTCAGTAATTGCGGCAATCTTCATTCAGGTTGGTTCCTTTCCGTAGTTTTCAGCAATTTTCGGCCTGCTGGGCATCCTCGCGGCGCAGCTGGCCGCAAGCGGCACTGATGTCCGTGCCCAAGCGGCGGCGCACCGTGGCGTTCACGCCCAGGCTTTCCAGCTTTTGCTGGAAGCGGTGCACGTTGGCGTCGTCCGTAGCAGAGTACGGGCTGCCGTCCACGGGGTTGATGGGAATCAGGTTCACATGGGCGCCCATGCCTTTAATAAGGTTGGCCAGCTTTTGAGCCATCTCATCGCTGTCGTTGACGCCGCGCACCATCGAATACTCAAAGCTGATGCGGCGGCCGGTCTCCTTCTGGTAGCGGCGGCAGGCCGGGATCAGCTGCTCCAGCGGGAACGCATCGTTGACGGGCATCATGCCGGAGCGGGTCACGTTATCCGGCGCATGCAGCGAGACCGAAAGCGTCAGCTGCAAATGGCGCTTGGCCAGCTCGTCGATCTTGGGCACCAGGCCGCAGGTGGACAGGCTGATGTTGCGCATGCCGATGTTGACACCCTCCGGGCAGGAGATGATCTCCAAAAAGTCCATCACATTGTTAAAATTGTGCAGCGGTTCACCGATGCCCATTAAAACGATGTGAGAGACCCGCTCTCCGGAGTCCTTCTGTGCGGTGTAAATTTCTGAGGCAATCTCGCCCGCGGTCAAATCCCGCACGCGGCCTGCCTGGGTAGAGGCGCAGAAGCGGCAGCCCATGGCGCAGCCCACCTGGGTGGACACGCAGACCGTGTTGCCATACTTGTAGCGCATCAAAACCGTCTCGATGCAGTTGCCGTCGGCCAATTGCAACAGATATTTGACCGTACCGTCCTTGGATTGCTGGCGGCGGCGGATGGTGGGCGCTGCGATGGTGCAATTTTCCGCAAGTTGTGCCAGCAGGGTCTTGGGCTGGTCGGTCATCTGGGAAAAATCCGTCACAAGCTTCTGGTGCAGCCATTTAAAAATCTGCTTGGCACGGAATTTCGGCTGGCCCAGGCTGACAAGATACGCGGTCAGCGCGTCCAGCGTAAAATCGGATAAGCAAATCTTCGTTGCTTCGCTCATGCTGCGTTCCTCCCTTCTTTACTATTATAAACGATCATTGTGTACTTTCTGTTTCCAAAATAGCGGCAAAAAATCCGTCAGTGGCCGTTTTATGCGGCAAAAACAGTGTGCCATATTTGCCCTGCTGCATGCCAGGCAGTTGCAAGGCGGGGACAGCCACGTGAAAACGCGGGTTATTTTTGAGGAAGGTTCTCACCTGTTCCTCGTTTTCGTCACGATTGACTGTACAGGTAGAATACACCAATCGGCCGTTTTCGGCAAGTAAATCTGCGCCATTTTGCAGGATCTTCTGCTGGCTTAGCAGCAAATTCTCTATCCCGTCCAAATCTTTATAGCGAATGTCCGGCTTTTTGGCTATGACGCCCAAACCCGAACACGGCACATCGCACAGGATGCGGTCGAATTTGCCCCAATCGCTGCGGAGCTGGGCAGCGTCGTTCTGCACGGCTTCGGCACAGGTGACACCGCAGCGGGCAAAGGCTTTGCGCAGCAGCGGCACGCGGGATTCCACATACTCACCGCTGATTAGTTTTCCTTGATTCTGCATGCACTCGGCCAGTGTCAGGCTTTTGCCTCCGGGCGCGGCACAAAGGTCCGCTACTTTCTGGCCAGGCTGTGCCCCCACACAGAGGGCGGCAAACTGGCTGGCCAAGCCCTGCACGTGGAAAAGCCCCCTGGCAAAGGCCCGGCTTGCGGCGGGCGAGCCGTTGAACTCCACCAGCAGCGCATGGGGCCATGGGCCGGGCCGGACGCTGTGGCCCTCGGTGTGCAGCAAATCGGTCAGATCTTCGTCGGTGGTGCGCAGGGTGTTGACGCGGATGGCCGTAGCCGGGCGCTCATAAAATGCGGCGGCCATGGCGAAGGCTTCTTCACCGTACTGGTTATACAGCAGCTTTGCCACCGCGGGTGACAGGCAGTAATAGGTGTCCAAGCGCTGCAGTGGGGTGGCAAAATCGTCCTCGTGTACCTCGGTCACAACGGCCTTGCGCAGTACGGCATTGACCATACCGGCGGCGCTGCTTTTGCCGAGGGCTTTCGTCAGTCGGACGGATTCATTCACCGCCGCCGACATGGGCACCTGCATATACTCGGCCTGGGCCAACCCGCTGCGTAGCACGGCACGCACCGGTGCGTCCAGTTTGGCGACCGGCTTTTTGGTGTAGCGGTCGATTGTATAGTCCAGCAGCGGCAGGCGCTCCAGCGTGGTGTAAAAGATGCGGGCCGCCAAGGCGGCGTCGCGGGGGTTCCTGGGCGGGTCACACTTTTTTAGTTCGGCATCCAGCACCAGGTTGGCGTAACCGGCCTGTTCCTGGTGGATCAATGCCTTCACGGCCAGGCGGCGGGGCGTCACAGGCGGTCCCCCGCTTTTAAGCGCCTACCGGCGGCCCAGGCGGTGCCTGCCATCGGCTTGCCGCCCTCAGGCGTAACGGTCAGCAGAGCCATTGCGCCGTTTGCGGCGGCAATGGTCAAGGGCTTAAGGGCCAGCACGGTGCCGGGGGCCGCATTCTGCGGGTTCTCCGCCAGGCGGCTCTCCTGTACCTTGATGCGCTTGCCCTCATGCGCAAACCAAGCCACCGGCCAGGGGTTCATACCACGCACCCAGTTGTGGATGTGGGCTGCGTCTTCGGTGAAATGGAACTGTGCCATCTCCTTGGTCAGCGGCGGGGCCAGCGTGGCCTGGGCGTCATCCTGCTTTTGGAGTTTCAGCTCGCCGGCGGGAATCTTTTCCAGCGCCGTGACCAGTGTTTTGGCACCGACAGCGCTGACGCGGTCAAACAGCTCACCGCTGGTCTCCTCGGGGTCGATGTCAACCGGCTCGACCATCAGCACGTCACCGGTGTCCAGCCCTTCGTCCAGCTGCATGATGGAAACGCCGGTCCCGGAGTCACCGTTGAGCACCGCCCACTGGATAGGTGCCGAGCCGCGGTATTTGGGTAGCAGCGACACATGCAGGTTGATGCAGCCGTACTTGGCTACATGCAACAGCTGCGGCGGGATGATGCAGCCGTAGGCCACCACCACGATGATCTCCGGGGCCAGCTCCTGGATGATGTCATCCGAAGAACCGTCCCGCAAAGTGCGGGGCTGATAGACTGGGATTCCACGCTCCACCGCCAACTGTTTGACCGGCGGGGCCGTCAGGATCTGCTTGCGGCCCACCGGCTTATCGCGGCGGGTAAATACCGCGCAGACCTCGTGCCCGGCGTCCAGCAGGGCTTGCAGGCTGGCAGCGGCAATATCCGGGGTGCCCATGAACAGGATACGCATGATATCAGTCCTCGTTTTCTTCGGGGTAATCGTCTTCGTAGAAATGCTCGGCCAGGTCCATGATGGTGATGCCGTCCAGATGGTTGTTCTCGTGCTGGATGCAGCGGGCCAGCATATCGTCAGCCTCCATCTCAAACCACTCACCGTGGCGGTCCTGGGCCTTTACCTTGACATGCTTGGAGCGCTTGATAGCGCCGTTGTGGCCGGGGAAAGACAGGCATCCCTCGTACAGTTCCACCTGCTCATCGCTCAGCTCAAGGATCTCTGGGTTGATGAACTCGATGAACTTGTACTCGTAGTTAGCGGGGACCTCCTCGGGCAGGTCACGGTCATCCAGGCAGATGAACAGGCGGCGCATCATGCCCACCTGCGGGCCAGCCAGCCCCAGGCCGTTGGCGGCAATCAGGGTCTCTTTCATATCGTCCAGCAGGGTGCCGAGGCGGTCATCAAATTTCGTGACGGGGCGGCAGACTTTTTTCAGAATCGGGTCTCCGTCCTGTACAATGGTGCGAAGTGCCATGGGTAATACCTCCAAAATTGTTTTCAATACGTTCTATTTTATAAATCACCGTCGGAGTTGAAATCCACGATCACGGACGCTTTCTGCGGCAGTTTTTCTTTGGCGTAAGCATCCAGTGTTTCACGCAAAAGGGTGCGGAACGCGGTATCGTTGCGGCATTTCAACGTCAGCTTATAACGGAATTTTCCGTTCAGCATCGTAATGTTCATGGGGGCCGGGCCTAAGATGCGCAGCGGCAGGCCGGGGCGCTGGGCGGCACGTTCCGCCAACAGCGAGCCGAAACGCTGGGCTGCGCACGGCCCCCTCCTGCGCCCCCACAAAGCCAATAACGCAAAACGCACAGAACGGCGGATACAGGCCAAACTTACGGAAGGTGATTTCCTCACGGTAGTAAGCCTCGTAATCCTGGGCGGCGGCCAGCTGTAAAACGGGGTGGTCCGGCACGGCTGTTTGTATCAGCGCGCGGCCGGGCAGTGCAGCGCGGCCGCCGCGGCCGATGACCTGCGTGACCAAGCTGAACACGCTCTCGTAGGCGCGGAAGCCCTGCCCGAACAGCAGCGAGTCGATGCCCAGCACACCGACGAGTGTAACTTTTTCAAAGTCCAGCCCCTTGGCTACCATCTGGGTGCCAAGCAGGATGTCGTACTCGTGCCGGGCAAACTGGGCCAGCATCGTTTCGTGGGCGTTTTTTTTGCCGGTAGAGTCCTGGTCCATCCGCAAAATGCGGGCGCTGGGCAGAAGTTCCGCCAGTTCTTCCTCAACACGCTGGGTGCCGAAGCCGCTGTAGTGGATCTTGCCGCCGCACTCGGGGCAGAGCGTCGGCAGCGGATGCACCGTTTGGCCGCAGTGGTGGCACATCAGCGCCTGCTGGGGTTTGTGGTAGACCAGCGGCACACTGCAGTTGGGGCATTTCAGCACATGGCCGCAATCGGTGCACATACCGATTG
>ERZ1034691.1797-NODE-1797-length-12981-cov-19.824772_pt1 | contig 12981 bp, 10 predicted proteins | sample MGYA00520638_ERZ1034691 | MGnify/ENA primary metagenome ERZ1034691 (study PRJEB33766, sample SAMN09781763) | gut metagenome | biome: gut microbiome | host: Homo sapiens | place: Madagascar | study: EMG produced TPA metagenomics assembly of the PRJNA485056 data...
TGCATATGTATATTTTATACATAATTTTTATATTTTTCAATACCTTTTAGTAAAAATTATACCAAAAGGTTATATTTACAATTATATTCCACTTTTATTACATATATATTACATTTTAAAAGAGTCATTTATTTTTTACTTAAATGACTCTTGCTATCTAAAATCTATTTTTAATAAATAATAATATTATTTTTTTATAATTCCATACCACCCATATCCATTACAGGCTGTTGTGGGACTTGTCCTTGTATAATTTGTGCATTACCTTGTTCTTGACTTTGTTGTGATTGAGTTTGTTGTGATTGTTGTTCTCTGTGTTTGTTTGCAATTTCGGCACTTGCTCTTTGTATTCTAACTTTCTCTTCTGGTTCTAATTCCCCTATTCTTTTTGCTTCTTTATTAGTTTGTATCCTTGTTTCCTCTTTTTTATCCGCTTTTACTTGTGGTGATATTGACTGTTTTACTTTTCCTTTTGCAACAAATTCACTTTGTATTTTCTTTGACAAATCAGATTCTTCTCCGTATACTTTATCACATAATTGTTTTAAATCTTCTTGTGTAAGTTCACCTTTCTCCGCTTTTTCACGAAATCTTACTATCTCTGCATATTGTGTTTGTTTTTCTTTGTTTGATTCAAACATATTAAACCCTTCAGTTTTTGATAATTGATTAAAAATAACATTTCTTACTAATTTTGCTTGTTGAGGTATAGAAAATCTTTCTTGGCATATTCTTTCAAACTCACTATAACTAAGTGTTCCATTTTGTAAGCCTTCATTTACCCCAGTAGCATTTTCATCTCCTAACAAAGAAATAGCTTCTTCTTTTGTCATCTCCATTACTTTTTCAGCATCAAACTCATATTCTATTGCTTGTTTACTTTCCATTTCGTTTTTCTCCTTTGTTTTTTTACCTTCTTTTTTACATTGTACTACGGCTTTATTTTATTTTTGGCTATCAGTTCTTCTATATTTTATCAATACGTCTTTTCATTGTCAATTATATACTTAATATAATTTTTCGCATATTAGCTATCTCTTTACATCCTATTGCACAAAAAAATAGCCCATATCTTTTGATACAAGCTATTTTAAGAATTTTATATATGGTTGGGCTGGCTAGATTCGAACTAGCGCATGCCAGAGTCAAAGTCTGGTGCCTTACCGCTTGGCTACAGCCCAATGTGTTATAAAATATGGGGTGGAAGATGGGACTCGAACCCACGGTCTTCAGTGCCACAAACTGACGCGTTAACCAACTACGCTACATCCACCATTTGCACTTTGCAATGCATATTCTATTTTAAACCATATTCTATCTATTTGTCAACTACTTTTTAATTTTATTTTTTAGTTATTCTTCTGCTGCCCATATTATAAGTCTCTTTTTACTGTCGTTTGTACAAGTAGATAATGAAATCTCTCTTTTGTTACCTACATCTCTTGAAGCATAATCAAAATCTCCTGAACCTGTTTCATATTTTTTGTATACAACATATGTAACTTTTTTACCTGTATTATCTGTTATATAAATTTTATCGCCTTTTACTAATTTTTTATTATTTGAGAAGAATGTTCCATTTCTAAAATTATGTCCTACTAAAACAGCATTACTTCCAGGTTTATTTAACTCACCATACAAGTTACATATTGCAACATTTAGAGAATTCATGCTTACATCTTCTTGTTTTATAATTGGGTATTTTATATTTGTTGCTGGTATTTCAATTGTTCCTATTACATCATAACCTTTATATTTAACTGTACTTCCGCTTGAGCTACTACTACTTCCTGAACTAGTACCACTACTTACATTATTATTGATTTCGTTCAAATTCAAGTTTGGTACAATTGTTTCATTACTATCAGAATTTATTGTATTATTATCTGTAGTATTATCTATAGTATTTGTTATGGAATTAAATTTATCTTCAAATCTGCTTACTGCGTCTTTACTTTCTCCATCTATACTATATTTTTTATATATGTCATATCCTAAAAATCCAAGTAATATAACAATTGCTATTATAACCACAATTAATACAATAGTTAAAACTTTACTATATTTACTATTAAACATATTGTTTCCTCCCTTGCATATAATTTCATATACTAATATTATAACATATAATCTAATTATAATCTATACTTTTGATTACAGAAATTGCACTTTTATCCTACAATTTTAGCACCTAATTTTTTTCCAGCTAATAAATGGAAATGTAAATGCATTACTTCTTGTCCAGCATCTTTTCCGCAATTTACAATTACGCGGAAACCATCATCTTCTATTTTCATATCTTTTGCAATTTTATTTATTACTTGGTAGATATGACTAATTAAATGTCTATCCTCCTCTGTTACGTCTATTAACTTTTCAATATGTTTTTTAGGAATAACTAGCACATGAATTGGTGCTGCCGGTTGTATGTCCTTAAAAGCAATAACTTTATCATCTTCATATACTTTCTCTGAAGGGATTTCTCCTTTAATAATTTTACAAAAAACACAATCTTCCATTTTATTATTTCCTCCATTTTTATTAGTAATTAGCTTTCTACTAATGTGTCAATATTGCCTTTATTCTTCTTACTCCTGCAGAGCTAGATTCTTCTTTTTTTATTGTAAAGTGTCCAAGCTCTCCTGTATGTGATACATGAGGTCCTCCGCAAATTTCTTTACTAAAATCTCCTATTGTATAAACTTTTACTTTCTCACCATATTTATTTTCAAATAATCCGGTAGCACCTGATGCCTTTGCTTCTTCTAGTGTCATTTCTTCGCAAGTAACTGGTAAATCTCTAGCGATTTGTTCATTTACGATATCTTCTACTTGTTTTAATTGTTCTTTTGTCATTTTCTCTGGATGAGAAAAGTCAAACCTTAATCTTTCTGTTGTAATATTAGAACCTTTTTGTTTTGCATGATCTCCAAGTACAATTTGCAATGCTTTGTGTAGTAAATGAGTTGCAGTATGATAAGCTATTGTTATCTCATTTTGTTCTGCTAAACCGCCCTTAAATTTTTGTTCACTACCCATTCTTGACTTTTCTTGATGTTCTTTGAATAATTTGTCAAATTCTGTTGTATCTATCTCGAAACCTTTTTCTCTTGCAAGATCAGCTGTAATCTCTGGTGGAAATCCGTATGTTTCATATAATTTGAATATAGTTTGTCCATCTATTATATTTTTATTCTCCTGTTTTGCTTTTTCTACAGCCTTTTCAAATTCTTTTTCTCCATGTGATAAAGTCTTTATAAATTTGTCTTTTTCTTCAATAATAGTTTGTTTAATTGTTTCCTTATTATCTACTAATTCTGGATACATTTCTTTTAGAACATCTATATTCAAATCAATTAATTTCGATAATTCTGATAAATCAATTTGTAATTTATTTAAGTGTCTTGACATTCTACGAATTAGTTTTCTTAGAACATATCCTCTATCTATATTAGATGGTCTTCCTCCGTCACATATTATCATCATACTTGCACGTAAATGTTCTGCCACAATTCTTCTACTTTCTATATTATCAACTTTTGCAAGTTGTGATAATTTTTCCATAATCGGAGCAAATAGCTCTGTATCAAATGGAGTTTGCTTTCCTTGTAAAAGCATTGTCATTCTTTCCAAACCTAATCCTGTATCTACATTGCGCTGTTTTAGCTTTGTATATGTACCGTCTTTTGATTTGTAATATTCCATAAATACATTATTCCAAATTTCAACATATTTTCCACAGTCACAAGAAGGTTGACAATTATCTCCACAAGCTGGTTTTCCAGTATCATAAAACATTTCTGTATCTGGTCCACATGGTCCTTCTTCACCAGCAATCCACCAGTTATCATCTTTTCCATAAAAATATATTCTTTCATCTGGGATTCCTGCCTTTTTCCAGCACTCAGCTGTTATATTATCTCTTGGTGCATCTTCATCTCCAGCAAAACATGTAACAGATATTTTTTCTGCTGGAATTCCTAATTCTTTTGTTAAGAATTCAAAACTCATCGCAATAGATTCTTCTTTAAAATAATCACCTAATGACCAATTTCCCATCATTTCGAAATAAGTTAGATGTCTATTATCTCCTACTTCATCTATATCGTTTGTTCTAAGACATTTTTGGTAGTCTGTAAGCCTAGTTCCTTCTGGGTGTTTTTCTCCTAAAAGGTATGGTACTAGCGGTTGCATTCCTGCTGTAGTAAACAATACAGATGGATCATTTTCAGGGATTAATGGTGCACTTGGTATAACCTTGTGTCCATGATTTTTAAAATAGTTTAAGTATTTATTACGTATTTCAATAGCTTTCATAATTAATATTCTCCTCTATACTCTATATAATCTCTTTTCAAATTATATTATATTTTGCAACGAATTGCAATGGATAAAGATTTTATTTAAACCTCCAAAAAGATTTATATTTAATCTTTATCCATTTACTTTTTACCTCTTATTTTCTAAGAGTAGCATCCATTTTCTTTTCCACTAATTCTATAATTTTATCCATTGCATTATTAATTTCTTCATCAGTTAAAGTTCTATCTGATTTTTCAAATGTTAGTGCATAAGCAACACTCTTTTTTCCTTCAGGTATTCCAATTCCCTCGTATACATCAAACACCTTTATATTAGTTAGTAGAGATCCCCCAGCTTTCTTAATATTCATCTCAATTTCTTTTGATGTGATATTTTTATCTACTACTAGAGCTAAATCTTTGTTCACACTTGGATACTTTGAAATTTCTTTATACTTCATTTTTCCAACCTTTTTAGCTAACAATTTATCTAAATCAATTTCAAATATATATACATTTTCTTTGCTTATAGCTGGATGTATTCTTCCTATAATTCCAACGACATCATTATTTACTGAAATTTGAGCAGCTTGCCCTGGATGTAATTCATCTGGAATCTTTTCTTCATTTACAACAAAACTATATCTTCCTGCATATCCTAAATAATCTAATAACTCTTCAACGATTCCCTTTATAACATAAAAATTTACTTGTTTCTTGTTTTCAATTCCTAGATAATAATCGCCTGTCATCAAAGCTGCAATTTTGGTGTTTTCACCATATTCATCTTGCATTTTGTAAAATGCCTTTCCTATCTCAAAAATAGAAACATCTTTTACACTTCTTGCTTTGTTATATTCATATATCTTTAAAAGTGATGGAATAATGCTATGTCTTAATGTATTTCTATCTTCTGTCATTGGATCTAATAATTTAACTAATTCAGTATCATCCTTAGTAAACATTTTTGCTTCTTTGTCATTCACCAATATATATGATAATGTTTCATTTAGTCCTAGATCTATCATTTTATTTCTAATACCTCTAGTAACTTTATCGTAACTTCCTTCCTTAGGCTTAATATCTGGAAGTTTGCCTTTTATATTATCTACTCCATAAATACGACCAACTTCTTCTATTAAATCTTCTTTTATTGTAATATCTCCTCTTCTTCTAGGAACCTCAACAACTACAGTTTTATCATCTTTTAACAAATACTTGAATCCTAGTCTTCTAAATACATCTAATATACTTTCATTTGAAATATCCATGCCTAAGATTCTATTTATGTTTTCAAAAGTAATTTCTATTTTTTTGTCTGCTAAATCTGTTGTATCATATTTTACAATATCTCCTACAACCTCTGCTCCTGCATATTTTTCAAGCATATGACAAGCTCTTTTAATTGCCATATATGTTCTATTAGGATCTAATCCTTTTTCAAATCTAGAACTTGCTTCACTTCTTAATATTTCTTTTGACGTCATCCTTACTTTAATAGGATCAAATATTGCAGACTCAATTATTACATTTTTTGTATTGTCTGTTATTTCTGTATCTAATCCACCCATAACTCCGGCAAGACCTATTGATCTTTCTCCGTCAGAAATAACTATATCATCTATCTTCAATGTTCTCTCTATTCCATCTAGAGTTATTAACTTTTCCCCATCATTTGCCATTCTAACTTCTAGCATTCCTTTTAATTTATCAGCATCATAGAAATGCAAAGGTTGACCTGTTTCTAACATAACATAATTACTAATATCAACTACATTATTTATAGGTCTAATTCCTGATGCAATTAATCTGTTACGAATAAAGTCAGGGCTTTCCTTTATTTCAATATTTTTCACCTTTTTTGCTAGGAATATTGAACAGTTATCAGTATTTACTTCTATTTCAAATTCATTATTAATATTTTCTTCATTTTCACTGAATGATAAATCTATATCTTTTACTTTTTTATCATATATAGCAGAAATTTCATATGCCATACCTAATATGCTTAATAGATCTCCACGATTTGCTGTTAAATCAAAATCTATTACTTCATCATCCATCTCCATGTATTTAATTGCATCTGCTCCAACTGGTGCATCTGTTGGCAATTCATGTATTCCTGTTTTATCTTCTTCATCTAAAAATTTATGTTCTAATCCTAACTCTGCCATTGAACAAAGCATTCCATTTGATACTTGCCCTCTTATCATTCCCTTTTTTATGGTTCCACCTGGAAGTTCAGCTCCGTCTAAAGCAACAATAACCTTTAGCCCCTCTCTTACATTTGGAGCACCACATACTATATCTAAAATTTCACTTCCAACATCTACTTTACATACATGTAAATGATCTGAATCAGGATGCATTTTACACTCTTTAACTTCTCCTACAACTAATTTTGTTGCTTCTAAAAGTTTTCCTGCTGAGTCGTACTCATTTCCTACTTTTGTCATATCTTCTGCTAGTGTCTTTATATCAACATCTATATCAACATAGTCTTTTACAAAATTCTTACTTAATTTCATATTCATTTCCTTTCTTTATCAGCTACCAATTGCCAATTATCTATCAATTCTATCAAATTGTTCCAAGAATCTTACATCATTTTGGTAAAGTAAGCGAATATCTGTAATTCCATATTTGAACATTGCAAGTCTATCAAGACCTGTTCCAAATGCAAAACCACTATACACTTCAGGATCATATCCGTTCATTTTTAATACATTTGGATGTACAATTCCTGATCCTAATACTTCAATCCATCCTGTTTGTTTGCATAAATTACATCCTTTCCCACCACATTTAAAACAGCTTACATCTACTTCATAAGATGGTTCTGTAAAAGGAAAATAACTTGGTCTAAAACGTAATTCTAGATTTTCTCCAAGCATCTTTTTAACAAATACTTCAAGTGTACCTTTTAAATCTGCAAGAGAAATGTTTCTATCAATAACTAACCCTTCTACTTGACTAAATTGGTGTGAATGTGTAGCATCGTCATCTCTTCTGTATGTTTTGCCAGGACATATAATTCTTATTGGTGTTTTTTCTTCATTTGACATCATTGTTCTAGCTTGAACTGCTGATGTCTGCGTTCTAAGCAAATATTCTGATGTTATATAAAAGCTATCTTGCATGTCTCTTGCTGGATGTCCTTTTGGAAGATTTAATCTTTCAAAACAATATTCATCAGTTTCAAGCTCTGGTCCTGTAACAACATCATACCCCATCGAAACAAATAGATCTTCTACTTCTTCTATAATTCTATTAAGTGGATGTTTACTTCCTCGTTTTATTTTAGTACTTGGAAGTGTAATATCTATTTTCTCTTCTTCTAATTTTCTTTTTAATTCAGCTTTTTCAAAATCAATCTCTTTTTTACCAATCATCTCTTCTAATTCTGCTTTTACAACATTTACAAGTCCTCCTACAATTGGTCTTTCTTCTGGAGACAAACCACCCATACCTCTTAATATAGCCGTAAGTTCTCCTTTCTTTCCTAAATATTTAACTCGTAGTAACTCTAACTCTTTTGCATCACTTGCAATTTCAATTTCCTTCACTGCATTATTTCTTATGTTCTCAATCTCTTCTTTCATCTTTACCTCCTTGTGGCATTTTAGGGACGTTCTTTAATATGCCATAATGTCATATTAGGGACATTCCTTTTTATAAAATAAAAAAGCCAATTACATCCTATTTTTATAGGACGATTGACTTTATTCACTCGTGGTACCACCTAAATTTATTAATTTCTACTTTATTGTAGAAGTTTTATCTACTTGAAACTAACCTTATTTGCTATAACGGGCTCTTCCCGCTTTCATCTACTTTAAATTACATTCATACTATTGTATATAATTTATTTTAACAAAAGACCTAAAAAGTGAAATTTCAATTTATTTAATATGAATAGGTTCACAGCCAAGACCTATATTCTCTTGCATATTAAGCTTAAATCTACTTTGCTTTATCAAAGGCTTTATATATTCACATTTTATATATTATCATAATTTCTTAGCTATTTCAATACATTTTTTTATTTTCTAATTTATTTAAGATTGTAATAAAAAATACTTATATTTTTTCACTATTTTATTTTTTTCTCATATATTAATCTTAAAAAAATATAATTTATAAAGGAGATGATTTACACGAAAAAATATAAATTAGCAATAGTTGGTGCTACAGGATTAGTTGGTAGAACCGTTTTAAAAGTTTTGGAGCAAAAGAATTTACCAATTTCTGAATATGTTCTTTTCTCTTCCAAAAGATCTGCTGGAACTTCAATTACTTTTTTAAATAATGATTACATTGTAAAAGAGCTTACTGAAAATTCCTTTGATGAAGGATTTGATTTTGCTATTTTTTCTGCAGGTAGTGATACTTCAAAAAAATATGCTCCAATTGCTGCTTCAAAAGGATGTATAGTTGTAGATAATAGTAGTGCTTTTAGAATGGATGAAAATGTCCCATTAATAGTACCTGAAGTAAATCCTGAAGAAATAAAAAATAACAAAGGAATTATAGCTAACCCTAATTGTTCAACTATACAAGCTGTTGTGGCTTTGAAGCCTTTAGATGATAAATATAAAATAAAGAGGATTGTGTATTCAACTTATCAAGCTGTTTCTGGCGCCGGTAGAAACGGCGTAGTTGACCTAGAAAATGGAATTGAAAATCATATAAATTCAATGTCTTCCAATCATAAATATAATGTTATAGATAATCTTTCTAGTGATACTACAAATTATTCTCTTGAAAAATTTCCTCACCCTATTTTCTCAAATTGTTTACCACATATTGATATGTTTTTAGAAAATGGATATACAAAAGAGGAAGAAAAAATGATAAATGAAACAAGAAAGATATTAAACAAGCCTGATTTAAAAATCACAGCTACTGCTGTTAGAGTCCCTGTATTTAACTCTCACAGTGAATCTATTAATGTAGAATTAGAAAAAGATTTTAATTTGGATGAATTAGTCTCTTGTTTAAAATATGCCCCCGGTGTTGTCGTTCAAGACGATCCTTCTAGTAATATTTATCCATTAGCCAACTATTCTTGTGGAAATGATGAAGTTTTTGTTGGCAGAATTCGTAGAGATTTTAGTGTCCCTTACGGTGTAAACCTTTGGGTAGTATCTGATAATATACGTAAAGGTGCAGCTACAAATGCTATTCAAATTGTTGAAAAAATCATTAATTTTAAAAATATTTATTAACTTTTTAATAGTATCATATATAAACAAGTTCATATTTTAAAGCTATATTAGCCCAAACAATAAAGTGAATAGAGAAATATTTAATATTTTTCTATTCACTTATAATTCATGTTTATTTTATTTTAAAAATCCGCTTATAATTTGTTCCTCAGCTTCTTTTTCTGTAAGTCCTAGAGTCATTAACTTTATTAACTGTTCACCTGCAATTTTTCCTATTGCAGCTTCATGAACTAAGCTCGCTTCAATATGATTTGCAACGATTTTTGGTGTAGATATAACCTTTGCTTTGTCCATTATAATAGCGTCACACTCAACATGGCCAAAGCATTTTTCATTTCCAAGAACATTAGAGATAAATTCTTGCTTAGAATTATTCTTAGCGATTGATCTCGATGCCACATGAACGCTTGAGTCTTTTCCATTTAAACTAACATTAAATATAGTTTTTGCAGTTTGTTCTCCTGATGTCATGATTCTCTCAGATATTACTAGCGTTGTATTCTTTGATAAGTTTGCATTTGTTTCTCTTACAGTTGAAGAAACTCCCTCTATTTGAACAGTTTCCATTTCCATGTATGAGCCTTCATCTAAATTGACTACTGTTTGAGGATTTAATATTCTGTCTCCTGTTCCACTTCCTTCTCCATAATGCTTTTCTATATATTTTACTTTTGATCCTTTACTTAAATGAAATGTATGTATTCCATCATGTTGAGATGTTTCACAAGAGCTATTATGTATACCACAACCTGCTACAATTACTACATCTGCATTTTCTCCAATATAAAAATCATTATATACCACATCATTAAACCCCCCCTGTGTTAAGATTACTGGTATATGAACGCTTTCATTTTTTGTATTTGGTTTTACAATTATATCAATTCCTGGCTTATCCGTTTTAGTTACAATATCAATGTTTACTGTAGTATTTCTTGCAACTCCTTTTCCATTTTCTCTTATATTATATGCTCCCATTGGCACTTGTTCTATGTCCGCAATCGTTTTTAATAAGTCTTTTTCTATTTTATCCATTATTTGCCCTTTCTTATTCACAATTTTCCGTTTTATTTAGCTTATGACAAGGTTTTGTTTTATTCAAAAGCTTTGGCAATATTTTTTTGCCATCTCCAACTTCTTCTATTTGACCATTTGAAAGTAATACAATTTCATCTGCAATATTTAAAATTCTTTCTTGATGAGAAATGATCACAATCGATCCTTGTATTTCTTCATGCATTTTTTCAAATACCCCAATTAAATTGTTAAAGCTCCATAAGTCTATTCCTGCTTCTGGTTCATCAAAAATAGTTAATTTTGATTTTTTTGCCGCAAGCATTGCAATTTCTATTCTTTTTAATTCTCCTCCTGATAATTCAGAATTAACTTCTCTATTCAAATATTCTTGTGCACATAACCCCACATCTGATAGTACATCACAAGCCTCACATACTTTAATGTGATTTCCTGCTGCAATTTCAATCAAATCTTTTACTGTAAGTCCCTTAAATTTTACAGGTTGTTGAAAGGCAAATCCAATTCCTTCTCTTGCCCTTTGAGTTACATCCATATCAGTAATGTCTTTTCCATCAAATAATATTTTTCCTGAATCAGGTTTAACCATTCCCATAATAATCTTAGCAAGTGTAGACTTCCCCGATCCATTTGGTCCCGTAACTGCAATTAATTTATTATTATCTATTACTAGATTTATATTTTTTAATATTTGTTTATTTTCTCTTGAAAATGATATGTTTTGTAATTCTAACATAATACCCCCTCTTTACTATCCATATTTTACCATGAAACGCTCTTAGGTTCAATAGCTGTTAATATTTATTACTATTTTACATTTATACCTGAAATTTTTTACCTTATTTCTCATATAATCTATAAAGGAGGTATTAAATGAAAGATATAATTTTCAAAGGCTGTGCTACGGCTTTGGTAACACCTTTTACTGATGATGGAAATATAGATTTTGAAGAACTTAGAAAACTTATTGAGTTTCAAATTTTTGAAGGAGTTGATAGTTTAGTTATATGTGGTACAACAGGTGAATCAGCAACAATGAGTACAGAAGAAAAGCAGGAGGTAATAAAGTTTGCTGTCCAAATTGCAAGAAAAAGAATTCCTATTATAGCAGGTACTGGTGGAAATAATACAAGAAATGTAATAGAACTATCTAAATATGCTGAAAGCATAGGCGTAAGTGCCTTGCTACTTGTATCTCCATATTATAACAAAACAACTCAGGAAGGATTAATTACTCATTACATGGAAGTTGCTCAAAACACAAACTTACCTATTATTTTATACAATGTTCCTAGCCGAACAGGAATAAATATAGACCCTTTTACTTGCTTTGAATTATCTAAAATAGACAATATTGTTGCTATTAAGGAAGCTAGTGGCAATATATCTCAAGCAGCTAAAATTGCTTCTTTATGTAAAGATAATCTAGCAATATATTCAGGAAATGATGATTCAATTATCCCAATTCTTTCATTAGGAGGTTTAGGTTGTATTTCTGTATTGTCAAACTTATATCCTAAATTTGTTCATAATATGGTTAATGAATATTTAAATGGAAATACAAGAAAAGCATTAGACATGCAACTACACTCAATTGACTTAATTAGTTCTCTATTTTGTGAAGTAAATCCTATTCCTATAAAATATGCCATGAATTATATAGGTTTCAAATGTGGTAATCCCCGTTTACCTTTAATAGAGCTTTCTGATTCTGGAAAACAAAAAGTTATCACTTCCATTAAAAAATTTGATTACTAGCGAAATTTATTTTCCTATTTCTTGCAAATTTCTTCACTCTATTATAAAATAATGATATAATAGAGATATATTAATTCAAAGGGGTTATATTCAATGAAATTATTAACATCTCCCAAAAGAGAAAGTATTATAATATCAGATTTAGACAGCAACACAGATGATAAAACAAAATTTTTCAATATAATAAATGATATTATATCTAATGAAACTGTTCAAAAAATGAAAAATTATAGACAACATTGCAATACTTCTTGTTATACACATTGTTTACATGTTGCTTATTATAGTTATATAATTGCCAAAAAGCTTAATTTAGATTATTGTTCTACCGCTCGTGCCGCAATGCTTCATGATCTATTTTTATATGATTGGAGAAAAAATTATAGAGATGTTGAGTTACCTGGATTGCACGCTTTTGTACATCCAAAAATTGCTCTTAAAAATTCTTTAGAAAATTTTTCTTTAAATAAAAAAGAAATAGATATTATTTTAAAACACATGTGGCCTGTAACCATATGTCCACCTAAATATAAAGAATCATATATTGTTACATTAATGGATAAATACAGTGCACTTCGCGAAACATATTTATATTTACAATCTAAATTAAAGAAAAACAGAGTTTACAAATATGCATATATATTTTTAAGTTTAATTAT
>ERZ1034691.1801-NODE-1801-length-12964-cov-10.780928_pt1 | contig 12964 bp, 9 predicted proteins | sample MGYA00520638_ERZ1034691 | MGnify/ENA primary metagenome ERZ1034691 (study PRJEB33766, sample SAMN09781763) | gut metagenome | biome: gut microbiome | host: Homo sapiens | place: Madagascar | study: EMG produced TPA metagenomics assembly of the PRJNA485056 data...
TATCATCACTCCTAAGCTCGACCAGTTCATGGACTTGATCGACAAGGCTCCAGAGAATAATTAATAATTAAAAATTAATAATGAAGGCACCAATGGGGATTCCTCATTGGTGCCTTTCTCGTATATATATACAAAAAACAAGCATAAAACCATGAAAATATATCATTTTGAAAGAAATATTCGTTTATTTCTTTCTTTATAGAATATTTTTTATTACTTTTGCAGACAAAATAGAAGCAATGCCCTCTTGTGATGTGGTAAATTGTAAGCTATCCATTATACATTGTAAATTATTAATTATACATTATTATATATAATCGCTTATGGAAAAGATTCAAATGACCACTCCTCTTGTGGAGATGGATGGTGACGAGATGACAAGAATCCTCTGGAAGATGATCAAGGACGAACTCATCCTTCCTTTCGTTGACTTGAAGTCTGAGTATTACGACCTTGGCTTGCCTTATCGCGACAAGACCAATGACCAGGTGACCATCGACTCCGCTGAGGCGGCTAAGAAATATGGTGTGGCAGTGAAGTGCGCTACTATCACTCCTAATGCTCAGCGTATGGAGGAATATCATCTGCACAAGATGTGGAAGAGCCCTAACGGCACCATCCGCAGCATCATGGACGGTACGGTGTTCCGTGCTCCTATCACCATCCCAAGCATTCACCCTTGTGTGAAAAACTGGGAGAAGCCAATCACCATTGCTCGTCATGCCTACGGCGATGTATATAAGAGTGTGGAGCTTCGTGCTGATGAGCCAGGCGTTGCCAAGCTTGTCTTCGAGGGCAAGAGTGGCAAGAAGCAGGAGATTGAAATCCACAACTTCGATGGCGCTGGTGTTATCCAGGGCATGCACAATACCGACAAGAGCATCCGTAGCTTCGCTCATAGCTGCTTCAAGTTTGCCATCGACACCAAGCAAGACCTTTGGTTTGCTACCAAGGACACTATCTCCAAGACTTACGACGCTCAGTTCCGTAAGATTTTCGAGGAGGTATATGAGAGTGATTATAAGGAGAAATTCGCCGAGTTGGGCATCGAGTACTTCTATACATTGATCGATGATGCCGTGGCTCGTGTTATCCGCAGCAAGGGTGGGTTCATCTGGGCTTGCAAGAACTATGATGGTGATGTGATGAGCGATATGCTCAGTACCGCCTTTGGCTCCTTGGCGATGATGACCTCTGTCTTGGTATCCCCTGATGGCAAGTATGAGTATGAGGCTGCCCATGGCACTGTCACTCGTCATTATTATCGCTACTTGAAGGGTGAGGATACCTCTACCAACCCAATGGCTACCATCTTCGCATGGAGTGGAGCATTGAGAAAGCGTGGCGAGCTAGATGGCATTCAAGCTTTGCAAGACTTCGGCGACCAGTTGGAGGCTGCTTGCTTCGATACCTTGAATGATGGTATCGCCACCAAGGACCTCGTCAACTTGATGGAAGGCGTAGAGGCGAAGGCTGTTAACTCGGCTGGTTTCATCGCCGCCATCCGTGAACGCTTGGAAAAACGTTTGGGCTAGTATATAATAAGGTGGCTACTGCTTCTTGCAAGCTGTAGCCACCTTATTATATATAGTTATAGAAAACCTATACTCTAGTCCTATCCCGTCTCTATCGCACAATGATTATGCGTTAGGGTTTTTCTCGTACTCGTCGGATAACAACTTGAAGAAGTTGTACCCCAAGATTCTACTGATATGCAAAAGCATTCCAGTGTCGATGGATGACTTTGCATAAACCTTGTAAATATTAGTGCGATGGCATCCTAATTGTTTAGCGAGCCATACTGATGTTTTACCTTGTCTTTTGAGTTCCTGTTTTATACGTTCACCAATGACCAAGGTGCTGTTACCATAATGTGTCATTTCCTTAATCCTTTTGTAAATACTAATAATTTATATAACAGATGCAAAATTACGAAATAAGGTAGCACAATAAAGAATTTTTTGGTAGCTAATGTAGCGACACGTTATTAAAATATGTAAATGTTTTGAAGGATGATGCTTATCCTTTTGAATTCTCTCGCTTTTTTCTCCTCCTTGTCTATGATTTGTCTTCACCATTAAATGCTAACTCTATGTGGCAAAGTGTACTTAAATGTTAATATTATGGCGTTAAAAATCGCAAAAAAGCCAGTTTTTGGTGTATAATATGATAATTTGGACAAAATAGTACGTGTGTCTTTCAATTATTTATTGTATTTTTGCACCATCAAAAGTAAAAGTGCTGATTATATCAGTTGTAGAAGAAAAAGTAAAAGAAACATTACACAGCTACATAAGTTTTCAGAGACTAAGTATTGTATAAGTAAAAGATGATTTAAGTTTTAGCTGGTGATGAAGATGATAGTATAAGTATATTGTATATAAGTAAAAGATAAGTTTAAGATGAAAAAGATTCTACTTTCAATGTTCGTGTTGCTTGCTAGTACAAGTACATGGGCACAGAGATTTACCGCAGATGGTGAGACTCTCACTATTACAACTGCTGGTGACATGACTAGTGCAGAAGTTGCAGCCAATGTTGCAGCTCGTATCTCGTCTGACAATCCAACTTCTGTCATTGTTGACGGTGGTGGTATTGTTGGTGATGCCTTTGTTCATGCTATTTTGTATCCAAACAACGGTGTCAATAAGACATTGGAAGAATTAGATATGAAGGGTGTAACTCTTTCAAATTGGACTGTTGGTACATTCCGTAATGGTGCTAGCGATACTTGGATGTTTGGTCAGTTAGCATTGAGAAAGTTGACTCTTCCTTTGGTAAAAGCTAATGCTGAGGGTGCAGTTGTTGTTCCTACTGATGCTTTTACTACTGTAGGTTCTTATGGTTCATTCCCTTTCACCTCTATTGTTATTCCAGAAGGCTATACTGAGGTTGGTGCTTATGCATTCAATGGTCAAGATAAAGTGGAGAGCGTTGCTTTCCCTAACTCTTTGAAGGTGATTGGTGATATGGCATTTGCTAACTTGAATAACTGCCAAACTATCACTTTGAATAACGGCCTTGAATTTATTGGCAACTCTGCATTTGCTTTGACTGCAGCAAAAACCAATAAAACGTTGGATATTCCAGCAAGTGTGAAGTACATGGGACCTGCCGCTTTCTTGTGCCGTCGTTATCAGGAAGTTTACTTCAGAGGCGTCGAGGCTCCTATGTGTCCAATTGGTAAGTCAATTGCTCAGCCTTATTATCCTCTTCAAGGTACTTTCGGTGCAGAGACATTGATGGGTAACAATGGTTTGGAGGATAGTCAATATACTCATCCAACAGCTGATGTTAGAGCAAATGGTTATGCTAACCGTGAGAACTATATCAATGGTGGCGCATATTTCTGCATCCTCCATTATCCAACTAATTTAACAGCAGAGCAAGAGGCTAAATATACTGATATTACTAAGAAGTATGAGTCTTGGTCAAAGACTGAAATGGTTTGGGAAAATGGTCAGCAAGTAGAGCGTACCAAGTTCTATGAATGGAATCCAAGACAAGTTGGCAAGGAAAATGTTTCTTTGTCTTTTGGCAACTTTTCAATAGCAAACATTAATGGTTCATATAATATGGTTCATCCTGGTTACAAGGATACATATCTTGGTGAGCAGTTTGTTTGGCCTAGTCAGTCACAGTGGATGCGTTCTTATTTGACAGCTTCTAATGGTGTTTGCTGGGATGGTGTTACTGCTTATAAGCCAACCCTTACTGCTGAGCAGATTGCTTTGTTGCGTCAGGCTGGTTATTCTGAGGCAGAATACTCAGTAGATGACCTTGCTAAGATTGCTTTCGTAGGAACTCGCCAGTTTGTTTTGGGCAATGGTGATGTAAAGAGCCAAGGCCATGACTATACTATTAATGTAAAGGGTGGCAAGTGGAACACCTTGTGCGTACCTTTTAATATGACTAAGAAGATGGTAGATGAAACTTTGGGTCAAGGTACTCAAGTTTGCCGTTTCTCTTTTGTAGATCGTAAGTTTGACAATAAGGTTGGTAATCACATCACTTTGTCTTTTAGGCATGATGTCTATAAGCATAAGACTGAGAAAATTGATGATGAGTATGAAGAGTTTGATGCTAACGCTGAGGCTCCAGAGGATGATGACATCGTGATTTATGCTCATGAGGCATATATGGTAAAGCCTACCAAGACTGATGAAGACCCAAAGGCATTCTTGGTTGATATGTTTGAAGCAGAGCCAGGTAGCCCACTTCCAACTTACGTTTGTGCAAAGAACAGAGAAATCGTAAACGGTTTTGAGTTGCAGGCTGATGATGATGTTTGTCGTTATCGTTTCATCGGTCACTATCAGGCAAGTACAAAAAGTACTTATACTTTGGCTCCTAATGTATATTACTTCGGTAGATTGAAGGCTTCTGATCCAGGAAAGTTCTGGTTCTATAATGGTAAAAAAGTTGTGAAATGGAATGCCAATAGTTGCATCATTCAGCAGGAAGATACCGAGATTGGAGAGCAAGATGCAGAGTCTTTCTTCAATGTTCGTCCAGGTGAGAGTGCTTCTGCTAAGCAATCTTCTTTGTTTGGCGATATGGAACTTGAGGGAAATACAACTGGCGTAGAACATATAGAAATCGTTGCTGGTGAAAATGCAGAAGCTATTGTTTACAGCTTGGATGGTCAAGTTGTTAATCGCAATGGAGAAACAAATCATTTGCCTAATGGTATCTATGTAAAGAATGGCAAAAAGTTTATTGTAAAGTAAAATGTGAATGAGAAAAAAATATATTCAGCCAAGTATTGAATTGGTAAGTGGTTTTCTATGTACTTCAATATTGGCAGGTTCTTCAGGGGATGGCGACACAGACTTAAATGGTGATAAAGATAATATTGGTACTGATGGACCAACAGAAACCGGAGCCAAATATAACCAATTCTCCACTTGGGAAGACTGGGATGAATATTAATCCCTAAAGAGTGAAAAAGTAGAATTTTATATATAGCGGAGAGCACTTACCTGATGACAAGTTGCTCTCCGCTCTTTTGGGTTAGACTATTTGGAAGATTCAATTTTATTGTTTATCTTTGCCACGTGATAATATTGTCACAAAGATTAAATATAGAAGATTATGGTTTCGTCTGATGTTAAAAATGCACTCGCAAAGTAAGAACTCCTTATAGAGGATAGTTCAAGATTAAAATAAAATCACAAAAGCGGAGAGTGCTAGTCCTTGGGACTGATGCCTCTCCGCTTCTTGTGTCTTGCATAATTGGGTATCTAGGTCTTTTAGGTTATCGCATATTTAAGTATAAGTAAAAGATGATTCTGACCACAAAGATAGGGAAAACAATCCGCAATAGCAAGTTTTCTAACGTTTATTAACGCCTCGAACCTCACTTTTCTACGCTTTTTCTGATGTGTGCGAAAACACAGGAAAATGAAATGAAATTGTAATCATATGAAATGCGTGTTACAAAATAAAAGTCGTATCTTTGCACCCGAGGAAAGACCTCAGTGGGGTTGGGCTTTCTTGAGAGTAAGCTACACCTTATTATATATATATAGATTTCAATCGTAAACGATGGAAGAGAACAATTTCAAGATTCTCGTGGTAGATGACGAGCAAGACCTTTGCGAGATTCTCAAGTTCAATCTTGAGACTGAAGGGTATGTAGTAGAAACAGCCAACTCGGCAGAGGAGGCTTTGGAGAAAGATGTCGCAGGCTTCAATCTCCTGTTGCTCGATGTGATGATGGGAGGCATGAGCGGCTTCCAAATGGCTAAGCAACTCAAGGCAAACCCGATGACGGCGCAAATCCCTATCATCTTCCTCACGGCTCGTGATACGGAGAACGATACCGTGACAGGATTCAACCTGGGTGCCGATGACTATATCTCCAAACCTTTCTCCATCCGTGAGGTGCTGGTTCGCATTCGTGCCGTGCTTCGCCGTACCGCTGAGAAGAATGGCAAGGCTACCGAACCTACCACTATCTCTTATCAAGGCTTGGTGCTCAACCTCGACAAGAAGACCGTGAGCATCGACGGCGAAAATGTGCCTTTCACCAAGACCGAGTTTGAACTCCTTCGCCTCTTGCTCGAAGAGAAGGGAAGGGTGTTCTCTCGCCAGGAACTCATCGACCGAGTATGGCCTAAGGATGTGTTGGTGCTCGACCGTACGGTGGATGTCAACATCACCCGAATGAGAAAGAAGATTGGTCCGTTTGCCAAGTGTATCGTCACTCGACTCGGCTTCGGATATTACTTCGACGCATAAGGGTAAGTGAAGTTCTCAAATGCTTTTCTAATGGAGAAATAGTGATGATCAATATTCAGAATACAAAATCAAGAGTAGGTAGAAAGTTGTATTTTACGGTGCTGGCGGTGTTCCTCGTGTTCGCCGTCAGTTTTATCGTCTTCCAGCAAATGCGTGAGAAACAATATAAGATCAGTACGCTCACGATGAAGTTGGAAGGATACAACGCACTGTTGGAGGAGGACTTGGCGCTGGCTCATGACAAGGGAATCATCCTGAAGGAAGGCTTGACTCCTGCGGATAGCTTGGCATCCAAGGACAGTCTTGGTACATCCAAGATCTTTGTGGTGGAAGACAAGTTGGATGCCTTCGTCAGGAACCATGAGAGTAAGGACTTGCGTGTCACCTTGGTACGCCCCGATGGAAAGGTGGTGTATGACAATATGCGCAAGGACTACGACCATTTCGCCAACCACATCAACCGAAAGGAGATACAAGAGGCACTGAGGAACGGACAAGGTTCCAGTGTGGATAGACAGTCGAAGACGATGAAGCAGGACTACTTCTATGTGGCATCCTATTTCCCTGCCGACTCCATCATCATCCGCAGTGCCTTGCCATACAACAACGACCTCTCGAAGTCGTTGCAAGCTGACCAGCACTACATCTGGTTTGCCATCGGCGCCATCATCCTCTTGACCATCGTGCTCTATCGCTTCACCAACCGACTGGGCAAGAACATCGCCAAGCTTCGCATCTTCGCCTACAAGGCTGACCACAACGAGAGCCTGGAGATAGAAGACTTGGCTTCGTTCCCAAACGATGAGTTGGGCGAGATAGCCGAGCGTATCATCAAGATGTATAAGCGCATCCAGACCACCCGAAAGGAGCAGGACATCCTGAAGCGACAGCTTACCCAGAACATCGCCCATGAGTTGAAGACCCCAGTGGCAAGCATCCAGGGTTATCTGGAGACCATCCTCGACAATCCGCACATCAATGACGAGATGAAGGCGCAGTTCTTGCAGCGTTGTTATGCTCAGAGCGAGCGACTCACCTCCTTGCTCCGTGACATTTCCACATTGAACCGCTTGGATGATGGTTCCGACATGATAGATTTTGAGGCGGTGGATATTACCAAGATGGTGGCAGACATTGCCAGGGAGACTACCTTGGAACGAGAGGAGCGCAAGATGACCTTCATCAACCAGTTGCCTGAGCGCATCGTGGTGAAGGGCAATCGCAGCTTGCTCTATAGCGTGTTCCGCAATCTCACCGACAATGCCATCGCTTATGCCGGTGAGGGAACGACGATGACCTTGGAGGGTAGGGAGCAAGGCAACAAGTGGCATTTCATCTTCCGTGACAACGGACAGGGCGTGCCTCAGGAACATCTTCCTCGCCTCTTCGAACGCTTCTATCGTGTGGATAAGGGCAGAAGCCGTAAGATGGGAGGCACCGGCTTAGGTCTCGCTATCGTCAAGAATGCCGTCCTTCTGCATGGAGGTACCATCCGAGTGAGCAATCTGCCCGAAGGCGGCTTGAAGTTCGAATTTACCATTAAGAAATAAATTAAACTCAGCCACGAACGCTATTTTTTGATGTTTCGTGGCTGAGTTTACTTTGTTTATATATAAGTGGGTGAAAATCATATTATTACATGGTGCTTTCGATGTTAAATTTAGGAATAATCAGCCACGAACGCACAAAAAGTCGTTTCGTGGCTGATTATTCTTTGCTTTTTTCTTGCTTTTTTCAATAAAAAAGCTTAAATTTGCACGCAAAATATAAAAGATGTGCATTATGGCAAAAATAGTAGGAAGAAAGAACAACAGCAGTTGGAACATCTCCTAGATTCAAAGGAAGCTGAGTTTCTTGTCGTCTATGGAAGACGTAGAGTAGGCAAGACTTTTTTGATACGCAATTATTTTAAGGATAGACTTACTTTTTATCATACAGCATTGTCACCGCTAGAGTTGGAAGGGGGTGAGTTGCTTCAAGCTCAATTACAGAATTTCACTTCATCATTACGACGGAGTGGAATGGAAATTGATGCTGCACCCCAAAGTTGGTTTGAGGCATTTGATTTACTGATTGACTTTTTGAGTGGTAAGCCCAAGACGGAGAAAATTATCGTTTTCATTGATGAAATGCCATGGTTGGATACGCCGAAATCTGGATTTGTAACAGCTTTTGAGCATTTTTGGAATGGCTGGGCTGCAGGACAAGACAATTTGCTCTTAGTGGCATGTGGATCTGCGACTACCTGGATAGTAGATAGACTGTTGTCTAACAAAGGAGGATTGTACAATCGAGTGACTCAAGAAATGCATTTAGCGCCATTTACCTTGAAGGAGTGTGAGGAATATTATCGAGAGCATGGAGTGGTGATGGATCGTTACGACCAAGTGCAATGTTATATGGCGATAGGTGGAATACCTTATTATATGTCTTTCATAGATCCAGGATATAGTTTGGCGCAAAATATAGACCGTTTGCTTTTTACCAGAAATGGTTTGTTGACTTTGGAGTTTGGCCGTCTTTTTGGCTCGCTCTTTTCTTCGCCAGAACCTTATAAGCAAGTTATTCGTCTCTTGGCAGATTATAGAGAAGGATTGAAGCGAGAGGATATTGCTAAGTTATTGAATATGTCATCAGGAGGTACGCTGAGGTCCTGATCGTATTGTCGATATTTGCGAAATGAAGTTTTGCGTGAATACTTATCGGATGGATAAGAAGGCAGATGAAAGCATCCGTAATAAGATACAAGTGGTAATGGATACCGTTCGTGGAAGAAAGGCGATTCATCCCGTGATAGTTACAACTTATGGACTGGCAAAAAATGAATATAGTTCTAGAATCCAAAGAGTCATAACGATGGATGACTTATTTTGTTGATGTCGATATCTTGTCAGCTTGCTATTAATCTATTATCAAAAAGTGGTAAAATTGCCACTTTTTGATAATACGTACTGCTATGAAGATAAATAGAAAACAGTAGTTGGAGGTGTTGAGAAGCTAAGGTGACAACTATTAGAATAAAAGAAGGTAGGAGAGCGCCTACCTTCTTTTTATTCTTCCTCCACCTTCCAGTCGGTGATGGTATGCTTCTCCATGTCGAAGTTTACACCCACCTTTACGACAGGCAAGCCGCAGAGGGCGAAGCGCTTCGGATATTCCTTTAGGTTGATTTGCTTCATCGCCACATTGGCACTCTTGTTTAGCTTCAGCTCAAAGAGGTAGAGATGAGTTTTGGAGCGGAGCACCATATCCACACGACCCTTTGGAGTGCGAACCTCGACATCCGCCATGTAGGCTGAGAGCAGGGAGAAGATGACAAACAGCATCTGCTGGTAATGCCCCTCGTAATCTGTGTTGTCGCAATAAGGTACAGTACCAAGGAATGTTTGGAGATGCTGCAAAGCCAAATCCAAGTCCTCCTTGTTCAAGGCACGAGCCATGTTGCGAATGGTGTTATTGGTGGCAACGGTGTTGGAAGTCACATAATAAGGTATGAGGGCCTTGGTCAGCCCGAGGCGCACTTCCTTGTTGGGTATTCCCAAGAAATAGGAGTCGTATTCCTTGTCATACCCCTTGATGGTGATGTATCCGCTCTGATAGAGAAGTGGAGTGAGGGTAGTCATCAAATCGGCATCCGTTGGCGCATCAAAGTCGGAAGCGTCAGCCTCCATACCTTCAGCAAAGTCGGTATATGCCGTATCAAACTTCTTCATCATGTTGATGAGGTAAGTTGGTGTGCCAGAGGTAAACCAATAGTAGTCCAACATGCCATTTGCCATTGCATTAAGCAGGCTATATGGGTTGAAAATATCAGGAGATTCTCCAGAGAAATGGTAGCCGTCATAACAATCTTTCAAGGCAGCAATGGTCTCCTCTCTTGTTTTGCCTATTTTCTCGCCAAGGGCATCTATGTCATCAGACATTTGTGTCAACAGTTCCTCCTTGGTGATGCCACAAATACCTGCATATTGAGGCAACATGCTAACATTGGTGATATTGTTCAGCTCACTGAAGATACTCAGTTGTGAGAACTTGGTGATACCAGTCAAGAAGACGAAGCGGAGGTATGGCTCGTAATCTTTAAGTGGGCTATAGAAATTGCGCATGACATTGCGAAGTGCTTCTAGCGAACTCTTCTCGTGAACGACATCCAGTAAAGGTGCGTCATATTCGTCTATGAGCACGACAACTTGTTTGCCAGTTTTCTGATAAACAGTCGCAATCAGATTCGCCAAGCGGAGGTTGGGAGCTTGAAGGTCACTTTGGATGCCAAAGACACGCTCGTTCTTCTCCAAAATGAAAAGGAGATATTTTTGCAGTTCATTCTTCTCTAGGTGCTTTCCACTTGCCATACTGAAGTGTAGCACTGGATACTCCGTCCATTCTTTCTCCAATTTCTCAATGGCAAGTCCCTTGAAGAGTTCCTTCTTTCCCTCGAAATAACTTTGGAAGGTGGAAGTCAATAGTGACTTGCCGAAACGGCGAGGTCGGCTCAAGAAGAAATGCTTTCCACCGCTATGAGTCATGCGATAGATGTATTCCGTCTTGTCAACATACAGAAGATTATGAATGATAATCTCCGAGAATGTTTGGATTCCCACTGGGTATAGTTTCAATGCTGCCATCTTACAATTTGCTTGAATTTAATACTTTGGCACAAAATTAATATATTTTTCTGATATTCCAAAAGATTTGGTTACTTTTTCTCATTTTGTACTAGAAAGCAGATGTAAATGGAAAAGTTGCTGCACCGTTTTTGCCTTCACCTAGTTTTCTCTCAATTCCTATTCCTCTTTCTGCTTTATATTCGTCCTAGTGACAAAAAGTGGTAATTTTACCACTTTTTGATAATAGGGTATGAGCTGATTTCGGTAGCGTCACAGTTCTTTCGTCATAAAATCATAGATGCTCATGAAGAGGATGCCATTGTCATCGTGGTTGCAACTCATGTGGTCACCTACGATGACGATTCTCTCGAAACCATCGTCCAGGCGACGGAGAGAGTTGGTCTCTTGGTCTATCTTTTCCTGTGAAGGCAAACTGAGGGTGGATTGGATGTAGCAACGGCGACTGCCTTTGTTGCATACGAAATCCACTTCTAGTTGCTTGCGATAGCTGGAACCATTTTCATCTTTTCCATTTATGGTGACAACGCCAACATCCACGTTGAATCCTTGTCTTCTCAGCTCGCAATATATGGCGTTTTCCATGAGGTGAGTTTTCTCTACCTGGCGGAAATTGAGCAAAGCATTGCGCAATCCCAAGTCGGAGAAGTAATACTTCATAGGGGTTCCTATGTATTTTCGTCCTTTGACATCATATCTGTTCGCTTCCTCTATCAGAAATGCGTCCGAGCAATAGCTGATGTATGATTTCAGGGTCGCAGGACTAATGGACACATTCTTGTTGGTCTTGAAGGTGTTGGATAGCTTTTGGGGATTGATGAGTCCGCCAATGCCTGAGGCCAACATACAGAGAAGTTCTTCTAGCTCAGCGTTGTTCTTGATGTGATTTCTGTTGAGTATGTCGATGAGGTAAGTTTCTTGCCAGAGATCTTTCAGAAACTTAATCTTTTCTTCATCGTTCGGTTGGAGAACGACAGGTGGAAGGCCGCCGTATTGGAGATATTCGATCCATCCGTCTTCTTTGCTGCCATTGTGGGTCGTCATGAACTCAGAGAAACTGAGGGGTGAAACGTGTATTTGGTAACCACGCCCTCTGAATTCTGTGATGATGTCCTTGGATAGGAACTTGGCGTTGCTGCCGGTGACATATTTTTGCGTAAATACGCATTTTTCTTCTGCAAAGATACGTAAAATAGTTGATTCTGCGAAAGATTTTTGCGTATTTACGCAAAAATCTTTCGCAGAATGGCTTTTGCTGGATAAAATGATAATGGTTATGTATGGTAAATGGAGGAGATTTTTACTCCGTCCCCTCTTTCAGAAGCCAGTCTATGGCAGAGTAAATGTGGATGCACTTGCCGCCTATCTCGATGTCCCTTGTCGGTGAGAAGGCTATCAGGGATAGATGGTCGCATTTGAGGGCGGCGGATGCTTTCAGCAAGGCATTTACCTCCCTGTCGAACGTCTTCTTGTTGTCGATGTCGTATGACACTTGGATCAACTCCACCGCCTTGTTTTGGTTGCAAATGACGAAATCCACTTCCTTGGAACGGGGCGTGTCCTTATAATAATAGATGTCTAAGTACTCATTGGCACATCTTCGAAGCAGTTCGATATACACCACGTTCTCTAGTCGCCAACCGATGTTCTCGCCTGCAAAGGAGTTGTCCCTGTTGTTTTGAAGACCAGGGTCGATGATGTACGCTTTGGCATTGCTTTTTCGTCCTTGATTCTGTTTGATGGTGCAAATATATGAAAAATACTTGATATATAACGTGTTAGAATAGCTAAAATTCGCTAAAATGCAGATTTTTACTCTTTCTAATTCGCTAAAATGCAAAATTTGCGTCTCTCTAATTCGCTAAAATGCAGATTTTCATCTTTTAGTTCTTTCTCGCACACGTAAATGTTTCTTCAAAAAAGTATCATTGTATCATTATTCAGCATTGCTTTCCTTGCTATGCTCTGATAATCAACACGTTTGCTGTAGTGATACATTGCCATATACCCCTTGTAATGTATCATCAATGTTAAGCGGTTCGTAAGCGGCTCCGCATTTATACCTTGTATAATAGAAAAAAGCTGTAGCAACACTT
>ERZ1034691.1806-NODE-1806-length-12941-cov-6.953205_pt1 | contig 12941 bp, 12 predicted proteins | sample MGYA00520638_ERZ1034691 | MGnify/ENA primary metagenome ERZ1034691 (study PRJEB33766, sample SAMN09781763) | gut metagenome | biome: gut microbiome | host: Homo sapiens | place: Madagascar | study: EMG produced TPA metagenomics assembly of the PRJNA485056 data...
ACAAATTTCTTTCGCATGATCATCAGGGATAATACCAGCAGTCCCTGGAAAATATAGGTCCAGGTGCCGAGGGAAACCTTCGTAAATACTTCTGAGAATGCATATGGTACGCTGGAGATTGCAGAAATTCCGGATCCGGAATACAGCATCAGCACAACGCCCAGACTGTTGATCAGTACAACCACCAGCAATGCCAGTTCACCCCGCAGCACCGGCAGATCTTTTTTCTTTTGTGTCTCGTTTTTTTCTATCAATTTATATTTCCTCCGTAATAATTGATTTTCGCCCTGCCTATCTTAGCACCCTGGCATCTGTTTTTAAAGAGAAAAAATTTTTTAATCTAATTCTGCACGTATAATATCACTGATTCTTACCATTTCTGTTGCCTTTCTCTGTCTGACAGGTATCTTATCCTGCCTTATATAATATAAAAACCGACCTGTATTTTCTGCTTTTATTGTAGCGAATACCTGTCGGTTTTTATATCTTTATTTTGTTGTTTTTGTATTTATCTTATCGTTTCATCGCCTCACGGATACACATCTCAATGTAATCCTCTCCAAGCGCTGTATTCACTGTCAGATCAAAGTTCCCTGCAGCGCCCCAGATACGTCCCGTATAATAACGATAATTATCTGCGCGCCATTTATCTTCCTTCTGGATTTTCTGTCTTGCATCTTTTTCAGAGAGATGCCGACGTTCCATAACACGTTTCATTCTGTTTTCCATTGGAGCAGAGAAAAAGACTCTCAGACAGTTACGGTTATCCCGCAGCACATAATCCGAGCAGCGGCCTACGATCACACAGTTTCCTTTTTCTGCCAGTTCTTTTACAACTTTAGATTCTGCCTCGTAGATTTTATCCTTCGGTGCTTCCTCGTCTGCCTGCGCATACATATACATCTGATTCACAAGATCATACAGGAAACTGCTTGTCATCATTTCTTCATTCTTCTGAATAAATTCCGGTGTATACCCTGTTGTTCCGGCAGTCATCTCAATAATTTCCTGATCATAAAAAGCATATCCGAGTTTTTCTGCAAGTGCTTTTCCAATGTCGTGTCCACCACTTCCGAACTGTCTGCCGATCAGAATTACATTACGCTGTGCAGCATGCACTGATTTGCTGTCAGCCTGCACTTTGTCTGTACTTTCTGCATTCTCTCCGGCATATTCTTCCGGGAACAGCATCGGTTTTACAAACGCGAGTTTTTTACCTGCCACTCTCGCGATGAATCCAACCAAAAGTGCCGCAATGATCGTACCTTCACGCACTCCGTTAAGACGTCCGGTAAATACAAATGAAAGGATTGCTGCGATCACTGACATTGACACATCAAAACAGATTTTTGTCGTTCCGAAGTTTGTCTTCCATGTCAGAACAATTGCACGGACAAAAGATTCGCCCGGCAGCATGACAACATCCGCCAGCACTTCCATATATACACCAAATCCAAGGATCAGACATCCGATCAGCAGATAAATGATCTTCATGATATATACCTGTGGATTTACCCATGCAAACAGAAGCATCGTCAGATCAATAAAATATCCGAAGATGATGGAAACCGGAATCTGTAATACGTGTTCCAGCTTGAAGTTTTTGCGCAGGATCAAAAGCTGTAGTAAGATCAGAAATATACTGAAAAATATTGTAAAGTTTCCAAGTGTAAACGGAAAGCTAAGACTCAGTACATATGGAATTGATGAAATTGGCGATGTTCCAAGGCTTGCTTTCGTGATCAGGCTGACACCGAGCGAGTTCACAAAAAGCCCGATCAGAAAAATCACATATCTTTTTAGTTTGTTCATTTGTTACTTCCCTCTTTCCCTGTATGTTCACAGCCTGTCTCAGACAGGTTGTTATAAATTTTATGATAAACCGCCATAAAAGCTTCTGCTTCTTCCGGCGAAATATCTTTCCAGGCAGTCGTTTCAATTTCCCTGAAAACTTCCTCAACCAGTTTCTGGCTTTTTTTTCCAGATTCAGTCATAAAAATATGAAAGGTTCTCCTGTTGCCATTGAGCATCCGGCGTTCAATCAGATTTTTTTCTTCCATACGATTCAGAATTGAGGTCAGTGATCCGGCTTCTATTAAACATCCGGCTGCGATTTCCTTCTGGCTGGAACCGTCATGATCTTTCAGATAATCCAGCACTTTGGGCTGTCCAAGCGTAAGCCCCGAAGCTTTCACACGCTCCAGCAATCGCTTCTGGATCAGCATCTGATTTGCCATTGTCAGATAATGTAATGATGTATCCATATCATTTTCCCTTCCTTTCGGGTAATCACGACCACCGGATTAGCCGGTGGTTTGCTTTGACCCTATAAGGGTCTGTTACCGGCGCTGGAGTCTAAAGACTCATTGAAATAAATTCGCCAATCGCAACATCATTTACTCACTAAGCCCTTTCGGGCTTATCTTTATTTGTTATGTTTTACTGGCTCACACGTGAACGGGTCAATATACTCTTTCAGTGTCATTTGATCATATAGCAAATCACTCTGTAATTGATTTGCTATATATTCCTGTATTTTCTTCGCATTCTTCCCTACCGTATCTACATAATATCCTCTGCACCAGAAATGTCTATTTCCGTATTTATACTTCAAATTTGCATGACGTTCGAATATCATTAATGTACTCTTACCTTTTAGATATCCGACAAAATACGATACGCTTATGCTCGGTGGAATTTCAACCAACATATACACGTGATCCGGACATATTTCTGCTTCTACAATTTTTACACCTTTTCTTTTGCATAGCATACTTAATATATTTGCAATATCTTGCTTAATCTTTCCATATGCTACTTTTCTTCTATATTTTGGCGCAAATACAATGGTATTCTCAATCACACAGACCTTTACGAGTACAAACACGGCAAAATGCTAATGCATCTCAAGTTTTGTTTTGAGAGTATCCCCAGCAAACCAACTCCTGCGGCAATGCTTAGATACTACAGGCAACGCAAAGGATTAACTATACGGCAGTTAGCTGAGAATGTAGGCATTGTCCCTGCTACGCTTTTAATGTACGAGCGTGAAAAGTTTCCAATACCATATCAAACAGCGGTAGCATTTGCGGATATTCTTGAAATTGATAGAAATCTGCTCTTTGATGAATTTGCACGATTTATGGATTATCCTTACAGCGTCAAGTTGCGAGAAGTCAGAAAAACATATGGATTAAATCAAACGGATTTTGCGGAAAAAGCTAATATTTGTTACAGTATCTATGCAAAATGGGAAATCGCTATCCGTCAGCCGTCACGAAAGATGTATGAGCAATTAGTAACCACATATCCCGAAATAAAGATATAAAAGTTCACAGCGTATCTGCGACAAAACAGATACGCTGTATTTTTTATCGGCACATTGGTGTTATTGCCCGTTTTTCTGTAAAATAAAAGTACACCAAAACACAGGAGGAAAACAAAATGGAAAAATCATTATTTGAACAAATGAACGGTACTTATACGCAAGTTGGAGATTATCTGCTACCAAATCTCATCTTATCTGAACAACAAGGTCAGCCAATCGGAGTATGGGGACAGTGACACGCAAGATATTTGAGACAACGCCATAAAATTATTTATATGAACCTGTTGACAAGCGGAAAGCTGAACGCTCATCTTGCCGAAATTGACCGGCAGGCAGAGGACATGTTTTCTCAGCTGGTAAAGCAGATAGCGGAATGTGAAGGAGTAACGGAGCAGCTTAAGGCGGAAAATCAAATGGAATGGGTTCGGAGAATGAACAATATCCGTAACATAGCGGCAGGAATCATAAATCATGAATTGATACTAATATAGTTAAATCCGCTACCGGTAAAAAGCTGGTAGCGGATTTCGCACTATATCAAACCAAAATATTTTTCAAAAAAGCTTTTTAACTTATCAATGACAGTTTGTTTTTTCAAGACCCTATTAGAGCCGCCTGAAAACCTTGACATCGGAGGTAATATTTTATCAAGATCTGTTCCTGTGGTTTTTATCTCACCATCTCTGAATGAGTTCTCTATAAATTTTTGAGCCTCATCGTGTTTTAGCTTTTCATCTTTGATGATTGTTTCTAAGTCCTGTTCTTTTTGCTTTTTGACAAAATCTTTCCAGTCCTTTTCCACATCTGTTTTTACTGTCATTTGGGCAACAAATCCCTCAATTAGAGCTTTTTTGCTGCGCAACTCAACACTTGCATCTATTGATTTGTTAATATCAGCAAGAATAGTTTTGTCCTCACAGTTTGATTCGTGATATTTGGCAACAAGCATCAAGATATAATCTATATTGACCTCGACCTGCTTGATAAGCTCAATTTCAAAGACAATATCATCATTGATTCGTTCTTTTTCAATGTCACTTTTTTTAGCATAATCTTGATATAAGTCAATATAAACGCTTTGATAATCCTGCAAATCTCTAACTGATACAGAATTATCGCCTTCAAAATCGTCAAAACATATTAAAATATTTCTCAATTTCAAAATGCGACCGAACAGTTTAATAAATTCTTTTTCGTTATCCTCGCCAACGATTTGACTGCTTATCGGAAATTCATTTACCAGTCTGGCTACAAGCTCGTTATAACCTTCAATATGTTTTCCGTGCTCATCTTCATAGCCATTCATATACTCATTGTAAGTTTTTAGAATAACCATACCTCTTGCGTTTCTATCCCCAAAAAGTGCTAAGGCATTATTAGTGGCTGTTTCAAGGTTTCTAAAACAAACAATGTTTCCAAATGTTTTAACTGAGTTCAAAATACGATTGGTACGGGAAAACGCTTGTATCAAACCATGATCTTTTAAATTCTTATCTACCCATAAGGTATTGAGAGTAGTAGCGTCAAATCCCGTTAGAAACATATTGACTACGATCAGCAAATCAATCTCACGATTTTTCATTCTCAATGATACATCTTTATAATAGTTGGGAAATTTATCTGCGGAGGTATCATAGCTAACATTAAACAGCTTATTATAATCATCAATAGCACTGTCAAGAAAATCCCGTGAAGTCTGATCAAGACCGCTTGTGTCAAAATTTTCATCTTGCAAGATATCATCCGGATCTTCTTCGTTTGGATTAAAACTGAATATCGTAGCAATATTTAATTTATGACCTGTTTCCTCCATTTGCTTTTTAAATTCATTGTAGTATGCAATCGCTGCCGGAATAGATGCGACTGCAAAAATCGAATTAAAACCATTTACTTTTGCAGTTGTTTTTTGCTCTGATACAGTATTATTCTTGGACTTCGCCATTTTTTCTACATTCGTAATCACTTTATAGTCATAATAGGAACGACTTCGATTGCGATAAGTTTTCTGCTCAAAATGTTCAAGAATGTATTGCGTAATTTCAGATACTCTTTTAGGGTCAAGCAAAGCTTTTTCACGGTCAATTGCCTTTACTTGCTTATCGTATAAAAGCTCAGGGTTTTTGATCGTGTTGATATAATCAATTCTAAAAGGCAATACATTACCATCATGGATAGCATCAACAATGGTGTATGCGTGCAGTGGTCTTACTTTATTTCCGTTTTCATCCGGTTCACCGCCGAAAACCTGTGCTGTGGTACGCATATTCGGAGCGTTGGAACTGTTCGAGTTTATTGCAAAAATAGGGGTGCCTGTAAACCCGAAGATATGATAATTTTTAAAGTGCTTTGTAATAGACTTGTGCATATCTCCAAACTGAGAACGATGGCATTCATCAAAAATCATAACAATGTGTTTTTTATAAACCTCATGTTCTTTGTTCTTGGATATGAATTTATCTAACTTTTGAATGGTTGTGATGATGATTCTTGCATTATCATCTTCCATTTGTTTTTTCAGAATTTTTGTAGAAGTGTTACTATTAGCAGCACCTTTTTCAAATCTGTCATATTCTTTCATTGTTTGATAGTCAAGATCTTTTCTGTCTACAACAAACAATACTTTATCGATGAAATTCAATCCTTGAGCAAGCTGTGCGGTTTTAAAGCTGGTTAAAGTCTTGCCACTTCCGGTGGTATGCCAAATGTACCCGCCTGCCTCTTTTCTGCCGGTTTTTTTGAGATTGGTAGAAACGATAATGCGGTTTAGGATTTTTTCAGTTGCTGCAATTTGATAAGGACGCATTACCAACAATAAATTCTCTGAAGTAAACACGCAGTAACGAGTCAAAATATTAAGCAGCGTATGTTTTGCAAAAAAGGTTTTTGTAAAGTCCACAAGGTCCGGGATAGTACGGTTTTTTTCATCCGCCCAATAACTTGTGAATTCAAAGCTATTAGAAGTCTTTTTCTTTTTTGCTGCGTTTTTCTCTGCATTATCTTTGATATGCTGAAATCTTGTTGTGTTAGAATAATACTTTGTATGCGTACCATTGGAGATTACAAACAGCTGTACATACTGATACAATCCGCTGCCTGCCCAAAAGCTGTCACGCTGGTATCGATTGATTTGGTTAAACGCTTCTCGAATTGCGTTCCCTCGTTTTTTAAGTTCAATATGCACCAGCGGCAATCCGTTTACCAAAATCGTCACATCATAACGAGTATCATGCTTTCCGCCGTCTTCTTCATACTGGTTTATTACCTGCAAATGATTGTTATGAATGTTGGTTTTGTCGATCAGCTTGATGTTTTTTACATATCCGTTATCAAGGGTAAGGTTTTGCAGATAGTCTTCCTGTATTTTGCGGGTTTTCTCTACAATGCCATCATTTCCGTTAGAAATAACGCTGTTGTAAAAGTCGTTCCACTCTTTATCGAAAAAGGTGTAGTTATTCAGTTTTTCAAGCTGTGTACGGAGGTTGTCAATTAAGTCCTGTTCGCTTTTTATAGTAATGTATTCGTAGCCCTGGCTGACAAGACGCTTGATAAAATCCTGTTCAAGCGCCGCTTCGCTTTGATAGTCGGTGCTTTTTCTTTTTTCGGGTGTGTACTCAGCCACTACCGTACTTTCAGTAGAGCTTGCCACAATTTCAAAGCTATTCATTTTCTGCCGCCTCCTTTTTCTTAAAAGTTAAGAGATTATCTCGGTAATATTCATATTGCTTTTGTCTTGCTTCAATTTCAGCAGGCAATCCCTCGCTGATATCGTTGCAAAGCTTATCGAAACGGTCAAGAATATCAATAATGCGCTGCTGCTCCGCAAAAGATTTATCCTTATCTTCTGGATATGGAATTGGAATAGTTAATTTTTCAAAATCAGTTTTGTTAAATTTACTTTGTCCCATATTCGAAGTAACCTTCTTTAATTTTTTTTGAAAATCAGAAGACTCAAATATATATTTTAAATATAACAAATTAACCTTGCTGCTACGAATTAACAAAGCATTTTTAGCAAGAGCATTATATTTATAAGGTAGCTTTTTCGGATCAATATAATATACTTCTCCGCAATTTCCTACACTCGGTAAAACAATGCAAGGTTTATTTAATTGAACTCTCCATAAATAATTATAAGAATGCTTTGATATATAGATAGGAGATTCATGTGTATAATTACATTTTATGTCAACCGTTCTAATTAGTTGTGCATAATCTGGTTTTGATAAATAAGGGACATTTTTAGCAACTTCTGCAAAAGAACCTGCTGCAGCAAAATTAGTTATTGTATCACAAACCTCTTTTATCGGATACAATTTACTATGTTGAATCGAATTTAAAACATTATCTCTATAATACTCATACTGCTGTTTTCTCGTAGTGAGTTCAGTAGTGAGTTCAGTAGTGAGTTCAGTAAATTTATCTAGTATACGAACAATTTCCTTTTGTACTGGTAGAGGTGGAACAGCGATTTCTAATGCTCTAAAATCACTGCCTGTTAATTTCGGAATATTGCCATGAATTAAGTGTTTTACAGGTACAGTTTGTAGATAATGAAATAAGTAACGCAGCAAAACGCCATTTATCTCTGAAATAATATGAGCATGATTGTTCACCCATATTTTCCCTGCCGCCCAAGTAACAATAGGTGTTCCCATTTCGGTTACAACGCTACCATCCTCGCCGACGAGAATAAAAGTGCCATCAAATATATAATTAGATACATAATCTTGAATACCATTTGCTCCGTAATACGGATATTTACCAGCTTCTCTTGCGGATTTTGTTACAGGCTTTCTTTTGTTATCCAAGATTTCACAGCAATTTTCAAGTCTTCGATACTCTACCTCATTTGGGCAAAGTTCATTTATAAGTTGTTCTAATTTACTCATTTTTGTCACCACCTTCAGACAATCCCAATGCTTGCTGAGCACTTTGAAATTCCTCTTTACTTTTTACATTTTCGATAATTCCTGTAACAAGACGGTAAAATGCACTGAATTTTTCCAAAGCAATTTCCTCGTCGTATTCGCCATGCACTACATCACTAAGTTTACCAAATAATTTATACCGATTATTTGAGAATTCTATCGGAACGATAGCACATTTTGTATCCACTTCTGTTAAAAGCTCCTTAAAAGTTTTTCGCTTTTCTTTACCATTGCTATTAACATATGTTGTAGAAATGTTGGAAGCCTTAGCCACTTCACTTGTCACCCGTTCGAAAACTTTACGCAAATAAATTATAGCACCTGCACCAAAGCCTTCTCGTGATGCTCTCATGGCTTTTTCAAGCAAGTCGGTATATATACCAAATGAATTTTCTCGTAATTCGCTTGCATTTTTTGAAAGTTTTTCAGTTCTCTTTAAAATTTTTACTTTGGGTTCTTCGGTAAACATATCTTTTACTTCAAGCAAAAACCACACTTGAATTCCAGTTTTACATACAGGGCACTGCAAGGAAGCATCAACACTGATGAGATTTTCATTAATGATAAGAGCATGCAATCTATCTGGAGACATAAATGTTCTTGAATCCTCACACTTTTTACAGTAAAAATTTAATGCTATTCTGCCAGCGTTAATTTCCACAAAATCGCCATTTTGTAAACCTATCATTTCTTCGTATTCTTGATTTTCATACTCAGAATAAAAGTATTTTTTTATGTCTATAAATGGTAGTGTAGCAACATATTCCCCAATTGGTTTGTTTAACACTTTAGTCGCTAAATTCATTTGTTCACCTCAATTTCAGCTATAATTGCATCAATTTCGGCACGCAATGCATTTTCACGCTGAACAATTTCAGATATTTGCTTGTTAAGGACAGCTATATCAATAACTTCTCTTGTATCCTCGCTTTCTACATAAGTTGATACAGAAAGATTGTAATCTGCATTTTCAATATCTTCCTGTTTAACAAGAGCAGTAAAATGCTTTTCGGTCTTTCGGTTGATATAAGCGTTTAATATATTCTGAATGTTATCAGGCTCGTTGCTTGATGTTCCATTCCCCAATTTATTGCTGTTGGTAGACTTGACAAATTCTTTTGAAGCATCAATAAACAGAGTTTGGTTATCAACTTTAGATTTTTTGAGAACCATAATGCAAGTCGCAATGCTTGTTCCGTAAAAAAGATTATCGGGCAGTTGAATGATACATTCGATATAGTTATTATCAATCAGATATTTTCTGATTTTCTGTTCTGCGCCTCCACGATACATAATACCGGGAAAACAAACAATAGCCGCTGTTCCGTCCGTAGCAAGCCAACTGAGACAATGCATAATGAATGCAAAATCTGCTTTTGATTTAGGAGCCAATATACCGGCAGGAGAAAACCGCGGGTCATTGATAAGTGTTCCGTTGTCAGAGCCTTCCCATTTTATAGAATAGGGCGGATTTGAAACAATGGCTTCAAACGGTTCTTCATCCCAATGTTTAGGATCAGTCAAAGTGTCTCCGTGTTCAATGCTGAATTTATCGTAACCTATGTCGTGTAAGAACATATTGATGCGGCAAAGGTTATAAGTTGTAATGTTGATTTCCTGACCAAAGAATCCATTGCGAACATTATCTTTACCGAGAATTTTTGCAAACTTCAAAAGCAATGAACCGCTGCCCACAGCGGGATCGTATACTTTGTTTACTTCTGTCTTCATTTTACCGTTATTGTCAAGAAGTGAAATTTTAGTCAGAAGCTCAGATACCTCTTGTGGGGTGAAAAATTCGCCGCCACTTTTGCCGGCATTAGAAGCATACATTCCCATCAGATACTCATAAGTGTCCCCAAAAGCATCAATGGAATTATCTTGATAATTACCAAGATCCATACCCCCGATAACAGTAATTAATCTTTTAAGTCTTTTGTTTCGCTTAATAACTGTTGGTCCGAGCTTATTGCTGTTCACATCTATATCGTCAAACAAACCTTTGAAGTTTTCTTCGCTTGGACTGCCGATAGCAGAGGCTTCAATGTTTTTAAAGTTCGTTTGCAATATTTCGTTCAAATTCTCATCCAAATCAGCAATTTCTACTTCTTTGCCGTCCTTTTCCGCTTGATCCTTTGCGTCTTTATCAGCTTTTTTAATTCTGTTTAATAAATTCCCAAACAATTCGCTGGGCAAAATAAAGAAGCCTTTTTCTTGCACCATATCATCTTTAACGCTTAAAGCTTCTTCATCACTGATTTTCGCATAATCAAAATCAGTATTTCCTGCATCCCATTCGCCTTTGTTGAGATAAGTTGTAAGGTTTTCAGATATATATCTATAGAACAGCATACCTAAAACATATTGTTTAAAATCCCAACCGTCGACACTTCCTCTAAGTTCATTTGCAAGCGCCCATATTGTACGATAAAGTTCTGTTCTTTCTTGTTCTCTTTTATTATCGCTCATTTTTGTATTCTCCGTTCTTTAATAATTTTTCGTAATCTATACCATTTCTCAATTCTCTACACAAATCTTTATTTTCTAAGGTTTTTGCGATATCAGCAGGTACTTCATTTCGTTCTTGTGCAGCTAAATCAAAAAACAACGCTATTTGTTCAGGCTTTGGATTCAATAACCGAAGCATTGCGATTTGTCTGTCTGGGGGAGGCGGATTCACTTTACCGCTTAAAATATCATAAAAGTAAGGTTTCTTTATGCCAAGTGCGGTGTAAAACTTGACATTTGATAAATTTGCCTCTTTTATCATTTGCGCAAGCAAATTACAGAATTTCATAGAATCATCAACAATCAAGTAATCACCACCGTTTCTAATTTAGTATGTAAGTTTACATACTAACATACTATCATATTTGAAAGCAAATGTCAATCAAAACTCCTCTAAACATGGCTTTTGCCTAAACCTCATTGAGTTTTTAGGCAAAAGAGATTATAATATTTTTTATAATTCAGGAACAATATAATGCATTTGTGTCGTTTAATAAATAGAGAGGTTATCTCTCTGGGAAGGAGGTGCAAAATATGCTGATATTATTGAAAAGACGAAGCGGCGAAATTACACCGTTTCGAAATGCGGACTTCATCCCCGCATTTTATTTCATTCCGAAATCCATTTTGGACAAGTGCGGTTCGGAACTAAACAGCATTCCACGCAATCCGAGAAAACTATTGCAAAACAGGGACGCAATCGCTATGGTGGAAAGCGATTTGTTTCTGCTTGCCATTATCGACGCTTATACGTATATGGTTTGGCCCTTTATGGGACTGGGTGCAAAGCGTGAAATCTATTCCGGTTATGAACCGTCATGGATTTTTGCCCATGCAGCGCCGTACTGGATTCAAGAAATGCAAGAGGAAAAGATTCTTCCGGCAGCAAAAGAACTGCTAAAAGGCGGAGGTGTGGATGAAACCTTCGGCTATGTGTCAGAAGAAGAAATCTCCGATCTGTTCAGCTGGCTTGTTCCGCAGACAATGGCTCACCACAATATGAACGCTGTCATTAATACTTCAAAAGAATTCCGTTGCTTTGAAGATTTTGATTATCGGAATAGCCGACAGAAAATCGACCATTACCGCAAGTGGTATCACACTCGTGTAAAGAATGTTACGGTCGAATCTCTTGATGAACTCAAGGAACGGTATGCTGAAAATAATGATGGTATGGACTGGGACATCCCCGATGAAGACAGCGATATGAACCGTACCGTTTTAGAGCCGATGGCAGTAAGCAAGTTTTTAGCATTGCTCAGCGAAACGGACAGACAAATCCTCACCATGCGTATGGAGGGCATAACGCTTGAGAAAATTGCAGAAAAGTTCGGCTACAAAACGCATAGTGCTATTTACAAAAGAATCCGAAAGATTGGCTTGGCTTACGAAGAATTTACCGGCGAAGATTTGGGATTCAGCAATAAGAAAATTATCTGATAACCTTTCCGACGAGGATAGCGAATATTTTACCAAACTTCTCAACCAACGAGCTTCGGATATTTTTAATAATTCGCAAAATGAACAGGAATTGACCGAACTGAAGAAAAAGAAAGCACAGCTCGAAACGGCAATTTCCAATCAGGTTAAAAATCTGCGTGATGCTGGTGATGACCTGAAACGCTTTATTCAGGAAGATATACAAGACCTGTCCAACGAATTGCGTGAGGTTGGCATTTTGCTTGAAAAGTTAGAGAACAGCAAGCAAAATCAGATGTACGCTGTCCGTAATATTGAAGCAATAAAAGAGAGGCTGTTGTCCTTCGGTAAATACGCAGAGGACGCACAGCCGGATGTGCTGGTAACGCTGATACAATCCTTTGTGGAGCGTATCTATATCGTCGATGAAAACGATGAGCGTTACTGCCATATCTTTATTAAAGGTTGCACGAAAGAGGACTATGACGAGTTCTTCCGGGCAACCGGTTACATATCTGGTACAAGAGAAACAGGTACTATCACATCTGTTTTGCCTTTGTGTGATTCAGATGAGTGTTGCAAAAACGATATGATACTTACAATTCCATTTTGTATGTGATAAACTATTACTATCCATATGGATACCTCCTTTGTTAAATAATGCGGTTGGCGAACCTAACATTATTATAGCACTGGAGGTTTTTTACTGTAAGCTGAAGCAACTTCAACCACCCGCACAGCAGGTGGTTTATTTGTTT
>ERZ1034691.1807-NODE-1807-length-12941-cov-6.950722_pt1 | contig 12941 bp, 11 predicted proteins | sample MGYA00520638_ERZ1034691 | MGnify/ENA primary metagenome ERZ1034691 (study PRJEB33766, sample SAMN09781763) | gut metagenome | biome: gut microbiome | host: Homo sapiens | place: Madagascar | study: EMG produced TPA metagenomics assembly of the PRJNA485056 data...
TTAAGGCTCTCTTTCTGTTGAAATACAGGAATCTTGTCGAAAATAAAAGGAGAACATATGAAAGTACCGAATCATATTGCGATTATTCTTGACGGCAACGGCAGATGGGCAAAAGCCAAGGGGATGCCGAGAGGATATGGACATATTAAAGGCTGTGCCAACCTTGAAGACATTTGTGATGACATCAAAGATCTTGGAGTAAAGTATCTGACGGTTTATGCTTTTTCCACAGAGAACTGGAAACGTTCCAGAGAAGAAGTTGAGGGACTGATGAAACTGTTTCGCAGCTATCTTAAGAAATGTATGAAGAGTGCAGAGAAAAACCATATGCGTGTAAAGATTATTGGGGATCCTTCTGCATTTGCACCGGATATTCAGGACAAAATCCGCGAGTTGGAAGAGTTCTCGAAAGATTATGATGAACTGTACTTTCAGATTGCATTAAACTATGGCAGCAGGGATGAAATCATTCGTGGAGTTCGCAAACTGGCGCAGGATGTTGCTGATGGCAAGTGTGATCCGGCAGAGATAGATGAACCTTTTTTTGAAAGTTATCTGGATACAGCCGGAGTTCCGGATCCTGATCTTCTGATTCGTACAAGTGGGGAGCAGAGACTGTCTAATTTTCTGATGTGGCAGCTTGCGTATACGGAGTTCTACTTTACAGATGTGCCGTGGCCGGATTTTCATAAAGAAGATCTGATTAAAGCAATCGAAAAATACAATAGCAGAGATCGTCGCTTTGGAGGCGTGAAAGGGGAATAATTATGTTTAAAACACGACTCATAAGTGGAATTTTACTTGTGATTGCAGCACTGCTTACGATCATAAGTGGTGGTTATGTGCTTTTTTTCACATTGTTATGTATTTCGCTGATCGGAATGCAGGAACTTTATAAGGCAATGGGAGTACATGGAGAGAGTACTGGATTATTGGAAATTATTGGATATCTGGGAGCAATCCTTTATTATGTCAGTCTGCTTTTGGGATTTGAAAGCTATGGTTTGATGACTGTTCTGGTATCTCTGATTTTGCTCATGTTTGTTTATGTGTTTACATATCCGAAATATAATGCACATCAGATAATGTCTGCGTTTTTCGGTGTGGTTTATGTGGCAGTAATGTTGTCTTTTATTTTTCTGACCAGAAATCTTCCGGAGGGTAAATTTATTGTCTGGCTGATTTTCCTTTGCTCATGGGGATGCGATACCTGTGCGTATTGTGTGGGAATGCTCATTGGTAAGCATAAGATGGCACCGGTACTCAGTCCGAAGAAATCTGTAGAAGGCGGCATCGGTGGAGTTGTCGGAGCTGCACTTCTGGGAGCAATCTATGCTGCTGCGATAAAGGGACCGATGGTGGAATATGCAGTAATTTGCGGCATCGGTGCATTGATTTCCATGGTTGGGGATCTTGCAGCGTCCGCAATCAAGAGAAACCAGGGAATCAAAGACTATGGTAAACTGATACCGGGACATGGCGGCATTCTGGATCGTTTTGACAGTGTGATCTTTACAGCGCCGGTCATTTACTATCTCGCCAAAATTATTCTTGGTATCTGATGTTGCAAAAGGAGAAAAGCATGAAAAAAATTGCGATTTTAGGATCTACGGGCTCGATCGGAACACAGACGCTGGATGTAGTCCGGGCCAATGGAGATATCGAAGTGCTGGGCATCAGTGCCGGAAGAAACATCCGGAAACTGGAAGAACAGGTTCGGGAGTTTTCTCCACGTCTTGTTGCTGTATGGGACGAAAACGCAGCGAAAGATCTTGCGGATAAGATTAAAGATACAGATACAAAAGTTGTTTCCGGAATGGACGGGCTTTTGGAACTGGCTGCTATGCCGGGGACAGAAATTCTTGTTACAGCAATTGTGGGTATGCTTGGAATTCGTCCGACGATCGAAGCCATCCGTGCAGGTAAGGACATCGCGCTTGCAAATAAAGAGACACTTGTGACAGCCGGTCATTTGATTATGCCTATGGCAAAAGAATATGGTGTGCAGATTCTGCCTGTGGACAGTGAGCACAGTGCGATTTTTCAGTCGTTGAATGGAGAACACCGTTCGGAGATACATAAACTGCTGATCACTGCATCGGGAGGACCTTTCCGTGGAAGAAAGCGTAAAGATTTGGAAACAGTTACGCTTGCTGATACTCTGAAACATCCAAACTGGGTGATGGGACAGAAGATTACCGTAGATTCTGCGACACTGGTCAATAAAGGTCTGGAAGTTATGGAAGCAAGGTGGCTGTTTGATGTGGACCTGGATCATATTCAGGTAGTTGTCCAGCCGCAGAGTGTGATTCACTCCATGGTAGAATTTAAGGATGGAGGAATTATTGCGCAGCTTGGAACTCCGGATATGCGTCTGCCAATACAGTATGCGTTATATTATCCGCACAGAAGATACCTCGGAGGAGACCGTCTGGATTTTGCTTCACTTAAACAGATTACATTTGAAGAACCGGATATGGAGACGTTTCTGGGACTTCCGATGGCAATGCAGGCATCCAGAGCAGGTGGTTCGATGCCAACGGTCTTTAATGCGGCAAATGAACTGGCAGTAAGCAAATTCCTTCGTCAAAAGATCGGTTTTCTTGATATTTATGATATTATCGCACAGTCGATGGAGCAACATAAAGTGATTGAGAATCCGAATCTTGAAGAAATTCTTGCAGTAGAGAGTGAAACTTATCAATGGATCGAAAGCAGGTGGTAATTTGAAGATACTGATTGCTGTAATCATTTTCAGCGCAATCATTCTTTTTCATGAATTTGGACATTTTTTGTTTGCAAAATTAAATGGCATCGGGGTTACAGAGTTTTCTCTGGGGATGGGACTGAGACTTTTCAGTTTCCAGAAGGGGGAAACTCGTTATTCTCTGAAATTGCTTCCGATCGGTGGCTCCTGTGCAATGGTCGGTGAGGACACAGATGAGGAAGATCTCCCGGGTTCTTTTAATGCAGCGTCGGTAGGAGGAAGAATCTCTGTTGTTGCGGCAGGCCCGGTGTTTAATTTTATTCTGGCATTTGTACTGGCAGTGATCATTGTAGGTTTTGTTGGTTATGATCCGGCAGAGGTCGTTGAAGTGGAGAGCGGATCACCGGTAGCAGAGGCAGGCCTTGAAAAGGGTGATGTAATTACCGAATACAATGGTTATCATGTAGATCTGGCAAAAGATCTGTATGTTTATATGTATCTGAATGACCTTAAAGAAGGTGATACAGTCATAATGAAGGTGAAACGTAACGGAGAGACCAGGACGATCACCTATACACCGAATGTTTCAGTACGGTATCTTCTTGGATTTAACCGTTCGGATGCATCGTCCATGACGGTAGAGTCTTTAATTGATGGTATGCCGCTTCAGGAGGCAGGACTTCAGGCTGGAGATACGATCACGGCGATCAATGATACGGAGATTGCGGATGGAGAAGCGTATGATGCATATCTGGAAGAGCATCCGTTGTCTAATGAGCCGGTAGAAATCACTTATGATCGCGACGGACTGGATTATACAGCTACGATTACACCGAGAGAGTACCGGACACCGCAGCTTGGATTTTCTTATAATCTGGGATATACAAAGACCTCCGGGCTGCAGGTGCTGAAATACGGAGCACTGGAGATTAAATATATGGTCAGAACGACCCTCCTCAGCCTGAAAGAACTGGTGACAGGACAGCTTGGATTCCAGAACTTAAGCGGCCCGGTAGGAGTTGTAGATGCTATCGGAACGACATATGAGCAGAGTAAGAGTGAAGGAGCACTGATGCTCTGGATGAATATGCTGAATATGGCAGTGCTTCTTTCTGCGAACCTTGGTGTAATGAATCTGCTTCCTCTTCCGGCACTTGACGGCGGCCGACTGGTATTTCTGGTCATTGAGGCAATCAGGAGAAAACCGGTTAACCGTGAAATCGAGGGCAGGATTCACTTGGCGGGGCTGATGCTTCTGATGGCATTGATGGTTGTTGTTATGTATAATGATATACTGAAAATATTCTGAGTGCCAGAAGAAAATTTATAAAGGCTGGATATCATAATGGTATCTGGCCTTTTTGGTTATAACGGAAAACTACTCCGCTTTGTGCTGTGCCCGTAAAAAGAATGATATCTTGTGATGCAACCGGGATTTCGTGCATAAACTATCCTGAGAGACCTTTGTCAGGAGAAATAAATGGATTTTTACAGAAAAGTTCGGGCGCAGCAGGAGCAGGTGGACGATGGAACGCTGAAGGTCAGCGTTTTTACAGAAGACGGTACACGTCCGGTGGAAAATGCACTGGTGCGTATATCCTACACGGGAGAGAGCGGACAGACGGTGGAGGAAGTGCGGACGGATTCGTCCGGGCAGGCACCTGTGCTGGATCTGAAAACACCCCCACTTGAATACAGTATGGAGCCGGTAGAAGAACAGCCGTATGCGGAATATACGGTACAGGTAGAAGCGGAAGGCTTCGAAAATACGGAGATTGCCGGTACGCAGGTACTTCCGGGCGTACAGGCACAGCAGGCGGTAAAAATGGCATTTCGTGCGGAAACATCATTTGAGCGTTTGGTGATCGGACCACATACACTGTTTGCAGAATATCCGCCAAAGATCGAGGAGGCAGAGATCAAACCGATTGATGAGAGCGGGGAAATTGTTCTCAGCAGAGTGGTAATACCGGAATACATCGTGGTACACGACGGTTCGGTAAATGATACGACAGCTCCGGATTATTACGAACGATATCGGGATTATATAAAAAACGTCGCAAGCAGTGAAATATATGCGACATGGCCGGATGATACGATCCGTGCGAATATTCTTGCAATCATGTCTTTTACACTGAACCGTGTTTATACGGAATGGTACCGGAATAGATATAAATTCAGGGTTGTGAATGTAAATATAGAACATACTTATGGAACAGTATTTATGGGGTTTGTCGCATACGCTGTTTTACAGAGAGCAGTAGTCTGATGATCATGACTGATTGCGTCGGTATGCGTTTGGAGTCATTCCGAATTGTTTTTTGAATGCACCCGTCAGTAGAGACGGGTGTTTTTGAATTTGCCACTTTTTCGGCAAAAGAATATCCTATTTTAGACAGAAGTTCATATGGTTCCATTGGAGACTGGATGTATCGCAAGGTTGCAGGATTATCCCAGTTGGAGCCGGGATATAAGAAATTCCAGGTGAAACCAATGTTTGTGAAAGGCATTGAAGAGTGGGGCGCAGAGTTTGAATCTGTTTACGGAAAGATCGTGGCAAATACCTCCTGCAGGAATGAAAAAATCCATGTGCATGTAGAGGTACCGGCAAACACTACAGCTATGATCGCACTTCCGGAGAAAGAGGAAGTACATGAAGTTGGTTCCGGAATCTATGATTATGAGTATGAAACAGAAACCTGTCTTGCAGTAGAGTGTTTCAGTATGGACAACACCCTGAGTAAGATTGTGGCAGAACCATTGGCAGTAGAAATGTTTAATCAGATGGCACCTGGAATGCTGGAGGGGCCGATGATCCAGTTTGCCTATGGAATGACACTGGCAGAGCTGCTTGGTGCAGCACCGCAGGCGAAACCGCTTTATGAGGCAGTTGTGAATGCATTGAATCAAAAGGAAGCAGAAAAAGAAAACGATTGAGTATTCGAATAAATTCAGCAGAAGCGGCAGTACCACATCTTAAATGAGCGGTGTCTGTTGCTTTCTGATGGAAAGTCTGTTTTCTCACGTTTATTTGAACGTTCTGCCGAAGTCCGGGCATTATATTCTGTTTTCCGTTTTTTTGGCTGTCGTGAGGCAGCGGAATGGAGATTAATATGATAGGACGTGCATATGATTCAGCAGTCAGGAATACAAATGAAAAAAGAATCATAGAGGCTGATTTTATAATGAATGAACCAGCATACGATCGCATTGAAGGTCAGGATCCGTCAGGAGTGAAAGTTCTTATGGAATTTCCGAGGAATTCTAAAATTGATGGTGAGAAGATCCTGCAGGAGGTAAGAGAAATTCTTTCCGGAGCATTAAGGGAATTCATGGGAAAAGTAAGTGGAAATGAGTAATGGCATGTGGGGGAGGCGGAATACCTCCTCCAGCGTTTGTATGAGGAAGTAATAGGCGGTGAGCAGATGAAAAGAGTACGAATGTTGTTACGTGTGAGCTCCAATCAGCAGCTGGATGCAGACGGAGATCTGGATATACAGAGGCAAATTGTATTAGATTATATAGGCGAGCATGCAGACTGGGTGCTGGATAAAAAGGAATACTTTGAGGGCAGCAATAGTGGATATAAGAATACAGTGGCAAAGCGTGATGTTCTGCAGGAGGTTTTACAGGATGCCCAGAATGGCGAGTATAATATTCTGGTTGTCTATAAAGATGACCGTGTAGGAAGGCTCATGTGGGAGATTGGTGCATATGTAATGACTCTCAAAAAATATGGTGTTGACATTTGCACGGTCAAAGATGGCTGTATTTCTCCGAAAACAGATGACATTATGGGGCAGATGGTTCTGGCACTTCGCTATGGGAGTGCACAGAAAAGCAGTTCTGATACTGGCATGCGAGTAAAAGATACCGCAAAGAAGCTTGTTCAAAAAGGTCGCTTTCTTGGAGGTAAAGCGCCTTATGGTTATTCGCTGGAATATTCAGGGGAAATAAGTAAACACGGCAGAGCTCTGAAGCATCTGGTCATCATCCCAGAGCGGGCAGAACTGGTGTTGTTTATCTACAGTCTGGCTCTGCAGAAAGAATATGGATCTACAAAGATAACAAAAATCCTGAATAATCACGAAAAATATAAGGATATGGCACCAAATGATATCTGGAAGACAGGAACGGTTACAAGTATTTTGACAAATCCAATATACGCTGGTTATACCTCGTATAACCGTCGGACGCGCGTAGATGGAGTGTATCATAAGCTTGGAAGTGACAATTGGATAATTTCAGATGAACGTAATCCGGAAATTGCTATCATAGAAGTCGATATCTGGAACCGGGTACAAGATATGAGGAAGAGAAGAGCTGAAGGTATAGTCAAAACAGATGAGCATAAAGATGCGAATATGACAATAATGAAAAGCAATATGGGTACATTGGTGCTTATAGATGTTTTATATTGCGGATATTGTGGGCGAAAGATGACAAATGGGAGCAGGTATAATTATTGGAAAATAAAGGGAAGCGGAGAAAAACGGACCAAAAAAATCGGACTATACAGGTGCCAAAATTCGTGGAGTGGAGCTATGCATTCCGGAAGATGGTATTACCGGGCTGATAAAGTTGAAGCGATTGTCTTTAATGCAATCTCCGAATATATAGGAAAATTACAGGAAAACGATGATGTCTTTCAGGAAATAGAGATAAATAAGCAAAGAGAAAAGAAAACAGCGAGAACTGAACTGGAAAAAGAAAAACAGGAGCTTGTAAAGATCAAAAAGAAGATCGGCGTTATGGAAGAAAACATTCCCCAGGCTATGACCGGAGAGTACCCATTGGCACTGGATGATCTTGTAAGGCTGATTGATAAGCAGAAGGAAACCTGCAGTAAGCAACAGGAGGTAATAAAACAGAAAGAAGACAAATTAAAAAATATGGATATGTCAATTTCAGAGCGGGGATATCTTCGGGAACAGATTCCTACATGGCAGCAGGTGTTTCTGGAGGCGGATCCGCACACAAAGAGAGTTCTTGTGAATAAGCTGGTTGAGAAGATTGATATAATTGAAGGACAGATCACAATACGCTTTCGAATACATCTGGAAGAGTTCATCAGTCATCCGGAAAAAATAGTAATACGTTATTAACTGAGGTATCCGACAGGAGTATAATTCTGGAAAGTATAAAAATAAATTGAGAATCACGGTTTGTAATTTAAAATACCGGATGCTAAAAGCAGATTACAGGATTATAAGGAATTAACTCCGAATTTATGTATATCACGTGGTACAGGGATAGATAGTAATTCGGGATAAATATATCCTGAGCAAGTTACAAAAAGGAATGTGTTGTACTTTGTTCAGGATATTTTATTCAAGTGAAGATTCTTAGCGTTTGTGAAATTTTATAAAAAGCAGCATCGCAAAATAAATACAAATACCAAAGCATGAGAATGCGATACCTGTTTTTAAACCAGGAAGTGAAAACTTAAATTCAATAATATTTTGCCCGGAAGGAATATCAACACCTATAAAAATATTTTGAAGGATATGAGGTTTTACTTTTTGGTTATTTACATATACATTCCAGCCTTCGTCGTAAGGAATTGTAAAAAGAACAAGATCATTCTGAGAAGCTGAATAGTCGCATTTTATGTAGCCATCATTGAATTTAAGAACATTTACCTGCTTAGCTGAAAGATACGACATTGCCTTTTGGAATTCGGTCATGTCTAAATAATAAAACACACCTTCTATTTCTTGATTTCTGTTAAGTGTTCCTCTGAGCTCTACAATGTGGTTTCTGGTATTATTGGATGTAACCTGAAATGTTTTGTAGGAAGACCACTCGGAATAGAATGTCCGCAGAGTATCATCAACATATAAATCTAATTCATTTCCAAGAGCGTAGGTACAATACCCATAAACTATAGAATCGCTTTTGGGTGCTGTAATATTCCACAAATAACCAGACTCATTGTGCATAACGCTGGAAGAACAAGGTTTGAAAAGCTGTATGTCATGGCCGATCAATTTACTGAATAATTGGTTTTGATATTCAAAAGTATTCTGACCGCTGGCGATTTCTGTGCTGTCATCAGAGACTTTAAAGCCTAATCCTAAAGCATAGGGATTTATATATATATTTTTGTTATTGTAAGAGCTATTATTTGCTTTAGTAAATCCCAGACAGTTAATATCTCCAAGAACATATTTGATGCCAAGTAGAGAGTCGGAAGTAAGCAATGGTTCACACCATGTAATCAAACGGCTGCAACTGCTGTAGCCGGAACGATTGTAGAAAGACATGATATTATTATTATAAGTAGAGCTATATGAAGAAAGTGGCATAAAGCCATATGCCATTCCCTCATTAAAATTACCAAAAAAGTGTTTTTCGTTAGTTCTCCAACTGGAAGTTTGATCTGTACGGTAAAATAATGAAAGCGCTTGATTCTGGATAAAGGAAACAGCTTCTTTTTCATCTGTTGAATAATTGTTATATGCTACTGCGCTTTTATTGTATCCTTTTACAAAAGTCTGATAAGAACCATAAAAAGATTCAAAACAAGTAAAAAACATACAAAAAGAAATTATGACTCTATTCAGCTGCTTATGTCTGATTATGAAAGAGGAAAGAAAAGTAGCTGCTATATAGATAATAAAAAAACTTATTACAAATGAAAAACGGCAATAATAAGAGTAAACATTACGGAATCCCAATGTCCATAATTTGGCCTTTAAAGTTTGTTTATGAGTGACAAAAAAACCAAATGTAGCAATTAGTGAAAGTGTACCACAAAAAAGTGTAAGTCCCTGCCCTGTATATGGAACAGTGAGAAAGAAACTTCCTGTAATAATACTTTTTAATCCAGTATGAAAACCAATAGCCCAACTTCCGGAAGTATCAATTCCTTTTCCCTGAAGTAGATTTTTGATTACTGGAAAGAAAAAAAACATAGTTGTTAACACACCGGAAACTATTGTAATACAATATGTGATAAAATAAAATAATTCGCTCTTAACTGTTTGTGTGATGAAAAACGAATGCTTTTTGAGTGCTTCATATGTAAAATAGAAAAATGAAAACAGGCAAATCATATAGGCCGTATACCAGTTGCATATAATTGCAAAAACGACAGATAAATATAATAATATGGTTTTTTGCTCAGATAGAAGCTTCCATATTCCAAGCATAAGAATAGGTAACCAAATAACACCATCCAACCACATGATATTGCTTGCCTGACATAAATTGTATCCCATTAATCCATAAGAAATAGATAAAAGCAGGTTCCAGATATATTTCATATTTTGAAAGCGATAAAAAAGAAATAAAGAAGAAGTCAGACTGGCTGATGCTAATTTCAAAATTGTAACAATGGAAATAAAGAGTGGTATGTTATCTGTAAAGTATAAAAGTAAATTAAAGGGACTGGAAAGATAGTAAGCTGTAAGACCAATTGCATTGTCACCCAAAGATTTTGAAAGGGAGTAGGTCATGCTTGCCTCACCGTGAAGAACACGATGCCACCAATGAAAAAAATCAGCATATTGTAATTCCATATCCCATTTTAATAAAGCATGATCGCCAAAGGGATAAACTGCACCAATATAATATACGAGTAATAAAAGTATAGAAGTAAATGCGAAAGCAGAAATTGTCTTTAAAAATAGATGGTTATTTTTCATATTATCTTCCTCGTCTTAAGTTTATTATATTATAGTATAATATTTATTATAAAGCTTTTCAAGAAAGAAATATCGGATCTAAAATGCACTGGAATTTATTCCTTTAAGTCAGCGAAGTGTGAAAGGAATTGTCAAACTCCCGGGATTTTGGGGATAAACTTGCCATTTATACTGCCAGATGATAAAATCAACATACAGAATACAATCAATTGCCTTATATGGAAGGTAAGAGAAGTCTATGTTCAGCAGATACAGGAATAGTTTAAGAATACGGTTTTGTGTAATACATAACCGGTAAGAGAGCTGTTGAAAGCACTTGAGAACGGCGAAGTAGAAATTGTTGAAAAGCAATTTACCGGTATTCTTACAAATACGATCAGTATTTTTGACACAAAAGCCCGTAATGAGGAAAAAGAAATCTTTTACCATGGAATGTTGCTGGGGCTTTTGAGATGCGAGCCAGATACGGGAGTTGCGCTATGACGAGCGGCTTCGGAATGAGGACAGAAATGATATTCTGGCATATGGAATTGCTTTCTGCAAGAAGAAATGCAAAGTAGCAGTTGAGAGACTGGCGAGGGGCTGACAGGCTCCCCTCAATGGAAAAGAGGTGGATTGATGAAAGATTTAAAGAAAAAACTTCCGATTGGCATTGAAAATTTTACAGAGATACAGACAGAAAAATTTTATTATGTAGATAAGACGAAGCTAATAAAAGAACTGTTGAATAATTGGGCAAAAGTGAATCTTTTTACAAGACCTCGAAGATTTGGAAAGTCTCTGAATATGAGTATGTTGAAGAGTTTTTTTGAAATTGGCACAGAAAAAAATATTTTTCAGGGGCTTCAGATTACAAAAGAACATGCTCTTTGCGAAGAATATATGGGAAAATACCCGGTCATATCTGTTTCTCTGAAAGGAATAAATGCAGAGAATTATGAAAAATCATGTGCGATGGCAGCGCAGGTGATCTGTGGAGAAGCCAGACGTTTCCAGTATCTTTTGGAGAGTGATAAGCTTACAGAATATGATAAAGATGCTTATAGACAATTGCTCCGCAGTGATATGAATGAAGCTGTTTTGTGCAGTAGTCTGAAAGTGTTGTCAGAGCTGTTGGAGAAACACCATGGCTGTAAGGTTATTCTTTTGATAGATGAATATGATGTTCCATTGGCAAAAGCATTTGAACGGGATTATTATGATCAGATGGTGCTTTTTATCCGTAATTTGTTTGAATATACTTTAAAAACAAATGACAGTTTAAAATTTGCAGTATTAACTGGTTGCATGCGTATTTCGAAAGAAAGCATTTTTACAGGCTTGAATAACCTGAAAGTTTTGTCAATAGCTGAAGTGCAGTTTGACGAATATTTTGGATTTACAGATTCGGAAGTGAAAGAGATACTTCGGTATTATGGATTGTCTTCTCATTATGATGAAATGAAAGAATGGTATGACGGATATGAATTTGGAAACATAGAAGTCTACTGTCCGTGGGATGTGATTAACTATTGTGATACGTTATTGGCAGATCCGGAGGCAGAACCGAGGAATTACTGGTTAAATACAAGCAGTAATGAATCGGTAAAACATTTTCTGCAAAGTTCAGGAAGCAGAGCTGCGAAAAGGGAAGTTGAGAAGCTGGTAGCCGGAGAAGTAATTATGAAAGAGATTCATCAGGAACTTACATATAAGGAAATGTATGATTCTGTTGAAAACATGTGGAGCGTTTTGTATACTACCGGTTATTTAACAAAAAGGGGAAAGGCGAAGGGAGATATTTTCAATCTTGTGATTCCCAATATGGAAATACGAAAAATTTTTACAACAAAGATAATGGAATTGTTCAGAGAAAGCGTTTCTGCAAATGGGGAGAGACTTGATGCTTTATGCACTGCATTAAAAAAACAGAACACAGAGGAAATTCAGAGATTGTTGAGTGAGTATCTTGAAAAGACAATCAGTATACGAGATACTTTTGTGAAAAAGAAACTGAAAGAGAACTTTTATCATGGTATTTTACTTGGAATCCTAAGTTATCAGGAAAACTGGAGTGTTTTTTCAAATAAAGAGTCAGGTGATGGATACAGCGATATTCTGATTGAAACAGAAGATGGAGAGACTGGTATTGTGATTGAACTGAAATATGCAGAAGATGGAAATCTTGAGAAAGCATGTCAGGCTGCATTAGATCAGATTCGCCGTAAAAGATATGAGGCAAGGCTTTTGGAAGAGGGAATAAAAGAAGAAAGTATTGTTAAATATGGAATCGCATTTTATAAAAAAATATGTATGGTAAAGATAATAGATGGTATTTGATTAATTAACCCCGAATTTATGTATATCACGTGGTACCGGAATAAGGGCAAAGATTTTACGATCACATCTTCCACTGCGTATGACCACAAGTGGATTCGGGGAAGAAATGTGTTTGACAGCATTTCCCGGATTACGGATGAACTTTTTGAAAATTATCTTTCCAGGCCGGATGTGCGCCAGCCAATTCTTACACAGTACTGTGACGGGCGTCGGGTACAGTGCAGAAATCGTGGCTGGATGACGCAGTGGGGCAGTAAGTCACTGGG
>ERZ1034691.1812-NODE-1812-length-12920-cov-7.424252_pt1 | contig 12920 bp, 10 predicted proteins | sample MGYA00520638_ERZ1034691 | MGnify/ENA primary metagenome ERZ1034691 (study PRJEB33766, sample SAMN09781763) | gut metagenome | biome: gut microbiome | host: Homo sapiens | place: Madagascar | study: EMG produced TPA metagenomics assembly of the PRJNA485056 data...
TGCTTTTACAGTAAGTGTATGAACCTTACCGGAAAGGACATATCCCTTTGGTGCAGTAATCTCTTTTACATAATAAGTGCCTGCAACAAGTGCTGCTGACTTCGCATATCCGTTGCCATCTGTTGTCATTGTCTGTACCAGATTATTACAACCGCTGTCAGAGTAAATACCATAAACAGCACCGGAAAGTTTCACTCCGCTTGACTCGTCTGTCTTTGTAAGTTCGCCATATCCGATATTTTCTGTCTTAACCTTGATATATGCTCTGACCGGATCAGCGGTAGGCTTTTCCGATACGAACTCCTGATAGCCATCTTTTTCTGTAAGCCAATACACACAACTCGATGTTGTATCAACTCTTCCTGAATTAGATGTGAATTTACCCGTTGTTGCTGTAGTATTCACATTCTTTGAAGAAATCGTAATAGTGTTATCAGACTTATCTATAGAATACCCTTCTATATCAAAATCAAAGTCTGATAATACTTCATTTGTATCTGTTAATTTTATTTCAAATCTTTGATTAACCTCATTCCATTTCAGTTCATAAGTATCTGCTCCACTTGGTCTTTTTGAAGCAAAACTTGGCAATATTGCATTATATGAATTATAAATGTTATCTCTTAATCTTTCATAATATTCATATGAAGACTCAGGATTAGGAGCTGTATTACACAATTTTTTCGCCGCTGAATCAGCATCATCCGTTCCAAATATATCTGCCATAATAATCCATACCATTGACTGTGTAGCAATATACTCATCACTTTGGTCATTGGTAGGTGCTGCAGCTTCATTTGTTCCATACCCGTAATACAGGCAATAGCTAAGCAGTTTCTGCTGTTGACTGGACATTTCTGTGCTAGGATTATCATAACTATTCATCAACTGACCACCATCAGCTCTCAATCCAAAATTCATACAATATGCTGCATTTCCATCCAGCACAGAATATAATATTTTCCCATTATTAAAGCTGGGATGCAATTCACTTACAATGCCTGAATTGCATACTGAAGCATTCCAAAACGCCATATTCGCCTGTGGACTAGCTGCAAATACTTTAATTACACCATTAGAACATAACGATGTAACAACAGATAAAAATGCCATTATCCAAGCAGTTATTCGTTTTATTTTCTGTTTCATATTCTCTTTGCCTCCTTAATTTACACATAAAAAAAGAAAGACATAAGTTTTTGGCTTACATCTTTCTTCTCTCTGCTTCTATTCTGTTTTACTATCTGTGACATCGAAACTCGTAAAAGTCTGTGCCTCCTGTTGTGTATATTCCATCATAACTGATATAGAATACCGGATCATTTTCCAGTAACAGCATACCAGCGATATACTCTGCAATCGCATCTTCTGTCGGTAATCGTTTCCCTGACAGGGTGCTTGCTGTATTAAGGTCTGTTTCCACAAACACACTGTAATAAGACTGTTCCATACCGTCATAAGGATAATACTCATTGTATTCTTCCTGTGTTATCTTCCCTGCCGCAAGAAGATTATCCAAGTTCTGCTGTGTGGTAATCATTCCGCCTGCCTGACATTTTGCAGTTGCAAGCAAAACTACATTCTGCGGATTGTATGCCGCAAAGCCGGACTCCTCATTGGAATTACCGCTTTCTTCCTTTTCGCTCTGACCTTCATTACTGTCAGAACTTCCGCCACCATTCCCAAAATCAGTGTCATTTTTCTGTTCCGGTTCTTCTTTCGGGCTGGAATTATTATTATTCTGTGAAGCAGGCTCCTCTTTCTCTACAACCTGCTCCTGCATACGATTTTCTTCCGGCTCAGTAGTCTGTACTTCTGACTCAGATTCCGCTTCACTTACAGCTTCCTGTGCAGCCTCTGCCTCTGTCTTGGTAACTGCCCCCGTAGCCTTTGCTGCTTCCTCAGTTGCCTTTATACTTTCCGTCTGTTTCTCTGTCTGATTACTGGCATTGTTTTTATTGCCATTACAGGCTGTCATAGCCAACGCCAGTATTACGGATAAAAAGATAATATTTATCTTCTTCATAAATTCCACCTGTCCCTTCTCCGTAAGAGGGATAGGCTTTGTGTACCGTGCCCGTCCACTCTTACAGTGAACTATCTATTTGTAATGCACGGGACACTTCGGTCTGTCCCGTATTCTGTGCATTTTAACCTCCTTGATTATACCAGTTTCTTAAATTTAAAGAAATACTTCACGAGTCTTCTGTTTTTCCTGTAAGCAGGAAAGAAGCCCTTTATCTTCATACTCTCACCTCCCCTCAAAATGTTCCCATTCTCACGAATGAAAGAAATACTCTTGCTACCATACAGAATAGAAGAAGAATTAACCTGACAAGTCCTAAGAACAGCTTTAATGCTCCAAGAACAATTTTAAGTATCCACTTGAGTATCTGTAAAATAGCGATTCCTATGGCTCCTGCAATTCTTCTCATAATAATCAATCTCCTTTCGACATCCACCCCATTGCCAATCCTGCAACATCTGCATCATTCATAACATCATCTTCCGGCTGTTCTTCCATATCTTCCTGCGGACTCGCAGCCATTACAGGCTGGCTGTTCTTTACTCCAGCCAATGCTCCGCCCAGTAAGGATATGACCTCTTTTCTTGCCTCAGTCATTGCAGAATACTCAATTTCTTTTTTTATCTGTTCTATCTCGTCCCTAGTTACAAACTGCTCATATCGCTTTTCCTCTTTGGACGGAATATCGTCCTCTCCATAGTGGTCAATATAAAACTCACAGGCTTCAATCAAAAACTGGTTCTTTGACTTATAAATCTTTGGATTAAGCCCCTTTATGACTTCATTGATTTTAGCGTGTTGCGGATTGAGCAGGTTCAGTCGGAATGTGCTCTCCATAATGTGCCTTCGTGCCATATGACCACCTCCTATGCAAGTCTTTTAGCAGATTTCAGTCCCATAATGGCAAGCTGCTCATAACCTCTGGCATTTGCCTTTACATCAAGGATATAAGAAATGTTCTTTGCATCGTGATTGCTGAAATTCTTCATTACCACTGCTCCGCCACCTACAAATACAATCGGTGTGGTTTTAAGGTTATACCCAAACTCACGGATTGAGTTATATACCTTATCAACAAAATCCTCTATCTCTGCCTTGATGATTGCAAAGTATTCATCGTCTATATCAGACCTGCCATATCGCATAATATTCTGAATTTCGGTTTCATCAACCTCTCCGTTGAGCTGTCTTACACACTGCTCATTGATAGAACGCATACAGGTAATAAGACCTCTTGGCACCGTAACACACTTTGATTCGTCCGGTGACTTGTTAATCACAGGCATAATATCTATTGTCCAGCTACCGATATCAACTACCAGTGTTTTCTTTGCCATAGTCGGTATCTTATCAACCACAGCCGCATAGCACTGTGGGAATACCGCCACATCGTCAATCTCAATATGATATGCTTCATTCTCATATCGGAAATCAACACGCTTATTCTTGGTAAGGTATTTGATAAAGTTATTTCTTTCTGCTCCAAATCTGGTAAGCGGAAGTCCTACTGCAAGAAATACCCTTGCATCGGATAATCCTCTTTTCTTCAATTCCTTTGCGACTGCTGCCAGTGTCAGAAGATAAAAGCTGTCATCCTCGACCTTTGTGTCTTTTACTTCCTGTCTTACTGTTCCAATCTTGTAATACTTGCCGTCATACTCAAGAACATCTCCAAAAAATGCCGGAGTAGTTGTAATCTCCTTTACTCCTGTGACAAATACCTGAGTTACGGTTTTCATCATCGACCAGCCGTGGTCAATTCCAATTATAATATCATTCTTAAATTACTGTGTAATATTTTTAAATTTCCGACTCTCTCATCATACTATGTTAAATTGTTAATAAATCTTATAAATGCCTCTCTTCCCTTTTCATCCGTCTTGTATACACCTGCACACTCAAGCACCTGAACGAATACTTTGCCAATCTCCGATTTTATTATCTCATCAATATTGCCGCTGGTTATATCATAATTATCTTTCCAGCTTTCAACCCATCCTGCATGCTTTTCAATCTCGCTGATTGAGCGGATATCTTCATTATTTAATAGTGCCTTTTTCAAAATCCCCATTTCCTTATCAAGACGTGCCGGAAGTATTGCCATTCCCATAACTTCAATAAGGCCTATATTCTCCTTCTTAATATGGTGAAGGTTAGCTGACGGATGGTACACACCCCAAGGGCACTCCTTAGTCGTAATATTATTCCTTAATACAAGATCCATCTCGTAATTATCAGCTTTTCTTCTACATATCGGAGTAATCGTATTATGCTGTTCACCATCGGTATTGCAGTATATGAAAGCTTCTTCATCAGTGTAGCCTCTCCATTTGTCTAATATATAATCGCAGGCATTAACAAGACTTTCTTTATTATTACTGCTAAGTCTTATTACCGACATAGGCCAGTTAAGAATTCCTGCCTTGACATCACCGAACTGCCCCATATCAAATGCATACACATACTCTGCCCTTGCCATAGGAAACTCATATGCACCACCCTGAAAATGGTCGTGGCTTAATATTGAACCGCCTACAATCGGCAGGTCAGCATTAGAACCTAATGTATAATGAGGAAATTTCTCTGTGAACTCGATAAGCTTCTTAAATGTACTCTTATCAATCTTCATAGGTATATGCTTGTCATTAAACACTATGCAATGTTCGTTATAATATACATATGGCGAATACTGCATATAATATTTCTCATCGCTTAATTCAAGTGGTATAACCCTCAAATTCTGTCTTGCAGGATGTGACAGTGTACCGGCATAACCTTCATTTTCCTTACACAAAAGGCACTTTGGATAACCACTTGCCGCCATCTGTCCCTGCTTAATTATATCCTTCGGGTCTTTCTCTGGCTTTGACAGATTAATCGTTATATCTATAGTGCCATATTCTGAATTGTACTTCCATTTCTGGTCCTTCTCAATTCTGTCACAGCGTATATAATTGCAGGCTTTATTAAGCTCATAAAAATAATCTGTAGCAAACTTGGGACTATTATTATAAAGCTCCTTAAAATGCTTTCTCACTACAGAAGGCATTGGAGTAAGTACACCCATTATCTTAGTGTCAAATATATCCCTGTTAAGCTGGGTATCTTCAATAAGTCCGTCTTTTATGGCTGTTTCAAGGCAGTCTGAGAGAATTTCGGATATTCTTCTTGTGATATGCTTCTTGCTCTCAACATCACCCTTAATTGCCTCACTGTCTGTATTAAGTCCGATTTTTTCAAAGACTTCCAGCAGTCTGTTAGTTACATATATCTTGTCATCTTCTTCTATCAGTTCATTCATTAAAGCATAATTAACAAGCTCTAATATAAGACTGTCTATATCTTTCATATTATTCTGACACCTCCGCAATGTCTGATTTGTAATATCATACTTGCACCATCACCGAATATCTTATCCATATTTCTTCTGTATTCATCTACGGCATTATCTTTTACAATTGCAAGTATTGTTCCTGCAAATCCACCTCCGTGAACCCTGCATACTCCATTACTGTATGCACAATCACTGTATGAGCCATTACTATATGTACCATTACTATATACACTATTACTATATGCACTATTATCACCTAAGAATATTTCACTCATCATAAGTCCAAGTGAAATGCCCTGATTGGCAGTATCTTTGGTTGAATATATATTTTGAAGATATTTGTAAGATGAATCACCTGACTTTGATACCAGCCTCAAGAATTCATCAATATTTCCAGATGTAAGAGCATTCACTTCATTTTCTACTCTCTCATCTTCCTCTATAAAATGAACTGCTCTTAGTATACACCTGTCACCGAACTTCTCCTGTAGTTCTTTAACGTTATCAAGTATATCCTTTAATGTAATACCACGAAGAACCTCCTGCCCGAAATAACTTGCAACTGCATTCATCTCCTGACGGATATCTGCATAATCATCTGTCAAATCCTTATGTGAACCTTTAGTGTCAGTTATACACAAGCTGTAACCGAATTTTTTTATATCCACAGCAAGCTTATTAACAACTGGATTTTCCTTATTATTAAAATCAATATAGACCATATTTCCAACCGAACATGCCATCTGATCCATAAGTCCACAAGGCTTACCAAAATACTCATTCTCTGCCATCTGTCCGATAACTGCAATATCTTCTGCTGATACTTTTCCTTCATTATATATATGTGACAGTATTGTTCCTATAAGTGTTTCAAATGCCGCAGATGATGAAAGCCCTGCTCCCATAGGCACATCACTTGTTATAAACGCATCAAATGCTCCTGTCTTAAAGCCATTTTTCTTAAAACCGGCAATCACACCTTTAACAAGTGCCTTAGTTGTTGAGTATTCTTCCTTGTTAATATCCGTGTCCGATAATGCCACTTCTATCATTGGATAATTGTCTGACACAATTCTTATAATCCCGGCATTAACACCACTATGCCCAGATAAACTGCCTTCCTCTGACATACTATCCTTGGAATTCACTGGTCTTACTACTGCGATAATATCCAGATTAATAGAAGCCGCAAGAACTTTTCCATTCTGGTGGTCTGTGTGGTTACCGCCAATCTCACTTCTTCCCGGTGCACTGAATATAAGCACATCTCCTTCACCATATAACTGTGTGAAGCGGTTCAGAGCATTAATATATCTTTTTTTCTGATATTCAAGCTGACTTTTATCAATATATAAATCCTTTAATATATTATCAATGCCACCCGAACCAATTACTTCAGTTAATTCAGTAGTATTATATAATTGTGATGTAACCATCATCTTCTACCTCTTCCATAAAATATAATCTCGTTGCAAAGTCTTGAAAAAATCGGACATTTTCATTATATCCAGTTGCACTGAAACCCTGCTTTAACCTGACACCTGAATACATAAGTGTATCTCCATACGCAACATAATCTTCTGTTTCCCCGTCCATTTTCTTAAGCTTTGACAGTATATCCTGTAACATAGAACCCTGCTTAATATGTATTGGCGATACCATATTAACAAGCTCACCGAATTCTTTAATATCATATTGAAGCTTTCTGTTGTAAAAATGGTATTTCTTAGCTTCATCAAGGCCTTTAGCCCTGTAACAGGCATACTGTGTGTTAGGTATAACGTGTTTTTGCATAATTAATCCGACAGCTTTCTTCTTATCCGTTGATACTACTGTCCATTCTGCCCTGTTGCCTTTACCATTATTTAATACACTGGCATTACCTGCATTTTCTTCTTCAAAGCTTTCTGTCCTGTAAAATGTACCAGTAAAGAATACATTTCTTAACTTCTTGTACAGTTCAATCTGACATTTCACAGCATTTAATTCCTCTTTATTCATATCACACATATTACATTCATAGCCAAGAAGCCCAAATGCAGCAACTGCAAATCTGCTCTCTAACGGCATATTTCTTAATGTCTGATGATTAGGGCTTGCCGATACATGGGCTGAAATACACGATAACGGATAACCATAGCTGTAATTATACTGAATCTGTGCCCTGCAAAGCGCATCTGTATTATCACTTGCCCATATCTGCGGAAAATAGCATAACATTCCCAGATCAAATCTGTTGCCGCCTGCCGCACAGCCCTCAAATAATATGTCAGGAAATCTATTAGTAAGCTCCTTCATACATCTGTACAAGCCGCACACATATCTATGCGATACTTCCTTCTGCCTGTCAGGTGGCAGATTTTTAGAATAATAATCGCTGAATATTCTATTCATATCCCATTTTACATAAGATATATCTGCTGATGAGAACACCTCACTCATCTTCTCAATTATATAGTCCTGAACAGCTTCATAGGTTAAATCAAGAATTCTCTGGTTCCGTCCCTCTGAATGTTCTACATCTGGTATTTCAATTACCCATTCAGGATGTGCCTCATATAATCTGCTGTTCACACTCACCATCTCAGGCTCAACCCATATTCCAAATTTAAGCCCGGATTCTTTTATCTTATCCGCAATGCCAGCTATTCCATTTGGAAGCTTTCTGCTATTCGGTGTCCAGTCACCTAATGAACTTGTGTCGTCATTTCTCTCACCAAACCAGCCATCATCCATAACGAACAGTTCAACACCTGTATCCTTAGCCGCCTTTGCAAGCTTCACAAGCTTTCTTTCATTAATATTAAAGTATGCCGCTTCCCAGCTATTAATAAGAACTGGTCTTTCCTTGTCACGCCAGCTTCCACGCACAATGTGCTTTCTTACAAATGTGTGCATATTATGGCTCATCGAATTATACCCCTGGTATGAATAAGTAAGCACTGCCTCTGGAGCTTCAAAGCATTTTCCTGCTTCAAGCACATAAGAAAATGTAGCTGGATTAATTCCCGATACAAGCCTTAATTTACCATATGAATTAACCTGTGCCGCTTCATAATGATTGCCGCTGTATATAAGATTAAATCCATAACATTCACCATAATCTTCTGTCGTTGAACTTCTTCCTATCATAAAAAATGGATTAGCTCTGTTCGATGATGTTCCTGTTACAGACTCATTTACATACTTACCGGCACGAAGGGGTATTCTGCTTCTATTCATCTCCCTTGCCCACGCACCATTAAAGAACGACAATTCATAATCACTCTCGTTTAAATCAAGCTGCATACTCATTAATCTTTCAAGCCTTATGCTCTCATTTCCTGAATTAACAAGCTTGGCACTTCTTGTTATAATGTCACATTTTTCATATACATAATAATGAAGCTCCAGTGTGAGATTATAATTTCTGTCCTTAAGATAGATAACGAGCTGTTCAACCTCTCCATTATCATCATAAGACCCCGGAAGCGTATCGTATTCTTCCTTGCCCTGTATAATCTCTGCCCTGTCAAACACCATATCCGTTGTACTGCTTCCATTAGGATATGTGACTTCGATAAAAGGCTCTCTTATATCGCCTTTTCCCAATGATGACATTTCAAGGCACACATCTTCCAGCGAATAAGACGAATAATCTTTATTGTATACATTAGTATTACCCGGAATAAATGTATGCTTCTCTGTCATCACAGCCTCATTGGCGTGTAACTTTCTTCCATAATACAAATGCTCCAACTGCCCGCTTCCAAGCATGGCAAATACATAAGATGTATTGTCAGTATCAAGCACATACATATTATTATTAATCGTTATCATTAATGGCTCTCCTTAATTCTTTCCGTTATCTCTTCCATTTTCTGCTCTGTTAAAATGTACTTTCTGTGGAAGTAAAATACTGCGATAAGCAGACCTATTATCGGAATTACTGTCATTGTCATTCTAAGTCCTACTACCGAACCACCAGCCACAGCATCTGTCACCACATCTGTATTACTGCTTAACTTGCACACTGAAAGGCATATTGATACAACTAATGCGGCTATGCCTGAAGCAAGCTTTACAACAAATGTCTGCATTGAAAATATAACGCTCTCATCTCTTCGCTTATTCTTAAATTCGCCATAGTCAACCGTATTCGCCAGAAATATAGTCGTTAAGACTAATAACATTCCATTTGCTGCAAATATGAAAAATGCTGGAATAAACAAAATAAACACACTCGACATTGATGTGAATATAAGAATAAATAAAACTATATAACCAGCAATAGCCATAACAAAACTTACATAAAATATCTTTATTGTGTTCAAAAACTTTCTAAGAAGCGGAAACAATACCATCATTGATAATATCTGTATTGCACCACCAAATGTATTAAATAGTGTATAGCCGTTGTACCAGTCTGCACCGCCAAAATCATATTTAAAGAAATATATGACAAGGTTAGAAGTTATGTACACAGATGTATTAATAAGAACAATTGTTATAACCACTGTAACAGCCTGATCATTCTGGAAAAGTGCCTTGAACATCTGCTTTACTGATACTGTTTCAACATCAACTGTTGATTTTTCCCTAATATTAAGGCAGGTAATAAATATTGCAGCAAAGAACAGTATTGATATTATAAGTGCAAACCATTTAAAACCTGCATATTCATTGCCCTTTCCAAGCATATATACACACTGCATTGTAATAATTGTAACAAGTGCTGAACCTACACCTGCACAGGAACGTGCCATTGTTGACATATTCTCTCTTTCCTTGCCGCCCTCTGTAAAAGCTGGTATCATTGACCAATAAGGAATATCCATCATTGTGTAAGTAACGCCCCACAAAACGTAAGTTACTGCGGCATAAGCAACAAGTCCGCCGCCATCAAGTGTTGGTGGTGCAGAGAACATCAGAAACAATACAACAGCATTAAGCAATGTTCCAATAAACAGCCATGGTCTGAACTTTCCCCATCTGGTTCTTGTCTTTGCAACAACTACACCCATTATAGGGTCGTTAAATGCGTCAAATACTCGTGCCGCAAGAAGTATAATCCCCATTGCTATCGCACTAACCCCAAGTATATCCTGATAATAATACAGAATATAACTTGCACAAAACATATAAACCATATCCTTGCCAACTGCACCTATGCCATAAGATGCCATTTCTTTCTTATTAAGCCCCATACGCTACCTCTTTTCTTTCTATATGTCCGATTTCTTCATATTTTTTAAGTGTCTAATTACTGCACGCCGTATTAAATGTCCGATTTCTTCATAGTCACTGCCAGTTTGACAGCCTCATATGCACCATTATATATACCCATCTGCTTATTCTTCTTTATGTTCTCACACATATCTGTAATGTATGTATCATCTTCCATAAACAGCTTTATCATCTGTAAAGTATGAGGTATATCCCTGCACTCAAGTGTTCCGTCACCTATCTCTGCTGAATGAACAGCACCCCACTGTTCGTGTCCGCCAACTCTCTTTATGAATAACTTTGGCACTGGATAGAATGCTAATTCACTTGGTTTTGTAACAAGCACATCTGCACTCCTCATCAAAAGGTTAGTACAATACACTGCCTCGAATATATTCTTGTGATAAAAGCCGTGGATACCTGTTATATTATCAGATGTGTCTTCACTTGAATTATCTGCTGTAATATTCTTAGAATTATCATCTCTATTGTTATCTGTCACTACATCAGAATTGTTTATCTGGCTGGCTGATAATGCCTTAGTGGCAAATGCCTTGGTGTCTTTCCAGTTGTCAAAATGCTCAGTTGCCAGTTCTCTCATCTGTGGGATATCTCTTATAAGTTCGTCCCATACATTTTTATAATCACCAACATTAACATATAACACTGCCTTATTCTTCTTAATATAAGGAATAAGGTATTTAATTATATGGGCAAATATCTCTTTCTGTGCACCTGCGCCACCAATTGTAAGCAGAAATCTCATAGGCTTTCCGTTCTGTTTTCTTGCTATTCTTGCATTGCAGTCAGCCTCAATATTAGCTACAAGCTCGTGGTCGATATAATGTCCTGTGTATACAAGACTATCTGCTGGCATTTCATTTAACACCTTATTGCCGTCCATTCCATTAAGTATCCTGTAACCTTGATAAGCATAATGAGTCTGGACTGTATGAATACTTCCTTCTGACAAATGCAATGCCATTGGCCAGTTATCCGGTATTGCATTAACAACATTTTTCATACCTGCGTGTACTGCCGCCTGTGCCGGCCATACGTGAGTTGCAATAACCGGAATATCTTTAGGAACATTCTTATATACAGGTGCCATAAGCTCTGCATTCTTCTGGTCTGAAGCGTTATAGGAAAGCTTTCTGAAACCCTCGTAATTCATTGGTTCCCACACCAGTCTGTTAAACAGCCTGCTCTTTTGTGATAACCTTGAACCAAGTGAATACAGGTCGTTCTGTGCCCTTATAACTTTAGTACAGGTTGTATTATCATAAGAATTAAGATCCATCCAGTAAGGAACATATCCAAGTGCATTAGCCGCTGAAGCAATCGCCATTGATATTCTGTAATGTCCAAAACCCATTCTTATATTGCCAACTATAATACCTTTATCAGTTTCAAATTCTTCTTTATTACCGTTAGATACGCTGGCAGGCTTATCTGCAACTCTCACATCATACACGCCAAGCATATCACCTATGTATTTGTTCTTCTTTATTGTCACCTTATAGTCGGCATTGCTGTCATCACCATATTTTCTTGCGTATTTCTTTTTGGAATTAATAGCTTTTCTATATGCCTTTCTATCAATTTCATTGTTAAATATAACCTTTGATTTGTCCTGCATTATATATTTCTCCTTTTTATTATCAATTACCTTCCTTAACTGCCACACCATCTAATAATATTCCCACAATCTCATCAAGTCCCTGTGTATATGTCATTCCTGCTCTCATAAGAATGTCTCTTTGGAAAAATTGTTCTATTGATGCCTCCATCATCATCTTAAACATCAATAAATTAACCGGTCTTATCACTCCTTCCTCAATCCCCTGTTCCAAAAGCTTAATCGTTGTCTCCCAGCCATTCTCCAGACGTTCTTCAACGTGTCTGTATATCTCCGGGAATTTGTCTTTTAACATATATAATTGTCTTAAATCAATATCTTTATAACTCTCAGGCATAACTCCAAGAATACGTCTTATCTTCTCAATTGTTGATAATGTATCATCTTCTATTATCTTTGATTCGCTCTCTTTAATCGTGTCAAACAGATAATCTACCATCTCCATAAACAGAGTGTTCTTATCTTTAAAAATTGTATATATTGTCTTCTTACTCATTGCAAGAATAGAAGCAATATCGTCCATTGTAAATTTAAGGCCTTTTTGATTAAATGCCTGTATCGTTGCCTGTAAAATCTTCTCTTTATTATCCATAATGCTCCTTTTAATGTTGTGTATCAGTGACGCTTATAAAACAAAAAATCAAGGAAACTATTTCTTTTGTTTTAGTTTCCTTGATTGTATCACATTATTTTATTAGGTACAATTGCTATTTTTA
>ERZ1034691.1813-NODE-1813-length-12918-cov-10.166058_pt1 | contig 12918 bp, 18 predicted proteins | sample MGYA00520638_ERZ1034691 | MGnify/ENA primary metagenome ERZ1034691 (study PRJEB33766, sample SAMN09781763) | gut metagenome | biome: gut microbiome | host: Homo sapiens | place: Madagascar | study: EMG produced TPA metagenomics assembly of the PRJNA485056 data...
TGCCGCACCTCGCTCGCCGTATCGGCACTTAGAATTATGCGGTATTGCCTTATTTTTTTCGGGTCAAAAGTTCCTGTGCCAGCCGCTGCAAAAAGGCGGCGTTTTCGCCCAGAGGTTCCAGCGCTGCCAGCGCCGTGTCGTTGTGGGTGCGGGCTTTTTCCCCCGCGCCCTGCAGCCCGTACAGGGTGATAAAGGTCGTTTTATCGTTTTCGGCATCGCTGCCGACCGGCTTGCCCAGCTCCTGCGTGGTGGAGGTCACGTCCAGCATATCATCGACAATCTGGAACACCAGCCCGATCTCGGCGGCGTAGCGGCGCAGCGCCTCGCGCTTGGCACCGGTCTTTCCGGCAGCCGCGCAGCCGAGGTCTGTCGCTGCCACAATCAACGCGCCGGTCTTGTGGGCGTGCAGCTGCAAAAGCTCGCTCTCGCTTGCCTTGACGGTTTCAAAGTGCTTGTCCAGCTCCTGCCCGTACAGCATCCCGCGCGCACCGCCCGCCTTGGACAGCACGGCGGCAGCTTCGGCACGGCTTTCGGGGGAAAGCGGCGCGTTTGCCACCACCTCAAAGGCAGCAGTTACCAAGGCGTCCGCCGCCAAAAGTGCCGTAGCTTCGCCATATTGCTTATGGCAGCTGGGGCGTCCGCGGCGGAAATCGTCATTGTCCATACAGGGCAGATCATCGTGGATCAGCGAGTAGCAATGCAGCATTTCCAGCGCACAGGCATAGTCCAGCGCCGGCTGTGCGCTGCCTGTGCAAAGCTCGCACGCTGCCAGCGTCAGCACCGCGCGGATGCGCTTGCCGCCGCCCAACAGGCTGTAGCGGGCGGCATCGCAGATGGCACGCCCCGCGGGCAGGTAGGCGTCGCACAGGGCTTCCAGGCGCTGCTCGGTCGCGGTAAGATACCGGCTGAATGTTGCTTTGTATTCCTGCTCGGTCATTGCGGTTCCTCCTGCGCTGCCAGCAGCGAGGCATCAATTTCCTCGATCTTCAGCTTGGCAGTTTCCAGCGTTTTGTTGCAATACTGTATCAGGGATGCCGCCTCGGCATACAGCTTTACGGCATCCGCCAAGGGGGTCGTTTCGTCCTGCATCTGGGTCAGCAGGTCGTTCAGACGCTGCATCCCTTCCTCAAAGGATTTCGGCTGTTTCATAGCGTTGCGTTCCTTTCCGGCTTGCGCACGGTCAGCACCGTGCAGTCCGCCTCCGCCTTGTCGCCGCGCAGGGTCACCGTCTGCCCCGGCGCCAGATGCTCGACCGGGGTCACGGTGCCGCCGACGCTTGCCACCGTGTAGCCGCGCGCCAACACCCCGTAGGGGTTCAGCGACGCCGCCAAGGCTGCCGCGCTTTGCAGCTGCGCCTGTGCCGTGGTGATACGGCGGCGGCTTTGCGCCTGCACGGCATCGCTGACGGCGGCAAGGCTTTGCGCGCGGCGCTGCACAGCCTGCCGCGTGCGCTGCATCGCCTGACCGGTCGAAAGACTTTCTACCTTATTATAGCATACCCGGCAGCGATTCTGTATATTATTTTGAATATTTTGCTGTAAAATGAATATTTTCCGCTGCATTTCGCGGCGGTCCGGCACGCACAGCTCCGCCGCTGCCGAGGGTGTGGGCGCGCGCAGGTCAGCGACATAATCCAATATCGTTGTGTCGATCTCGTGTCCCACTGCCGAAACCAGCGGTTTGCGGCAGGCTGCGGCGGCGCGGGCGATGCGCTCGCTGTTAAAGATCCACAGATCCTCCTTGCTGCCGCCGCCGCGTGTGACCAGAATCAGCTCCGGGCGGGGGTCGTTGTCCAGTGCGCGGATGCCCGCCACAATGCTGCGCTCGGCCTCCAGCCCCTGCACGTTGACGGGTGCCAGCAGCAGCTGCACCCCCGGCCAGCGGCGGGCAATGACGTTTTGCACATCCTGCCATGCCGCGCCGGTCTTGCTGGTGACCACACCGATGCACTTTGGCACGGCGGGCAGCGGGCGCTTGCGCTCGGGCGCAAACAGCCCCTCGGCTTCCAGCTTTTTGTGCAGCGCGTCAAACGCCATCTGCGCCGCACCCGCGCCGAAGGGGCGCATATAGTCGGCATACAGCTGAAAGCTGCCGTCACGCTCATAGATGGTGGCGTGACCGTAAACCAGCACCTGCATCCCGTTTTGCGGTTCAAACGGCAAAAGCCGCGCCTGACTGCGGAACATCACCGCCTTGACCCCGGCGTTTTCGTCCTTGAGGGTAAAGTAGATATGCCCGCTTTTGTAGTGCCGGACAAAGCCGGAGATCTCGCCGCAGACGATGACATCGTTCAGCGGGTCGCACTGCGCCAGCACCTGCTTTGCCAAGCGGTTGAGGTCGGTTACCTTTATAAAGTCTGCCATACGCCATGCTCCTTGGCAGCCAGCACCGCAATGCCGATGGCATTGTCGCTGGCAAATTTTGCCGGCACAAAGCGGGCATCGGGCAGGCGGGCGGTGATATAGCTGCGGATGAGGTCGCTGCTCATCACACCGCCCGCAAACACGACCGGCAGACCGGGATGCTCCTGCAGGGCGTTTTGCGCCATACGCAGCAGCGTTTCGGCAACGCAGAGCAGGCAATATTTGCAGACGTAGGGCGCGGTCTTGCCCTGCTCCAGCAGCTTGGCGCATTGGTTTTCCAGCCCGGAAAGGCTGCACGCGGTGCCGCGCACACTGACCTTGGGCTTGATGCGCTCCTCACACAGGGCGGCCTGCTCGCTGACATATACGCCCGCCGGGAAAGCAAACCCCAGCCTTACGCCCAAGCGGTCAACCGCCTGCCCGGCGTACAGGTCGCTGCTGGTACCCAGCGGGATGATGGACTGCGCCCCCCGGCACAAAAGCAGGTCGGTGGTGCCGCCCGAAACATGGAACACAAGGGTTTCTCTTTCAAACAGGGTCTTATCCCCCGCCGCGTACAGCGCGGCGGCAATGTGTCCCTGCTGGTGGGTCAGTTTGTACAGCGGCACGCCGCTTGCCAGAGAAAACGCCGTTGCGGCGTTGACCCCTGCCAAAAAGCAGGGCATATACGACCCCTGCACCGGGCGGGGCTTTTCGGACACTGCCACCGCCTGAATTTTAGAAAGCGACACGGTATCGTTGATTTTTTGCATAAGCTCCGGTAAGGCGGCGGTATGGTGGAACAGCGCATCGCTTTGGCGCAGCCCCAGCTGCCCCGGCTTGACCGGCAAAAACTTTTTGCAATCGCAAACAACCTCTCCGGCATCCGCGTCAAACACGGCCAGAGAGGTTGCGTAATTACTGGTATCTATGCCTAGGGTCAGCATGATGCTTCAGGCTCGGCGCCCTGCTCGCGCGCTACCGCACCCAGCAAGCCGTTGACAAACTGGTAGTCGGTATCAGCGCCGTATTTTTTGACCAGCTCGACTGCCTCATTGATGGCAACGCCGGGCTTTTGCTCTTTGCCGTACAGCATTTCCGCCAAGGCAAGGCGCAGCGCCACCAGGCTGACGCGCGGCACGCGGCTCAGCGTCCAGCCCTTGAGGTGATCGGTGATGATGCTGTCCAGCTCGTCGCTGTGTTCGTTCATCGCCGCCAGCAGCTCAGCGGCAAAGGCGTCGGGCTGCCCCTCCAGCTCCTCTGCGGGCAGGGTGGGCATTTCCGGCTCAAAGGTCGCGGCAAAGGCGGTTAAAAAGGCGGCTTCGCGGGATTCGCGGCGGGTAGGCTTTTTGTCCATAAGTTACGTTCCTGTCTTTCTTAGTTGGTTTCCTTGTCATGCTCTGCCAAGCCGACCACCTGCACGTCCACGCGCGCCACGGTGATACCGGTCATATTCTGGATCGTCTGCTTGACGTTCTCCTGCACTTTTTCGCACAGGGGCATAATTTTGGTGCCATAGCGGGCGGTCAGATGCACCGTAACGGTGGCAATGCCGTCCTCCATAACGACCTCAACCGGCTTTTGCAGCCCGGTACGGCTTAAAATGCCGCGTACATTTTTTTGCGGGTCGCCGGCGGTGACCTGTGCCACACCGTCAACCTCCAAAGCTGCCAGACGTGCGATCTTGGCCAGTACTTCGGTCGAGATCTGCAAGCTGCCGCCGATGGTATTGCGTACATCCATTTTGTGTACCCTCCCATTGCATACGGTCTGTTGCGCGCGGCATGGCAAGCCGCGCACCTTTTCCAGCCATAGTCTTTGATGATATACAGTAGTGTACCACAAAATGAATGTTTTTGCAACCACAGCGCGATTTTATTTTACTTCCACAATGGTAAGCTGCTGCGCCGAAAGCTGCGGGCATTTGGTAAGCACGGCATCCCGGATGCGTGCCACCTGATCGCCGTTCAGGGTACCCGTTTCCGTCATCACGGTGACGCTGGCGCCGACTTCGTCCAGCGCCACCAGACAATCGACAAAGCCCTTGGCTTTGATCAGACTTTCCAGCTCGGCGGCGGCGGTGATGCTGCTGACCTGGGCGGAGAGCTTTTCGGTCAGCGAGGTTTTCTCCTCCTCGGTAAGCTTGGCGTTCTTCAGTGCTTTTTTCAGGGTTTCCAGCGCCTCGTCGCGGGCCTTGTCGCGCGATAGGCGTGCCGACTCAAAAAACGATGTTCCCGCGTCCTTTACAACGCTGACCAGCTGTGCCTCGCCGTAGTTTTTGGCAGTACCCCCGGCGTCGTATTCGGCAGCGGCAGGCAAAAGCGGGTCGGTCACCGCGGCGGTTCCCTTTGCCGCAGCGCTCACGGTCTGCGCCTCGGCAGGCAGGGCGCGGGCGTAGCTCCAGTTCAGATAAACCGCCCCGCCCATCGCCAAGGTCAGAAAAGCCGCCGTGACGCCGGTGCTCTTGAATTTTCGGAAAACAGGCTGTTTCATCGTGCTTCCTCCTTGTCGGCTGCCATCTTGGCAACGGTGATATGATGTGTACCCACGTCGGTCAGCGTTTGTACCAGCGCCGTGATGCTTGCCTGCACCGCCGGGTCGTCGCCGCCGGTACAGACCACCGCCACGCCCAGCACCTCCGGCGCGTAGACGGTTTCCACCAGCCCCGCCGTGTTGCCGCTGACCAGCACCGGCGTGCTGGCGGCGCTGCCGTCGGCGCGGGATTCGGTGTCTGCGGCGTAGACGGTTTTTTCGCGGTGGGACACCGTGACCATAACCCGCACGGTGCCTGCCCCCTCGACCGTACCCAAAAGCTCTGCCATCTGCTGTTCGAGCTGTGCGGCGTAGTCGGCTTCCTGTGCTTCGGCGACAGGCGGCGCGGCGGCGGTTTCAGCGGGCAGCCACTCGGACACTGCCAGCAGCAACAGCCCCGCCATACCGGATGCCGCCAGCAGCTGCACCCGGCGCTTTTCGTCGTCCCACAACGGTTTCAGCCGCTGCCACAGCGCCGTCACGGGGCATCACCCCCGCTTTGCACGGTGTAGGGCAGGCTGCCGCAGTTTTCCTGCAGCAGCCCCCGCACGCGGGGAGCATCCGCCGGGCGGGCGGGGGTCACATACAGTGTGCCGTCCCGCAGGCTGACGGCAGCCTCGATGCCGTTTTGCTGCAAAATTTCCCGCACCGCCTGTGCGCTGACCTGCTCTGCCAGCGATTGAGCATACGGCTCGTAGTCGGTTTTTGCCGCCGCGCTAAAATTTTGCAGCTGCCCCACCACGCCCTGCCAGTCCGCCGTGCGGGCAAACTGCCACACCGCCGTTATAATATACAGCATCAGCACCGCATTTATGACGGGTTTGTAGCCGTTGTCCGGCCAGAACACCCGCAAAAGTCCCGCCGCCGTGGAAACCACGCAGCAGCCCAGCGCCAGATGACGGATACTTTCCAATTCGGTCAACCTCCGTTTCCTGTCAGCAGCAGCAGCGCCGTGGACAGCAGCACCATAAACAGGTACAAAACCAGCACCGACGCGCACAGCTTGGCACCCTCGCCATACAGGGCGCACAACCGCCCGCACTGCTTTTGCCCGCCGAAGGATGCCAGCGCCCCCGCCGCGCCGAACGCCGCCGCATACAAAAAGCACTGCAAAAGCCCCGGCGCAAACAGCGCGGTCAACGCCGCCATACCCGCCAAGGCGAGCGAACCCTTTAACAGATGCACGGCAGCGGCAGCCCCGGTCAGCGCCGCAGCGGCGGCATCCCCCACCACCGGCAAAAGCCCCTGCAAAACACTGCGCCCGGTTTTCAGGGCGGCGCTGTCCACCGCGCCGGTCAAAATATTTTGCAGCCCCAGCACAAATCCGAACACCGCGCCGCAGCCCTTGAGCAGCCAGACAAGGCAGCGCGAAAACAGCCGCGCCGCCTCCTCGATGCCCGCATCGCCCCAGATGCAGGCGCACGCCGCAAAGCAGAAATACACCTGCATCACGGGCAGCAGCACCTGCCCGATGACACCGCCCACCAGACCCGACACCGCGTAAAACAGCCCGCTGTAGGCTGCCGCACCGGCATTTTGCCCGCCCAGCGCCACCGCGCCGCTGTACACCGGGATAAATGCCGCCAGATAGTTGCGGCAATCCAGCGCCGTGGCGGACACCCGTTGCACCAGCTGCATCATGGCGGCAAGGCTGACCCCGCCGAAGCCCAGCACCGCCAGACAGTCCAGACAGGCGCGCCAGCCCGTTTTGCCGCACAAAAGCCCCAGCACCCCGCACAGCAAAAGATACCCGCACAGCTGTACAAAAAAGCGCAGCGGCGCGGCGGCAGGCTGCGCCAGAATCCGCAGGGCCGCCGCCAACAGCCCGTCCAGTGTCCAGCCCGATACCTGCGCAATGTCGGGTGCCGTGCGCAAAATTTCCTGCGTTTGTTCGGGCAGTTGCGCCGCAAAGGCGGCAGTCGGCAGCAGCACCGTTACTGCAAGTACCCCGCAAAGGCATCCAGCAGCTGCTGCAACAGGGGCAATGCCTGCAAAAGCGCCAGCGCCCGCCCGCAGAGGTCCACCGCCGAGGCTGCCGCCGCCAGCCCGGCTTCCCGGCAAAGGTCGGCGGCAAACTGCGCCACCAGCGCAATGCCCAGCACCCGCACAAGGCAGCGTATGCCTTCCCCCGGGAAATACGTTTCCATCCCCTGCAGCCAGACAAGGAGGGGGCGCACCTGCCCCGCCACGGCACCCAGCAGCCCTGCCGCCGCACAGGCGGACACCAAAAAGGCAAACGCGGGCTGCTCTTTTTTTAAGGTAAGCTGCAGCACCGCCGCCGCAAACGCCAGCACCGCCCACTGAAATATTACCATATGTCGTCATAATTCAAACAATGCCTTGATCAGCACAAACAGGTCGCTGATTTGGCGCACCAGCATCGTCAGCACCACCACCAGCCCCGCCAGGGTGGTCATCATCGCCTGATCCTCCCGCCCGGAGCGGATCAAAAGCTGGTTCAGCACCGCCACAATGATGCCGGTCGCCGCGATCTTGAACACAAGGTCGATTTCCACGCTGCGCCCCCCTATCCCCACAAAACCGCCGCCAACAGCCCCGCGCAGACGCCCAATTTGGGCCATAAGCACCGCGCCTGCCGCAGCGCCGGCAGCCGTTCGGCGGCGGTATCCTCGCATAGAGCTGCCGCAGCCGCCAGCATTTCACACGCGCCCGCGCGGTCACTTTCCCCGGCTGCGTGCAACAGGCTTTGCACCTCGTCCCGTTTCGGGGCGGGCAGGGCGGCGGGCGGCGCCAAGTCGCTCAACTGTGTACACCCTGCCGCGCCGAGGGCGGCAAATTCCGGGTAGGCGGCGGCACGCTCCAGCAGCTCGGCAGCGGGCAGCGACAGGTACTGCAGCGTCTGCCCGATATACGAAAGCAGCCGCGCAAAGGTATGTACCTGCCCCCACCGGCGTTCCTGTTTTTGGGCTGCCGCCAGCCCCAGCCCGCCGCCCGCCGCGCACAGCAGCAGGGTCGATACCAGTCGCAGGGCAGCGCTTAACACAGCGTTTTCCATTCTGCGACCTCGCCGGGGCGATGTCCGCCTGCCAGCAGCACCGCCCGCGCAAAGGCGCCTGTCTGCAGCAGCCGCGCCAGCTGGGGACGTTTTTGCAGCGCCCGCAGACTTTCGCAATGCACCGATGCCGCAAACACCACGCCGGACGCAACGCCCCATTCCAGCGCGGCGGCATCCTCTGCCGTGCCTAATTCATCGCACAAAATAAAGCGCGGGTTCATGCATCGCAGCGACATTTCCACCGCCGCCGCCTTGCTGCAGCGGGTGTAGACATCGCAGCCCGGGCTGACAAGCATTTTACCTTTACAGTCTACGCCCGTCAGCTCGCCGCGTTCGTCCGCCACCGCCACGATCTGCCGCTGCTCGATGAGATACTGCAAAATCGAACGCAGGAAGGTGGTTTTTCCGCTGCCCGGCACGCCAACGACCAGCACACCGCCTGTCGGCGCTGCCAAAAAATCCGTCAGCTCCTTGGGCAGACTGCACAAAACCGGGCGGGCAATGCGCAGATTCAGCGAGGTCACCCTGCCAAAGCCCCGCCCGCCGCGGCAGCCCGCCACCCCCACACGGCTGCCTCCGGGCAGGGTAAAATACCCGCGCGAAAGCTCATCCTCATAGGCGTAGACCGAGTGCCGGCACAGCTGCAAAAAGCAGCTTTTCAGCGTTTCTTCGCTGATTTTTTCGTTCAATTCCGGCAGATACTTACCCGCCGGGGAAAGCTGCCCCTGCACGGTAAACTGCACGCCCTGCCCCACCCGCAGCCGAATTTCCTGTACAAAGGGCGCAATGCGCGGGCTGAGCGCCGCCAGCGTCCCCGCCAGCGGCTGCGGCAGGGCGGATGCTGCCTGATAATACTCGTCCATTTTCTCTGTCACCTCCCATTGCCACTGTATGCCGCGGCGCAGGGGGCTAGAACGGCAAAATAAAAAAGAGGACCGAAGTCCTCTTTCGGGCGTGTCGGGAAACCCGACACGCTCAAAGAAGGGGTTCGTCGCGGTGTGGCTGCGCCACGCTCCTGCACCCCTCCTTTGAGTTCACCCTGTCGCAAAAAATCGCGTTCTTATGCCTGACGGCGACTCGAACGCGATTTTATGCTCTAGTGGTATTTTCATCGTCGGCACATATCCGCCGATGAAAATGGATACAAATTTTCTTTTTTCAGACTTTTACCTATGGCGGCATTGTTCGATGCATTGGCGAAATGCCTGCACGGTATCGGCAAACACCACGCCGCCGCGCTGTGCCTTGGCAGTGTCCATAGCAAGGCATCGCTGCCAGTCTTGGCGCATAAGCTTCGGTGCCACGTTTAAAATTTTGCAAAATTCCTGTGCCGTCTGCCACATATCCAGCGGGTTCTCGCAGCCGAAATTGTACACGCCGCCCGGCAGCTGCATCGCCGCGGGCAGGTTTTGCACGGCATCGCGCACCCACGTTATGCCGCGGAAGTCCCGGGCAGAAAATCCCAGCTCCTCCCCCGCTTGCGCGGCGCGCAGCAGGTTCAGCGGCAAATTGCCCCGCAGCGGCAGACCGTCCCCGGCAAAATCGTACATCCACGTTGCCCGCAGCAGCACGGCGTTGGGGGCAGCGTCCAGCACACGCTGCTCCATTTCCCGCTTATGCTGCCCGTACACGTTGGTCGGCTGCAGGGGTGCATCCTCGGCAAACGGCGTGCTGCCGCCCAGCCCGGTATACACCTGATCCGAACTGAACGCCACCAGCCTGACGCCGGTTTTTGCCAGTGCCAGCGGCAAAACCACGTTGGAACGGTAAGATTCCTCCGGGTGCTGCTGGCAATAGCCGGTATCGGAGATAGCCGCCGTGTGCAAAATCATGTCCGGCTGTACGCGGGCGACCTCGCGCAAAACGGCATCGGGGTTCCCTGCCGCCATCCCCTTGGGCAGCGGGTGCAGCTCGTACTGCCCTGCCAGCATCCGCATAACGCGGCTGCCCACAAAGCCGCCTGCCCCCGTTACCAGAACGCGCATTACTCGTTCCCTCCGTTTATCATCGCAAGCAGCGCCGCCTCGTCCAGCACGGTGATGCCCAACTCCTGCGCCTTGGTCAGCTTGGAGCCTGCCGCCTCGCCTGCGACCAGATAGTCGGTCTTTTTGCTGACGCTGCCCGTGCATTTGCCGCCGTTATTCAGGATCAGCTCCTGCGCTTCCTTGCGCCCCAAGGTGGGCAGCGTGCCGGTGATCACAAAGGTTTTACCGCCCAATTTCTGCGTAGCATCCTTGTTTTGCGGCATCTGCATATTTACGCCGTCCGCCGTCAGCTCCTGCAAAATCTTCTCGTTGCTCTCGTGGCGGAAGAACTCGTAAATGCAGGCTGCCGTCGTTTCGCCGATGTCCTGGATCGCGGTCAGCTCCTCAACCGAGGCTGCCGCCAATGCCTGCACACTGGCAAACTGCGCCATCAGCGCACGCGCCGTGGACACCCCCACATTGCGGATACCCAGCGCCGCCACCAGTCGCACCGGCGAGTTGTTCTTGGAATTTTCAATCGCCTTCAACACCTTGTCGGTGTTTTTCTCCTTGCCGATGATGCCCGCCTCAACCAGCTGGTCGCGGTGGTCTTTCAGCTTATAGATGTCGGCGTAGCTGGTCAGGTAGCCCTGCTCCACCAGCGCGTCCACCAGCGTTTCGCCCAAGCCCACAATGTTCATACAGTTGACCGACGCAAAGTAGGAGATCGTGCGCGAAAGCTGGGCGCGGCAGGCGGGGTTGACACAGCGGATGTCGGCGGTGTCCTCCTCACGGATCAGCGGTTCGCCGCAGACCGGGCAGGTTGCCGGCGCCGTAAAAATATGCTCCGGCTCCTTGACGCAGCCGTTCAGCTTGGGGATGATCTCGCCGCTTTTGTACAGCCGATACTGTCCGCCGATGCCGACCTTATACTCGTTGATATAGTCCTGATTGTGCAGCGTGGCGCGGGACACACTGGTGCCGCACAGCCGCGCAGGCTTTCCGGTTTCGCTGTCGTGGAAAATGCCGGTAAAGGTCAGCTTGCCGGTGCGCCCGACTGCCACATCGATTTTGTCCATCGTCACGGTGCGTTCCTCGGGCGGGTACTTGTAGGCGATATGTCCGGCACTGTATTTTGCCCCTGCCGGGAAATCCTTTCGGTAGGCGATCTGGTCAATTTTTACCACAGCACCGTCAATATCGTAGGGCAGCTCGGCGCGCAGTTCGCCGATTTCGCGGATCGTCTGCAAAATTTCCGCGTCCGTTTCGCAGCGCTTGTGGTACACGCAGGTCACACCGGCTGCTTCCAGTGCGTCCAGCGCGGCGCAGTGGCTTTGCATCAGCTCCTGCGGACCGTCCTGCACATTAAAAACAAACATACTCAGCCCGCGCTCGCGCGTCAGGGCAGGATTCAAAAGGCGCAGCGTGCCGGCCGCCAAATTGCGGGGGTTGGCGGAAATCGGTTTGCCTGCCGCCTCCTGCGCCGCATTGTAGGCATCAAACGCCGCGTGGGTCATATAGACCTCGCCGCGCAGCTCCAGATATTTGTACGGCAGATCGAGTTCTTTTTGGATATCAGGAATCTCCTGCGCATTGGCAAGCACGTCATCGCCCTGAAACCCGGTGCCGCGGGTTTCCGCCATATACAGCTGCATTTTGCCGTTTTCGCCGCCGCGCATACGCAGCGTCAGGCTCAAGCCGTCCACCTTGGTTTCCACCGAAAACACTGCGTCGGGATGCACGGCGCGCACCTTGTCCGTCCACGCGGTGACATCCTCCAGCGTAAAAACATCCTCAATGGACAGCATCGGTACATTGTGCTTGATTTTTCCCTCTGCCGCACCGGTTGCCCGACCGCCCACCTTCTGGCTGGGGGAATCAGGCGTCACCCATTCGGGATGCTCCTTCTCGGCGCTCTTGAGCTGCCGCATCAGCGCATCATATTCAAAGTCGGAAATTTCCGGCGTATCTTCGTTATAATACAGCTCCATATGGTGGTCGATGGTCTTAACAAGCTGTGTATATTCTGCAAAGGTCATAGCAATGCTCCCCTGTGATTTTTATATAGTTCAGTATACCACATTTTTGCCGCTGACGCAATTTTCCCGCAATTTTTACCCCCCCCCCTTGTCACGGCAAAAAAAGTATGCTATATTGATAAAAAAGGAGGAATTTCCGATGAATGAAAAAACCTGCAAGGGCATTGCCCTGCTGCTGTTCGCCATTCTGCTCTGCACCGCCGGACCGGAGCTGAACGATACCCTGCTTTACAGTGCGGTGGATCTTCCGTTTTCTCTTGTGGGGTTTATTGTGGGCTGCTTTGGTCTTGCCATGGTCTTTGATTTCCCTAAGTCCCGCTGATTTTTGAGAGGAGTTGCCATGAGCTGCACCGTAATCAAAATGAACCGTCCCGCGCGTCAGGATTTCCGGGAACTGCCCGTAAATATTCTTGCCTCGTTTGAGGAAAAGCCCTTTGCGCCCGAGCTTGTCTACCAAGAGCTTTCGGACGTCAACGGTGTCTCCGTCTTTCTTATGGTTTTTGAAAAGTTTTACCTGAGAAACAGCAGTACGACGGCAGCCACCGTGCAAATTCTGGACTCCGGCACCGAGCAAACCGCCACGATCATCGGCGTCGGCGGCGGAAGCGGCGTTCTGAATACGAACCACGGCTCCCACGCGAACTTTACCTCTGCCCTCGCCGATGCCTTGGCAAAGTACGGCTTTGCCAAGGTCAAGGACTGATACACACAAAACAGCTTTACCACGCGCGATTTCTCAAAAACGCAGCCCCCGCCTTGGCGATGCTCGTCAGGGTGGGGGCTGTTGTATTCTCGCGTCTATCGCATAAAGCCCTATAAAACAAAAATCGCCCTATCCCTTGCGGGATAAGGCGTTTCGAGAAGCCGGCATCTACCTATTTTCACAGGCCGTCTCCAGCCAACTATCTTCGGCACAAGTGAGCTTAACTTCTGTGTTCGGAATGGGAACAGGTGGAACCTCACCGTCATCGACACCGGCCATTGTCTGACCAACGTCAAACTTCTCTTTTCTGACATTCTAGCAT
>ERZ1034691.1814-NODE-1814-length-12909-cov-12.337638_pt1 | contig 12909 bp, 11 predicted proteins | sample MGYA00520638_ERZ1034691 | MGnify/ENA primary metagenome ERZ1034691 (study PRJEB33766, sample SAMN09781763) | gut metagenome | biome: gut microbiome | host: Homo sapiens | place: Madagascar | study: EMG produced TPA metagenomics assembly of the PRJNA485056 data...
GGGCTTGAGAATGCTTTCTCTTGGGTACGATAGCCATAATCGGACACCTCCTTGGCGAAATTCAACTGAGCAGTTGTTTTAATATGCTAAGCCGTGCATCCACAGGGGCAGCTTCTTCTGCCGTTTGGCAGGAGCAGCCTGCCGACTTTTTCTTACCGCAGACGGGGCATAGACCTTGACAATCCGCACTGCAAAGCAGTACCGGCGGAACCTCGAACAGCAGTTCCTGAAACACCAGTTCCTGAAGATCGAGACAACCTTGTTCGCTGCAGGGCAATTCAAAATCCGGGTCGTCCAAATCGCGCCGACGCACAAAATACTCTCTCTCAAAGTCGTAGCTGCGGGAAAGAGGCTCCAGACAGCGGGCGCATTCGGACTGGACATCCGCCTTTACACAAAGCAGCAACGCCGCGCCATCCTCGGTGGGCGTTGCCGTAAAGGTACATTGTGCAGGGGTATTCAGCGTAAAAGCGCCGAAATCCGCCCCAGACATATCTGCCGCAAATTCTGTTTCATAGGGTTTGCAGGCGCTGTCTAAAAAGGAACGCAGATTAAATTGCATAGTACACCTCAAAAGGTTGCTTAAATAGTATACACAAGTTGCGGGGGGTTGTCAACAACTAAAACACAAAAAGTTGCGATTTTTTTATTATTTTACGAAAAAAAGGGCAGGAAAGCCGACTTTCCTGCCCCAAAATTTGCGGTTTGCGGGGGTAAACGAGGTCAGATGACGTATTTCTTCAGTTCCTCAGGCAGGGCGGCGGCATCAGCAGACACGGTGACGACGACCTCAATGTTCTGGGTGACCTTGTCGATCTTTGCCAGAACCTTGGCGGCAGCGTCCATATCGTGGTCGATGATGCGCAGGATGCCGTCGATGAACAGCTCGGTGATATCGTAGTTACCCGCCAGAACGCCGGCAACAAAGCCGTACAGCATATCGGCACCGGCAACGCCGTACTCGTCCACATCCACCAGACGGGCGGCGTGGTTGATCTCGGTGGTGAGCTTCATGCACTTTTCGATGACAACGATGTTGCCGGAAGTGGTCTTGGTGGCCTTGTCGATCATATCGATCATAGTTTTGGTCTTGCCGGAGCCTTTGGTACCAACGATGAGTTTCAACATAGGGGTTACCTCCTTATTTCGTAAGCGCTTGCGCGCCATGGTTCCTTGGGTTTACTCGCTCAGGGCTGCTTCCAGCTCTGCCTTGCGATCCTCGTAGCCGGGCTTGCCCAGCAGGGCGAACATATTCTTCTTGTAGCTCTCAACGCCGGGCTGGTCAAACGGGTTGACAGCCAGCAGGTAGCCGGACACGGCGCAGGCTTTCCAGAAGAAGTAGATCAGCTCGCCGACATCGTGGGCGTTCAGGCTGTCCACTTCGATCAGACCCAGCGGCACACCGCCGTCGGTGTGGGCAAGAATGGTACCCTCCATCGCCTTGCGGTTGACAACGCTCATATTCTGGTCTGCGAGGAAATTCAGCCCGTCGAAGTTGCCCTCCAGCGGCTCAATGTAGAAGTCCTCACGGGTGTTTTTGATATCCACGAAGGTTTCAAACATAATGCGGCTGCCGTCCTGCAGGAACTGACCCATCGAGTGCAGGTCGGTGGAGAAGATGCAGGAGGTGGGCATCAGACCCTTCTGATCCTTGCCCTCGCTCTCGCCGAACAGCTGCTTGTACCACTCGTTCATCATGGTAAAGTCCGGCTCAAAGCACGCCAGCGTTTCCACGCTCTTGCCCTTGCGGTACAGGATGTTGCGGGTCATAGCGTAGCGGTAGGCATCGTTGTCCATGGTGCATTTGCTGAACTTCTCGCGTCCGTCGGCAGCGCCCTGCATCAGGGCGTCGATGTCGATACCGGCGCAGGCGATGGGCAAAAGCCCCACGGCAGTCAGCACGGAATAGCGCCCGCCGACGTCGTCAGGCACCACAAAGGTGGGCCAGCCCTGCTCGTCCGCCAGCTGCTTCAGCGTACCCTTGGCGCGGTCGGTGGTGGCGTAGATGCGCTTGTTGGCTTCCTCGGCGCCGACAGAATCCTCGAGCAGCTTGCGCAGCACGCGGAATGCCAGCGCGGTTTCGGTGGTGGTGCCGGACTTGGAGATGACGTTGATGGAGAAGCGCTTGCCCTTGGTCAGCTTGATGATGTCATTGAGCGCAGACGGAGAGATGGTGTTGCCGCAGAAGTAGATCTTGGGACCATCCTCGGTTTCGTTGTGGAACTGACCCTTGACAGCCTCGACCACGGCGCGCGCGCCCAGATACGAGCCGCCGATGCCGGCTACCAGCAGCACATCGGAGTCGGAGCGGATCCTTTCCGCCGCCTGCTTGATGCGGGCGAACTCCTCGCGGTCATAAGTAACAGGCAGGTCAAGCCAGCCCAGAAAATCATTGCCGGAGCCGGTCTTGGACTCCAGCTGATCGTGTGCCAGCTTGACCTGCGGAAAGATCGATTCATATTCTTCAGGACGGATAAATTTAGTCAGATGCTTGCCATTGAATGCAACAGCCATTGTTCCGTTCCTCCTTTGTCATTTATATACCACAATGATACTGTTTTATCTGGTCATTGTCAAGCAAAAAACCGGGAATTTTTCCAAGTTTTCATTTATTATGCACAAATCACACCCCGCCGGGCAGCACGGTATGCACAAGATATCGCAGGCAATATCCAAAACTCAACGCCTGAACGTCCTGTGCGGCGCAAATGGGCAGCTCCTGCAAAACGGTTTCCCCGCGCAAAAGCTGCCAGCTGCCCACGGGGCTTCCCTGCTGTACGGGGGCTTGCAGCGTATCCGGCAGCAGGATTTTTGTCTGCAGGTCCCTGCCCTCCCCCTTGGGTACCAGCAAGCGCTCGGGCGCGGCGTAGTCGAGCGCTGCCGTTTCGGCGGTGCCGCGCTTCACCCGCAGTTCTTCCGGCGCATCGTCCGGCAGGGTGACCTCGGCGCTGTCGTAGTGGGCAAAGCCGTAATCCAGCAGCGTTTTGGCGGCTTCAAAGCGCTCCTTGCCGGAGGAGGCCCCCAGTACAACGGCGATCAGCCGCAGCCCGTCGCGCTCGGCGCTGGCGGTGATGCACACCCCCGCCTTGCCGGTGGTGCCGGTTTTCAGCCCGGTGATGCCGGGGTAGCTTTTCAGCAGCTTGTTGGTGTTGACAAGCTGGGTCTTGCCGCCGCGCAGGGTGTCCATCCAGACGGTGCAGTACTCGCGCACCTCGGGGTGATGCAAAAGCATTTCCCGGCTCATCACGGCGACGTCCCGCGCACTGGAAAGATGCCCCTCTTCATCCAGACCGCAGGCGTTGGCAAAGTGGGTGGCGGTCATACCCAGCGCGGCGGCGCGGGCGTTCATCGCGTCCACAAACGCCGGTTCGCTGCCTGCCACAAACTCCGCCACCGCCACGGCGGCATCGTTGGCGCTGGAAATGCAGACTGCCTTGAGCATCTCCTGCAGGGTCAGCTGCTCCCCCGGCTCCAGCCAGATCTGGCTGCCGCCCATATGGTAGGCGTGTTCGCTGACCGGCACGATATCCCCCAGCGCAATTTTGCCCGCCTGCAGCGCTTCAAAGGTCAGAAGCAGCGTCATCACCTTGGTGATGGACGCCACCGGGCGGCGCTCGTCGGCGTTTTTCTCGTACAAAACGGTGCCGGAATCCTCGTCGATCAGCACGGCGGCGGCACAGGGTACATCAAAGTCCTGCACCCCCGCCGCCTGCACGCCGGGTACCGCATCGGCATAGCTGCGCAGCACCGCCGTTACCGCCAGCAGCAGGCACAAAACGGCAAGCACGATCTTCTTTTTCATCATAGGTCACCCCCATGCTATCGCTTTGTTTCAGCCTATGCAGCTAGGGGGCAGATTAGTATTGCGCTTTTGCTGCGCTTTTATTATAATAGAGGTATTACGCTAGAGAAAAGGATCGTATTTATGCGGGTAACATTTTATACCTTGGGCTGCAAGGTCAACCAGAACGAAACCGGTGCTATGGAGCAGCTGTTTGAAGCAAACGGCTACACCGTGGTGCCCAACGACGAACCGGCGGACGTGTATGTGGTAAACAGCTGCACCGTGACCAATTTCGGCGACCAGAAAAGCCGCAAATGGCTGCGCCGCGCCAAGCGCGAGAACCCCGGCGCTGTCACCGTGCTGACAGGCTGCTATCCGCAGGCGTTCCCCGAGGAGGCTGCCGCCATCACCGAGGCGGACGTGGTGACCGGCTCCGGCAACCGCCACGCCGTGCTGACCGATGTGCAGAAGGTGCTGAACGGCGATGCCGAGCGCGTGGTGGATATCCGCCCCCACGAAAAGGGCGAGCAGTTTGAAGAACTGCCGATGAACAAATTTGCCGATCATACCCGCGCCTTTGTCAAGGTCGAGGACGGCTGCAACCGCCGCTGCGCCTACTGCGTGATTCCCCGCGCGCGCGGTCCCGTGCGCAGCCGCGATGAGCAGAGCATTTTGCAGGAGCTGCGCCGTTTAGCGGACGCGGGCTACAAGGAGGTCGTGCTGACCGCCATCAGCCTGCCGAGCTACGGCACCGACACCGGCACCAGCCTTGTGGAGCTGATCGAAAAAGCCGCCGCCGTGCCGGGCATTGAGCGCCTGCGTCTGGGCAGCCTGGACCCGGATATGCTGCACGATGAGGACATCCGCCGTATGGCAGCCGTCAAAAAGCTCTGCCCGCAGTTCCATCTGAGCCTGCAGAGCGGCTGCGACAAGACCCTGCGCGCGATGCGCCGCCCCTACACCACCGCCGTTTTTGCCGATATCGCCGCCAAGCTGCGTGCCGCGTTCGGCGCGGAAAACGTCAGCTTTACCACCGATGTGATCGTGGGCTTCCCCGGCGAAACCGAGGAGGATTTTAAAGCCAGTATGGATTTTGTGCTTTCGCAAAAATTCCTGAAGGTTCACGTTTTCCCCTATTCGCGCCGCGAGGGTACCCCCGCCTACGACTTTGCCGACCAACTGCCGGAGCACGAAAAGGAAGCCCGCAGCCGCCGTATGACCGAGGCGGTGGAGGCCATGCGCGCCGAGCTGGCTGCCGGTATGCAGGGGCGCAGCGCCGAGGTGCTTTTGGAAACGCCGCTGTCCGCCACGCTGTTTACCGGCTACACTAAGCAGTATCTGCCGGTTCTGGTGAACGCCGCCGGACACGCATCGGGCGATATTGTGCGTGTTGCCTTGGGCGAATGGGACGGCAAACGCTGCCGCGCCGCGCTGAAATAATGCCTGTTTGGCAAAAAGTGCGTAAAATCTTTTGCTTTTTACCAAAAAACGTTGCCGCGCCCCTTGCCAAGGGCGCGGTTTTTTGGTAAAATTTTAACAGGAGCGCCATTGCCTTGTGCTGACGCTCGACACAGAGCATTGAGAGTAACCGTAAAGCAAAAAAAGGAGCAAAAACAATGAGAGGCATTTACACCCCCGTAACGGATATCCGTCGTAAGGTGTTCACCGAGGTCGCCCGTATGGCCTATGAGGTCAACGAGATGCACGATTTCGAGTATCTGATGCGCGAGCTGCCCTTTAAGATCATTCCCGGTGAGGAAAAATCTTTGCGCAGCAGCATCTTCCTGGAGAGAGCCATCGTGTCCGAGCGTGTTCGCCTGGCGATGGGTATGTCCCTGCGTCCTCTGGACGAGAGCGTGCCTGCCACTGCCGGTCTGAAGGAGAGCATCAGCGCCGACAAGTACTACGAGCCGCCGCTGATCAACGTCATCAAGTTCGCCTGCAACGCCTGCCCGGAAAAGATCATCAAGGTCACCGCCATGTGCCAGGGCTGCCTGGCGCATCCCTGCCAGGAAGTCTGCCCCAAGAACGCCATCAGCTTCCGCAACGGCAAGAGCCACATCGACCAGAGCCTGTGCATCAAGTGCGGTCGCTGCGTCAACAGCTGCCCGTACAGCGCCATCGTCAAGACCGAGCGCCCCTGCGCCGCCGCCTGCGGTATGGGTGCCATCCACTCTGACGAGCATGGTCGTGCCGAGATCGATTACGATAAGTGCGTATCCTGCGGTATGTGCCTGGTCAACTGCCCTTTCGGCGCCATCGTGGACAAGGGTCAGATCTTCCAGCTCATCCAGAGCATCAAGCGCGGCGATGATGTCATTGCCATCGTTGCCCCCGCCTTCATCAACCAGTTCCCCGGTATGACCCCCGCCAAGCTGAAGGAGGCTATGCGCCGTCTGGGCTTCAGCGATGTGACCGAGGTCGCCATCGGTGCCGACCTTTGCACCATCGACGAGGCGAAGGACTTTATGGAAGAAGTCCCCGCTAAGATTCCCTTCATGGGTACCTCCTGCTGCCCCGCGTGGAGCGTTATGGCAAAGAAGCTGTTCCCCCAGCAGGCAGAGTGCATCAGCATGGCAATGACCCCGATGGTCCTGACCGCCCGCCTGATCAAGAAGGAGCATCCCAACGCCCGCATCTGCTTTGTGGGTCCCTGCGCCGCCAAGAAGCTGGAAGCCAGCCGCCGTTCCGTGCGCAGTGAGGTTGACTTTGTGCTGACCTTTGAGGAGCTGATGGGTCTGTTTGAGGCAAAGCAGGTCAACTTTGCCGAGCTGCCCGACAACCCCGAGGATGCTTTCCACAGCGCCAGTGCCGACGCCCGCGGCTTTGCCACCTCCGGCGGCGTTGCCCAGGCGGTTGTCAACGCCATCAAGAAGATGGACCCCGACCGCGAGGTCAAGGTTGCCAGCGCTCAGGGTCTTGCCGAGTGCAAGAAGATGATGACCATGGCCAAGGCCGGCAAGTACAACGGTTACCTGCTGGAAGGTATGGCTTGCCCCGGCGGCTGCATTGCCGGTGCCGGCACGCTGGCTGACCCTGCCAAGAGCATTGCGATGCTGAACAAGTACAAGGCAGAAGCCGAGATGAAGGTTGCCACCGAAACCCCGTTCCAGGATTCCTTGGATCTTTTGCACTACTAATATAGTACAGTAAAGCCCGCGCCTTTGCGTATTGCAAAGGCGCGGGCTTTTCATTTGTCGAAGAATCCTTTTTTCGGGTAGTAATGTAGGGCGCGTGTCTTGACCGCGCCGCACCGCTGGCTGCGCGCAGCGCATTTAATCGCGCCGAATGGCGCGCGATTTCCCAATATATCGTACTATCGGTTAAGCTGCACGGAACGGTCAAGACCGTTCCCTACAAACCTGCCGAAAGTTCGCAATTGTCAATTGAGTTTATCAATCGCCTAAAGCCCGCGCATTTGCGGTTATTTGTGGTATTTCATCCCGGCGTTGATGGTGCAGGCGCGGTAAAGCTGCTCGGTCAGCACAAGGCGTGCCAGCTGGTGGGGCAGCGTGATGCGTCCCATACTGATGCGCGCCTTGGCAGCCTGCTTGACGCGGTCGTCCAGCCCGTGGGAGGAGCCGATGACAAAGGCGATATCCCCTGCCCCGCTGCCCGCGCGCTGCGCCAGCATTTCGGCAAGCTCCTCGCTGGAGATCTGCTTGCCCTCCACGCAGAGCGCCACCAGATACGCCCCCTTGCGCACCGAGGCAAGGATGGCGTCCGCCTCCTTTTGCAGGGCTTTGGCGATTTGCTTGTCGCTGGCGTTTTTGTCCGCAAGGGCGGTTTCCGGCAATTCAATGATGCGGAAATTGCAGAACCCGCCCAGCCGCTTGCGGTATTCCTCGACCCCGGCGGCAAAGTAGGCGGCGTTCATCTTGCCGATGCAAATCAGGTCAATGTTCTGCATACGCCCTCCTTAAAACTCAATGTACGGGCTGACCTCGTTGCGTTCCTGCGCTTGGATCAGCACATCGCGCCCCGGCTGGATGCCCGCCGCCAGCAGCACGTTATAGACGGTGGTCAGCGCCAGCTCCGGCGAATTGTTGGTCTGGCTCAAGTGGCACAGCGCAAACTTTTTGCAGCCGTCCTGAATCAGCTCCAGAATTTCGGCGGCGCAGGCCTTGTTGTCCAGATGCCCGCGGTCGCTGGCAATGCGCACCTTTAAGTAGTACGGATACGGTCCGCCGTGCAGGCTGAAGGCGTCGTAGTTTGCCTCCAGTGCCACAAGGTCGCAGCCCGAAAGGTTGTCAATGACCACCCCGGTCAGCACCCCAAGGTCGGTGGCAAGCGCCATAACGCTGCCGTCCGGCGTGCGGATGCGGTAGCCGCAGCAGGGTACGTCGTGGCTGGTGGGAAAGCAGGTCACGGTAAAGCCGCCGATCTCCACCGTCTGCCCGTCGATGGCAGTTCTCTCCACCGCCGGGGGCAGCGTGCCGCGGGATTCCAGCATATCCAGCGTGTCGGCGCAGCCGTAGACCGGCAGCGGGTGTTTTTTCAAAAAGGTATCCAGCCCCGCAACGTGATCCGAATGCTCGTGGGTGATCAGGATACCGGCGCAGTCGCTGACGGGCAGCTCCAGCGATTTCAGCGCCGACAGCGTGGTGCGGCAGCTTTTGCCCATATCCACCAGCAGATACTGCTGCCCGGAGCGAACCAAGGCGCAGTTGCCGGAGGAACCGGAGTACAGCGTGGTAAACAGTGCCATAGGGTTGTCCTCTTTCTTTGCGCCGTATCGGCATGGGCAAGGGTGCGGTGTTGCCTTTGACGCATAAAAAATGGGTCGCCGCAAAGGGTCGACCCAAAAATGTTACGATCAGATAGCGCGGGTAATGGCATTGCGCGGTGCCTCGACACGGCGGATATCCGCGCCCAGCAGCTGCAATTTTTCTACGATATTTTCGTAGCCGCGCTCAATGTGGATGGTTTCGTCCACCTCGCTGATGCCGTCCGCCGAAAGTGCTGCCATAATCATGGCGGCACCGGCGCGCAGGTCGGTAGCACGCAGCGGCGCGGGGCGCAGCTTTCTGACGCCCTCGATGACAGCGACCTGCCCGTCCACCTGAATGTTTGCGCCCATACGCAGCAGCTCATCGACATAGCGGAAGCGGTTTTCCCAGATGCCCTCGGTCACGATGGAGGTACCGTCCGCCAGCGTCAGCAGCGTGGTCATCAGGGGCTGCATATCGGTCGGGAAGCCGGGATGCGGCATCGTCTTGACCTTCAGCGGATGCAGGTTACCCGTGCGGCGGATGCGCAGGGCATCGTCAAACTCCTCGATCTCGCAGCCGGCAGCACGCAGCTTGGCGGTGATCGGCTCCAGATGCTTGGGGGTCACGTTGCGCAGCGTCACATCGCCCTTGGTAATGGCGGCAGCCACCATATAGCTGCCCGCCTCGATCTGGTCGGGGATGATGGAATAATTGCAGCCGTGCAGCTGCTTGACGCCGTGGATTTTGATGACATCGGTGCCTGCACCGTGGATGTCGGCACCCATCATATTCAGGAAGTTGGCAAGATCCACAATGTGCGGCTCCCGCGCAACGTTTTCCAGCACGGTGGTACCCTGTGCGGTGGCGGCGGCCAGCATGGCGTTCATCGTGGCGCCCACCGACACCGTGTCAAAAAACACATGGCTGCCCACCAGATGATCCGCCTTGACGCGGATCTGCCCATATTCCACCGAGTCCTCTGCCCCAAAGGCGGTAAAGGCTTTCAGGTGCTGGTCGATAGGGCGCGGACCCAGATTGCAGCCGCCGGGCATGGCGACCTGACCGGAGCCGAACCGCCCCAGCAGCGCGCCAAGGAAGTAGTAGCTGGCACGCATCTGGCGCGACAGCTCGTTGGAAACCTCGGTGCTGTTGATGTTGGTGGTGTCGATTTCGTAAATATTGCGGGTGACCATACGGATGCCGGCACCCAGCTCGCTTAATATCTGCAGCGATGCCATAACATCGCTGATGCAGGGCAGGTTTTCAATCAGGCATTTGCCCCCCGCCAGAATGGTGGCGGGCAAGATGGCGACCGCTGCGTTTTTGGCGCCGCCGATCACAACCTCGCCTGACAGCGGCTTCCCGCCGTGAATGACATATTTTTCCAAGATAGCTCTCCTTTGTGCTGCCGGCTGCCCACAGCCTTGTGCTGCACGGCAAAAATCGCTATATCTTTATAGATTATACACTATTTTTCCGGGTTTGAAAAGTACCGCAGGGCGAAAACCCGCAAAATGTTTGCAGATTTTCGCCCAAACGGCTTACATACCGGGGAAGAATTGGCGGGCGCTGATCAACGTGCCGCCGCTGTACACCTCAAAATGGCAGTGGTTGCCGGTGGAATTGCCGGTGGAGCCCACCTTGCCGATCTCCTGCCCCTGCGACACAGCCTGACCCTGCGTGACGCCGATGCTGGACATATGCGCATACAGCGTGCGGTAGCCGTTGCCGTGGTCGATCTCGACATAATTGCCGTAGGACCAGTGCCAGCCCGCCGCCACCACAGAGCCGGAATCCGCTGCCAGAATGGGCGTACCGTAGGGGGCGCAGATATCCGCGCCGCGGTGTCCGCCCGGCAGGCTTGCCCAGCGGCTGACATAGCTGTATCCGGGTACCGGCCACATAAAGCTGCCGGAGCCGACCTGCGCCACCATACCGGTTTTGAGCTTGGTGCCGGTGATGGTGATCTTGTTCACCGGCTGCGTGATGACCTTGTAGTCCACCGCCTGGCGATCCACGGGTACACCGTCGATATAGGTGGTTTCGTAGGTGATATCCGCCGTGCCTTCCACGCCGTCCTGCACAACGACCACCTTGCCGTAGGCGTACTCGGAGGAGGTGGAGTTTTCGGTTTCGTAGGCAACGGGAATGGTTTCGGTGTCGTGGCGCACGACCTTGACCTGGAGCAGGTCAGCATTGACCGCACCCGTCACCAGCGTGGTGCCGGCGGGGATCTCCTGATCCAGCGTGAGCAGCTCGGGGTTGATCTGCGCCAGCGAGTCAAAGCTGACGCCGGTGGCATCCACCACATCCTGCACCGTGTCGCCGTCCTTGGCGGTGTACTTGGTAAGCCCTGCGCCCGCATTGAGCGCCTTTATCACGTCGGCGTAGGAGCTGACGGATTTTTGCAGGAACACGCCGTCCACCATACGGATATCATGTACAAACCCGGTCGTCACCGAGGTATCCATCGGATCCTCGTAGGGGGCTTTGATGTTTTCCAGATAGCTGCGCAGATGGTCGCCCTCGGTGGTGACAAACTGCAGCTCATCATCAATATAGACAGCCGTGGCGTTGACAATCTCGTCACTGGCGGTTTTCAGGATGGCGTTGGCGATCTCGCGCTCGGTCATCGTCTGATCCGCCACTGCCAGCGTAAAGGTGGGGTTGACGTCCCATTCGGTCTGGGCATCGTCGGTACCCTGCAAAAGGCGCTCTGCCGTAAGGATACGACCCTGCACATCGTCGCGGGCCTTTTCAAAGACCTGTTCGGTTGCCACATAGCCGACGGTCTCGCCGTTGACCTGCACGTTCAGCACAAATTGCAGCCCCAAGCCCCGGCGCACGACCACCACAAGCACCGCTGCGGCAAGCGCCGGCAAAAAGTAGGTGCCTGCCACCCACACCGTGGGCAGGTATCGCTTGACACCGCGGAAAAAGTATTCGATTTTGGCGGTGCGTATGTCCTTGGGCTGCAGCTCGGTGTCGGACTGTTCCTCCAGCGTCTGCGGCAGCTCGCGGATATGCCGAAAGCCCGATGCAATATGCAGAAACGGGCTGAGCAGATCCTCCAGCAGGGTAAGCACGCCCAGCAGGAAGGGACGCAGGATCATCAGCAGCAGGTTGCGCACCGTAACCACAGCGCCGCGCGCCACCGCCTTGACCTTGCGTGCCAGACATACCAGCACATATTCAAACCAGAAGCCGATGCGGTACAGCAGATCGCCCACGGCGTTATCCACCCAGAAGGTGACAACCCGCTGTTTTACGCCGGGCTTTTGTGTAAGGTGATCGGTTTTATGTTCCGTTTGCGTAGGGTTCAAAACAAATTTGCTCCTTTATGATACCGCACAATTCCAAGTGCCGCTCCGGCGGGAGTTGTGCGGTGTTGCCTTCTCTGTTTTCGGGGCGCATTGCCCCACAAGTGCTGCATTATAGCGCATCCGGCTGCCATTTGTCAAGCAGCCCCCCTGCGCCCAGCAGCGCCGCCATATCCGGCGGCAGCGGGCTTTGCACCCGTACCCGCGCGTGGGTATAGGGGTTTTGAAAGCGCATCACGGCGCAGTGCAGCGCCTGCCGGGCGATGTCCTGCACGGGTCCGCCGTACAGGCTGTCCCCCGCCAGCGGATGCCCGATATACGCCATATGCACCCGGATCTGGTGGGTGCGGCCTGTGTGCAGCCGGCACGCCGCCAGCGTGTAGCGGTCCGTTTCGGCAAGGACAGTATACTCGGTCAGGCTGTATTTGCCGTTCGGCGTAACGCACCGCCCGATGATGGAATCCCCCTGCCGACCGATGGGTGCCTCGATAAACCCGTGGCGCTGCGGCAGCGTACCCTCCGTGACCGCCAGATAGGTTTTTTCCGCCGAGGCTGCCAACGCCGGGGCGGCAAAGGCATTCTGGGCGCACAGCACAAGACCGCTGGTGTTTTTGTCCAGCCGGTTGACCGGGCGGAACACCCCGCTGCGTCCCTGCGTTTGCAGGTAATACAGCCAGCCGTTCGCCAGTGTGCCGTCCGGGTAGTTGAGGGTGGGATGCACGGCAATGCCCGCCGGCTTGTCCAGCACGGCGGCAAACGCATCCTCGTAGGCGATGTGTAGCGGGATATCCTGCGGCACTACGTCGGTTTGCGGCTCCGGCGGCAGCACAAAGCTGACCGTCTGCCCGGGGCGCACGATATGGTCCGTATGTACCGGGGCGCCGTCGCAGAAAAAGCCCCCGCCGTCATACTTGACCGCCTTGATCAGCCCGGCGGTCAAGCCCTGTGTGCGCAAAAAAAGGTTCATGCGCTGCGCCGGCATACCGGGCGCCAAGGTGTATTCCAGCTTGGTCATAAGCGCCCCCTTTTTGTGCCTAGAGGGCAATACCGCATAATTCTAAGTGCCGATACGGCGAGCGAGGTGCGGCAGCTG
>ERZ1034691.1815-NODE-1815-length-12904-cov-7.667211_pt1 | contig 12904 bp, 16 predicted proteins | sample MGYA00520638_ERZ1034691 | MGnify/ENA primary metagenome ERZ1034691 (study PRJEB33766, sample SAMN09781763) | gut metagenome | biome: gut microbiome | host: Homo sapiens | place: Madagascar | study: EMG produced TPA metagenomics assembly of the PRJNA485056 data...
TAAAAGATTAGGGAGGAAAAGCAGTCATGAAGAGAAAGAAGCTTGTAATTTCAGTAGTGATAGCAGTAGCAGTAATTGTAATATTACTTATAATTGGTTTATCACACAGAGGACAGAATAAAGGAACAGATGCAAGTGAGTATACGAACACCATAAAGGATAGTAGTACAGAATCCGCAGCAGCATCAGCAGATAAAACTGCTAAATTGACACAGGAGTATACAGCAGAGGCAGAGAAATTGTGGGACAAGACACATGAGGAAATGGAGTATACATGTACAAAGGACGAGTTTATTGAGAACTATGTGGCATATAGACTTGATGGAGATGCAGCAGAGTCAGCAGAGCAGAACTTAAAGGATGTTTATAGTAAAGATTCAAGAGTAGGTATAGACGATAATGGAGATGTTTATGTGCAGTTAACAGATGAAGAAGCCAGTGAAGTTGAGGAGCAGGAGAAAGAGGATGAGAAAAATACATCAGTGGTTTCAGATATAAGAACAGATGAAGAAAAAGCTGCATCAAATGATGAGGAAAAGATCAAGCAATATGAGAAAGAAAACACCGATAAAAGAGATGGAACATATACAGATGCAGACGGTGTAAAGCATAATCAGTATATTGATGAAGATGGACGCCATTATTATTTAGATATTGATGGTTCAAAGATAATAACAGATACGATTGAAAGTGAAGAGGACTTTAGTAATTTTTTAGATGAGTTAGGCAATTAATAAGGAGGGCAGTGATAAAATGAAATGGATAAAAAGAGTTTTATGTTTAACACTTGCATTTGCAATGATAATCACAGCATTGCCAACTGCCAACATAACAGAAACAGTTTATGCAAAAGAAAACAGTAATGGTACTGGTGGTGGTACACAAGGAGCAGGCGGAACAAGACATGGTGGAGCGACAGAGAGCAAGCAGGGTTACAGGGTATACCTTATGACAAAAAGTAAAAAGACAGTATCAACAGTTTATGACTGTTATTTTGGGTATAGTTCTGTTAGAGCTAGTCATTATGAAAGGGATACACGATTAGGTAGTAAAGATCAAAAAGGTAAATTCAACATTACACCTCAAATACAAAAACTTTTTGGAGTACCTAAAGCATTTTATTACTCTAATAGTAGCTTTCATGGTAATGGGGTTGCATTTAAGAAATGGGCAGCTACACATAAGAGGTACTATAGTGCAAAAGAGAAAAGATGGAAAACAGCATACTATCGTAATATTGATAATTTTGTAAAGTACATACTTGGAAAAGATGCTTACGATAAAGCAAAGGAGAAGGCAGGAGATGAGGGACTGTATGCAGTAGTAGAACCTTTAGCCTGGCATTCAGTTTTGCCTAATAGAGCAAGTAAATTAAATGGTCAGACAATTCTTGCTACAGGGTATGAATATTTGAATTTTAATGCAGAGCATGGTTTTGGTTCTAATACATATACAAAGATTCTGGATAACTTTATTTTGCAGTACTGCATGGTGCTACAGAGAAACGAAATGGGTTTAACAAAGGTAGACACACATAAAAAGGGTTTGTCATATGTAACTAAAAGTGGTTTAGGAAAGAAAGGTTTATCATTACATTTATATTCCCTTACTCCTGAAAAGGATGCAATAGATAGTACATGTACATATGATGAAAATTATGATAGTCATTATAAACCTGAAAAGGCACCTAATAAGGTAACAGGAACAGCAGATGAAAAGGAGAAAAAGAAAGAGGCATACAAGGTTACAATAGTAAAGACATACCGAGTTAAGAAGACCAACTTGGATGGAGATGTAAAATACATTGATAAAGGAACATTTGTTAGAAAATATAATCCATATACAATAGACATAGAGAATGAACCAAAGACAAATGTTCAGTATCATGTCATAGGATATCAAACAACAGACAAGGTTAAAAAGTCTATTGATGCACTAAAGTGGAAATCAACCATGAAAGATAAGGAACAGGTTGGAAATGCTACAAAATCTGCAACAGTGAAACCTAATAACAATGCAGTGGTTACAACAGTGACACTACATAAGAAAGTAGAGAAACAGAAGAACAAGAAAACTGGTAAAACAGAAACCGTTAAGCAGAAACATGATGAGACAGTGCTTTATGTGTTGTTACAGAAAGAGGAAAAAGAGAAGCCTATTTCTGGAGATTATACATTGAAGCAGTCACAGATTTCTAAGAGAGTGGACTTGTATAAAACTGAAAAGGACAAGAATATATTAAAGGGTCATTCATTTGTATGGGATTCAAGTGCATTAAATGACGCATGTAGCGGTCATACTTATTATTGTAGCAATGAAAATTGTTCTGGTCATACTTATTATTGTAGTTGGTCATTAGATGATACAAGTTTAAGCTTGGCAATTATGAATGCACGTTACAGGGCTGATGAATACAAGTACAATATAGCTTATAAGGCATGGGATGATGAATGGGAAGATACGGAAGTTGCAAACCAATGTTGAAGGGTTTGTTTTTTTTATGCTAAAAATTAGTGTGGAAATGTGTTCCAAAGCTATTTGAATGGGGTAAAACGGGGTTTTTATTGGGGAGTGGTAAATTTGTATGGGTGGTGGTTTACAAAATGAATTTCAAGGAATACAAGAATTACAAGATGTTTCAATGGGGTATAGGCTAGTGAGAGTTAAAAAAATAGGGATAATTTGTGTCATAAGGGTAGGAAAAGCTATTTTGACATATATCAAAATTGGCAGGTATCCTATTGGAATAAAAATGGATTTGGAAAACTGCATTTCCGGTATTAAAGAATAAAAAACAGTTATTTGGAGGTGCTGGAAATGGTTCATAAGTATGCATATATCAGGGTTTCAACAACAGAGCAGAATGAGGAACGGCAGGTTACAGCAATAAGAGAATATTGCAAAGACATACCTCAAGAAAACATTTTCACAGATAAGGCAAGTGGAAAGAATTTTGAAAGACCGGAATATGAAAAAATGAAAACAATTATAGAGCATATGTCAAAAACTGATGGCATCAAGATAGAGTTAATTGTTGAGGAACTTGACAGGCTGGGAAGAAATTCAGACGGTGTAAAGGAAGAGCTACTATGGTTTAAAAAACACAACGTTATTGTGAGGATTTTAGAAATTCAAACGACATTGGTGGATGTGGATGAAAATAATCAATGGGCGTTAGAATTGACACGTAACCTTATGATTGACATTTACAGTTCCATTGCGCAACACGAACTGGAAAAGAGAGCAAAGCGTCAGAGAGAGGGGATCGCAGAAGCAAAGAAAAGGGGCGTTTATAAGGGCAGGAAGCCGATTGAGGTTGATCATGAAGCATTTGAAAAGGTTTATTTGCGGTGGAAGCAAAAGGAGATAACAGCAGTGCAGGCAATGGAGCAGTTAAATTTAAAAGCGAGTACTTTCTATAGAAAAGTAAAGGTCTATGAAAATGAAAGTTGCCAAATTGCCAAAAATACAAAGCATTGTAAAGGGTGATGGTGGCAGGAGAATGCTGTATTACATATGAAATTATAAGATGTTGGACATGAAAACCTACATATTTATATGATAAAGAGCTTTTAATATTAAATTTAGTTGGAAAGGGTGATAAATATGGACTATGATAAAATGAGTGAAAGTCAGATAAGAATGTGGTTACACGACTTGATAGATCGTAGGGTTACTGGGCAAAATGAGGCAGACATACAAAATGCGATATATTATTTAATTAACTTAATAAACTCTATCAGTGCATTTCGAGTAGAAGGACATCTGGATATTTATAATGCTCTATATGATAAGAAAAAAGCAACCTGTGAATTTAAGATGGAGAGACCTATATACAGAGTGAAGAATGCAAAGGTAAAAACAGATGCTTTTGGAAGAACAAATAAACATCAGAAGTTGGGAATAACAGTAGAAAATCAGATAATGGAGCTATATGAAAGTGGAATGACACAACAAAAGATAGCAGACGCACTTAAAATTTCAAGACATACTGTTTATAGTAAAATAAAGAAAAGAAAAAGCACTTTATAAAAATTAGTGCTGTGCAGATGTCATAATAAACGCTGGTGTATATCCTCTCTTTTCCTTGCAACATCACGTCTTGGCGCATGTGACACCCAGCGTTAAGATGTGTTTGAAGTTAAGGAAAGAGAGAAATCTCTAAAATAAAGGTTGAGCATTGTAAGAGACAGTGCAGAAAGAGAGGACATAATGTGTAAAATGTATGTGGTAAATCAGTTGAATCTTGGTAACAGAAAATTAGGTTATGAGCTCTTCAATGGAAAAGAGATCGTTGAGATGACAGAGAAAATGTTAAAGGACAGCATTGTTTCCGGTAAAGAGATTTATGGCATGTGCGTTGTGAATGATGAGCTGGTGCTGGATAAGGAAAACTTCTTCATGCGTAATATGATGATTCATTCTCATATTGGAAACTATACAGCAATGGTTGAGGATGATACCTGCATTGCAAAGGTTTTCTATCTTGTGATCGGAAGTCATACAGAAGCTGGAAAGACAGTATATGATGTTGTTTCTTCAAGGTTTGAGAGATGCAGTATCAATGAGGAAAAGTTACAGGCATGGTATGAACTTGGAGTAATCAATGGTGGAGTAAAGATTGAAAATAATAAGCTGGTTCTGGCTGTGCAGAGAAAGCCGGAACCAGAGAAAGTGCAGGGAGTGGCAGAGAAAAAGGAAGTGGTTGCGAAAAAGAAAGAGGAAACGACAGAAAAGAAAGAGAGTGCCAGCAGTACTGATAAAAATAAAAAATAGAATAAAATTAGTTTGGCAGTGCACTTGCAAAAGGACTTCTGAAGGAATGGAAAGTTTCATCAGAAGTCCTTTTTTATGCGTGAAAAGTGGCATTTGTTACAATTTCCTGAAAAAAATATTTTTATAAAAGGGGGAAGTGCTATGGAGCATGTAGTAAGAATGCAGGTGCGTTTGCACGTATTGAATCCTGACACAGGAGAGATGGAAAGCAGGGTGGACATTGGGCTGAACATGAATCAGACGGGCTTGTCAAAAGATGCAGTGTTGGAATTGTTTGATAGTTCAGCAAGGAGTATCCACAAGATAATGGAAAAGGAGGCATCGAAATGGGAAGTGTGAGATTTGAGGTCGTGGCAAAAATCTGTCCGGACAATGTAAATGCTGTTGAATTTTATTTATGTGCAGCTGGTGGTTATAACAGGCAGGTCGGGTTGATTGAATTTCCTCATGACAGACAGCTTGGGGATAATATGGCGGCAAGTGATGAGATTGTAAAGATCATCAAGAAAAGGATTAGAAAGAGTACATAAGGAAATGGGGCAGTTGTTGATTCAGCTGCCCTGTTTTTTTGTATGTTGAAATTTGGTGTGTATGAGGGTAAAATGGAACTATCAATAAATGTGGAGGCATCAATCAATGAAAGGGATAAAGAAGTTTATAGGAATAACATTAGCGGTTGTAGTTGTAACAAGTGCGGTATTGGCGCAATCAGTTCCGGTGGGAGCAAAGACACAGGCAATCAGTATTAGTAACGTTAAGAATGGAAAAGCTACCTTATATACAGGACAGAGTTTATCATTTAAGACGAACTATAAAGAAAATCAGTTGAAAGTGTCTACATCAGATAAAAGTGTGGTCAGTGTAAAAGGTATTAAGATCACAGGAGTAAATAAAGGAACTGCAAAGGTTACAGTGGCTGTTAAAAGCAATACAAAAGTAAAAAAGACTATTACAGTAAAAGTTGTGGATAGGTACATTACCAGAAAGGATAATGCAGGTGGTGAAAGTGATAAGATAGTAGAAAAATATGACAGAAAGACAAAGAAGAGCACATATACAGTAGAAGTAAAAGGAAAAGACATGCATAATAAGGTTGACATGGATATAAAATATAAATTTACTTCTAAAGATACACATATGACAGGTACAGGATGCGCAGGTGAAATGAGCAATGATACATCTGTTATTAAAATATACAATGTGACAAAAGGATATGACAAAGAGTTTAGAATGTTCGAGAAATTATCTGACAATGATCTTTATAAATATCATGAATTAACAAAGGCAGAGATCAAGAAGACAAAGATTTTACGAAGCGAGACAGCTGCAGGATATATGCTGACAGTAAGTATGCCAGATAAAAATGGAATGGATACATATTGTCTAATAAAAGACAAAGCAACAAATGAAATATATGAAGTAGAATACAAAGGTTCAGGAGATCCTTATACAGTATACAAGAGTGTAAAAGTCATAAAGTAATAAAAAGCAACAGAGTAAATATGATTAAGATTGAATCCCAGATGTTTAGGCATCTGGGGTTCTTTTTAGTTATTGAAGATACGAGCAAGTTTTGTGTTTAACTGCTACATTATAATATGATAAAATATTGAATTTTATTTTAAATGGTGGTGCTTTTGCCGGACATGTTATGAGAAAAAAGGGACAGCCCACTGCAAAGTTGATATGAAAAAACATAATTTTACAGGATATGTGGATGGAAAAGAAATGTCAGCCCTGTTGATTTTTTATACAAACAATGAAATACAAAAGTTATGGATGCTATTCTTATTTTTAATTACCAACAATTTAATAAAATTTCCGTAGATTTAAAGTTCTGAAAAAAATCACCAGAGTATATTTTTTAGAAAATATGGATTTTGGAATGTGAAAAGTATGATTTCCCTGAAAATAATGGGGTTGTGGGAAAACAAAATATCTGGAAATACTTTTGCCTTGCAGTAGACAAGTTTTGAAAATAAAAAGCAGGTGGTTAGTTTTGGAATGAAAATGGCTACATCCCGATTGGAAAAGGAATGTAAAGATAATGGGAAGGGATGGGCAGGAGCGACATGAGGAAAATGAAATGGAAATAAATTGACTATGGTTCCGGCAGAGGATTGCAGACAGAGGGAAAGTAGCTGGCGGTCTGGGTGAATTTATTTTGTTGCAAATATTTATTTTTTTACTTGCAATGCAGAAGCCACAGCGTTACAATCCCACACAATCAATTTGGAAAAGGGGAAAGACAAATGGGATTGAGTATTTTTACAGGAGACAGAAAAGAGAACATTATAAAAACGCTGTTTCGGTCAAGGTTGGCGAGAGTTGGACTTATCGGTTGCAGTATTTATGTCTACAGATTATATGATTTTGGTGGTACACTTGGACAGAATGTTGCAACAGCTGTGTTGGTCTCTGCAATGGCATTAAATACGTTGTTTATACCCAGCAGGATGTTAAGGTGCAGACATGGGAAAAGATTTTTTGTAAGTGCACTTCCCAAAAATAGATTTCGGGGATATCATCTGGAAAAGAAAATAGAGCATATGGATGGTTGGGAATTTGAAGAGTACTGTGCTTTTATATTAAGAAAAAATGGATTTTCACATGTGGAAGTGACACAGGGAAGCGGAGACTTTGGAATTGACGTGATCGCAGAGAAAGCCGGAGTGCGCTATGGAATTCAGTGTAAAAAATACAGTGGCACGGTTGGTTGGCATGCGGTAGAGGAAGCAAAAGCCGGTGCAGAGTATTGGGAGTGTCAGCGTGCGGTGGTTCTGACGAACAGTAATTTCAGCAGGCAGGCATTGGAAGGGGCTGCTAAAATAGGGGTGGAGCTTTGGGATGGTCAAAGACTTGCATGGCTACAAAAATAATATAGTAATGACAAATCTGTTGGTTTATAATGAAGTTAGATTACAAAGAATGAAGGGGGAGGAAATGTTGTGGATAAAGAAATTATTTTAAGGGTGAACATGTATTATTTAGAGGCGGTCTACTTGGAAATCATGGAGCAATTTAAAATACATGATAAATATGAAAATCTGCGCAGCTGGGTTATTGGGATTTATGAAGTTTTAGAAACAAACAGGACAGATTTCTCTAAATACCAGCACGGACATAAAACAACTATAGCTAAGAAAATGAAAGACAATGCAATTCTTTGTAAACCATTAAAATTATTGTACAATAATCATGATGTGTTTATAAAAGAGATGAAGCGAACGCAGGAAAAATGGAAAGAAAGATTAGAGGAGTCAAAGGAAAAGATTATAGAGCTGTGTAAAAAGGATGTCAGGCAATTGGTTATAAAGTGGTTTGACCGATGTAATAAATGCCGTGAATTTGATGAGGTTATAGGGAACACAAATGCAGATATGGTTATCATCTGGATGATAAAGAGAATTCATGATTTATATTATTCCAGAATGCATACAGTGGATAAAGATCTTGGAGTGTTATGTAAGGAATTTTGTGGAATGACCTTTGTAAATATTTCTCAATGCAATATAGAGGTGCTAAGGGATGTATATAAGAAAATGAGTAATCAGATGAATAATATTAAGGCAGTGATAGACTACAACGATTTTAAGAATGGAAAAAGATAGAAAAGAGGTATTAGTCACATAAGGTGTTAATTGTATCACATAAAATGTCACACTATGTCGTTCAAGAATTGTTGTGAAACAAAAAAAGTGAAACGGTGAAAATGCAGTAATAAAGCGCATTTTCACCGTTTTTTATTTTTTGTATAAAAATAAATTTATTGTGCTTATTGTTGGAATTTACACTTCGTGCAATAATATAATTGTTCCGAGGGGGAACAGAAAACAAACGGAAAACAAAGTACATTGATAATGACCGTAGGTCTTCAAAGCCAGTCAGGGTGCGCTGTCTGGTGGAGAACATATAGAGATGATTCGAAATAATGCTGGGCTTGCTCTGCGCACCAAGGGCGTAGTCTCGGTATGGTAACTAAAAACAGTATATATTTAATATAAAGGAGATATAAAATGAAGAATTTTAACACAAATAACTATAAATGTAGTGACAATATGGAGAACGTGAGTTTGGAAGGACAGGAGATGGGTGAAATGAAAGATACATATGAGATTAGGAAAGTCACAGAGGATGAGAATATTGTAGCAGACAGTGAGACAGTCACTGTGCAAGATAATACTACAATTGAAGTGTTGCATGGAAAAGTAAACTCTGATGCACAAAAGAAAGTCGAATACATGAAGAAACTTGAAGCAGAACAGGAACTTCCACCTGTCACAGGGGAAGAGAAGAATATTGCATTGCTCAAGTGTGAGAAAAATGGAAATGAGTATATTTTGTACGCAACTATTATCATGAATGATATTACAAAGGTGGTGAAATCGATAGACACTTTCCTGTATGACTGTGCGAAGAAGGAACCATTGATTGGTGATGATAACGTAAGTTTTACCAAAAAGACGCTCTTAAATGAGAATGCAAATTATAAGTGTCTGAATCCTTTGAAAAACTACAATGTTGATATCAGTGTGGATCAGTTGAGTTTAGCATTTGAACGGCTGATGATGTATATCGACAAAGGGAAAAGTATTTCGTCCGGGGATAATTATTCAATATTGGAAGTCTATAAAGAAATCATGAAACAAAAAGATTTTATTGTGAAAAACTATGAGGGTTGTGAAAAAAGCAGTTATCACGGAAAGAAAGTCCTAAAAATTACATCAGAGGCATTCCAAAAGATATTAAAGGAGTATGGATATAAAGTTATTAGCTTTATGAAAGGGTTAGCAAAGCATGAGGCAATAGAAGATAAAAAATACTACTACGCAACAGAGAACAGATATGCACTGACTGAAAAAAACAATACGCGCAGATATTGTCTGGTAATTCCTGAAGAAAATACAACAACGTTAGATAATAATTGTGCAGCATAAAAAATACATTTGTTGGGGGCTATCCCCCACAGGAAAGGAGCAGAATATGGGACTTTTAAAGGGATACATTGGCGCAATCGAACCAGTTGCAGGAAAATTGAAATACAAATTAAATCCTGCATGCACAAAGTATATTGAACCATTCATAGGAGGCGGTGGACTTCTGTCCTGTATACCGGCTGGAAGCTATGAGAGGGAAATCATCAACGATAAAAATATTGCATTGGCGAATATGTACGATCTGCTTGCAAACCCTGATACCTGTGAGGAAGCAAGGAGCGTTTTGGAAAGTATTGAAAAGCCAGACAATGAAGAAAAGGCAAGAATGCAGTATAAGGAAGCAATACGATTTACGGGAAAATACATAGAAAAGTATGCGTGCGTATCTGCTAATATAGAGTTTCGTGAAATAGGTGGATTGGAAGAGCGTATGAAATTGTTAAAAGCAACCTATATCAAATATACGCAGAGCTTTAATTGTGGTGGAAAAAGCTATAGAAAATTCGGAGACAACGCTAAATATCAATGTGGTGTGAAGAGAAATGTGGATAAGACAATCCAGAGACTACATGGAGTTGAGGTTATGTCAACAGGTTCACAGAACATTATTGAAAATTACATTGATAATGCGCAGGTGCAACTTATGTTAGATCCCCCTTTTGTGGGTATGTATCGCAGATCACAGAAGTTATATGACATTGAAATGTCAGAACTAATATATCATATAAAATTTGCAAAAGATATTGCAAAGTCGAAGGCATCCATATTGTTATTAGGATATCGTGCACCGGATGGATTACCGACAATTTATGATGCTATTTTAAGCAGACAATACAACTGGCGGTGTTACTTGGTGGATCAGCGTAGCGGACCCGAAGTATGTAAGAAGGGTGATAAAAAGTATAAAAATAGTCTTTATGTATGGACAAATACGACTCCTCAGACAATAGATGCGAGGTTTGCATCACAGATTGATTACAAGGACGAATTAAATGAAATTGATTTCTGGAATCTCATAGCAGATCACATTCTGCAAGGCAATATGAATGAAGACGACTGTTTGGAATATAGGAAAGCATTTCAAAAATATAAGGAGCAAAAAAAGTTTGATAAAAAATTGCTTGGAACATTGTTTGAAACAAAGATTATGCAGATGAAGTAACTTTGATGAGGTAGAGAAATGAACAAGTTAATGTTAACAACACAGGAGATTATGAACCTTACACATTGCAGTCGGGCAAAGGTTGAAAAGGTTGGCAGAGAAGCAAAGGCAGAGGTTGTGGTTGGTACTTACAGACGCTGGAACTGGGACAGGCTGGTGGAATATTATGGAGGAACATCGATGGAGAGCAGAGAAATTATGTTATCAACGCAGGAATTAATGCAGGTTCTTGGGTGTGGGCGAAGGAATGCAGAGAAGATCGGAAAGCTTGCAAATGCACAGTTTGTATGTGGCAGTTACAAACGCTGGAGCATGGATAAAATCAGACAATTCGTTTACAGAGAAGCAAATTGACACGGAATAAATGACGAATGGACTTGACAAAAGGGGAGAGGGCTGGTACCCTCCCCCATCAAAAAAGAAAGGTGGATTCATTATGAAAAAAAGAAAAGACAAAAATGGTAGAGTGCTCCCTGATGGAGTAAGTTTAAGAGCAGACGGAAGATACATATACAGATATCGGCTGCATAGTAAACAAAAGTACTTGTATTCAAATGATTTACAAGATTTAAAATCAAAGATAGAGGAGCTAAAAATTGATGTAGCAAGTGGCGCGAATATCGAAATAAAGAATATGTGCTTGAATGAGTGGTACCCGCAGTATTTAAAAAACTTCAAAGAAGGAAAGATTAAGGCATCCAGCTATATGAATAAGGTCAGTTTTTATAATTCATACGTGAGGGACTATGATCTTGGAGTTACACCAATGAAGGACATTAAAAGAGTGCAAATCGTTAAACATTTTCAGTGGCTTGCGGACAAAAAACATCTAGCAGACGGAACGTTGCGAGCTCTTGCAAGTATGTTAAGGGCGGCATTGCAGGAAGCTGTATATAGTGGAGGATTGCCAAACAATCAGTGTGACAATATCATGAAGTATGTCGTTGCAAAGCCGAGGAAAGAAGTAGAAGCCCTGACAAAGGAAGAAGTAGACAATTTGATTGGATTTTTAAAGGAAGACGGCTTTCAGAAGGTGTACTTGCCGATAGTTGGAATCCTGCTGGGTACGGGAATGCGTTTTGGTGAATGTGATGGTCTGACCTGGGATGATGTGGATATGGACAGGCGATGCATCCACGTCAGAAAAACTTTAAATTATCGTGTGCGTGAAGTTGGTGGTGGGCATGTTTATTTTATAACATCACCAAAGACAGAGAATGCATATCGGGATATTCCTATGAGCGAGGATGTGTACCGCTTGTTTAAAATGCAGCGAGAATATCAGAAGAATATGAGAATCAGAAACGACATCAAGATTGAACAATATGACAACGCAGGAAATGTTGTGGCAAAGTATAGTAAATTTATTTTTACAACAAAATTAGGAAAGCCTTTTACACATGAAGGTTTAGTGTGTTCCCTAACACGCATTATAAAAAAATATAACGCAAGGGAAATGGAAGAAGCAAGCAGGGAAGGAAGAGAACCCAGCCTTTTGCCGGAGAAGATCACACCACATATGTTCCGGCATACATTTTGTACAAGATTGGTTGAAAATAAAGTTTCGTATGAGAGCATGAAAGCGTTGATGGGACACAGCAGCATCAAAACCAGTATTGATATTTATTGCAGTATTGCAAAATCACTGACCTTGCAGAATCAGACAAAACAAGATGTAGAGGGATTGACCAGTATATTTTAGAAAAAGGGCTGGCGGTTTATGCCAGCCGGTTTCTTTACTTTTAAGAGATGCTGATGTATAGTTAGAGTAGCTTTTGGGGAGAATTTTTGACACAAAGCTATGGGAAAATGGGTTTCTTTTTTAGAATTTTGACACAACATTTGACACCGATTTTATGAAAACAGGGTACATTTATAAGGGGATATGCCTAACATGTTTTATGGGAAAGTCGTTGAAAAATAAGGAATGGTACGTGGATGGCAAGGCTCCCTTGAGCCTTGGCTATGATGCCATACGTTTGCGAATAGACCTGGTAATACCAAGGGTTTCAGCGTTTGGAGACGTAGC
>ERZ1034691.1817-NODE-1817-length-12897-cov-8.165239_pt1 | contig 12897 bp, 14 predicted proteins | sample MGYA00520638_ERZ1034691 | MGnify/ENA primary metagenome ERZ1034691 (study PRJEB33766, sample SAMN09781763) | gut metagenome | biome: gut microbiome | host: Homo sapiens | place: Madagascar | study: EMG produced TPA metagenomics assembly of the PRJNA485056 data...
ATACTAAATTCATATATTTTAATTTTTATGATTTTGTTTTATAAATATTTTATATAGAATTTTTTACATCGTAGAATTATAGGGATAATTTTTTATAATATTTAAAAATCTTTAATTTAATGTTTTATAGACTAGCCCTCTCTCCTACTCTGCTTTTTTCTTATGAGATTTAAATTTTATCCAACATTTTGTAAATTATTACTTTTCATACCTTCCTTTATTATAAATTTACCTATTTCTGGAATATTGTCAATGTTATTCTTTTTACTTGCGACTTGTTCAGCTTGTGTGGCCAAAACCTGTTCATAAGTATATTTCAATAATGCTATTTTTTCTTGTCTTATATCACTAGAAGAATCATTACTATTTAACATATAATCCAAATTATAGGCATATAACTCTAAAGCTCTTAAAATTATTTCAACTTGTCCATCTAAGAGATTTAATTCGACTGAATGAATGTTTTTAATGTTGAAATTTACTTCTAATTCTTTCATGAGTTCCTCCTTATTATATCTTATTTAAGCACAATAAGCAAGAGCGTTCTCCATTTTAAATTGTGCTAACGGATGATTCATCATTACCTCCAGAACTTCTTGGTCGTGTAAATGAGTATAAATTTCGGTTGTATCAATTTGCACATGACCGAGCAACTCCTGAATTGTTTTCAGATTAACACCAGCTCTATAAAGAAGTGTAGCACAAGTGTGTCTTAAAGTATGAACCGTATATACTTTATCATCAAGATTTGCTTTTCGATAGGCTCTTTTTACAATTTTATTTATAGTAAATTGACTCATTCTATAACCATAAAAAGTGAGAAATAAAGCATTATTATGCTTTTTAGGGTTGTCTTGAGAGGTATTTCTTATCTTTAGATATTTTAAAAGAGCATCTTTAGTTTGTTTATTTAAATAGTTTGTTCTTTCTTTATTACCTTTTCCAATTATTACGAATTTATTATCTTCTAAATTTATATCCTCAATATTTAAATTCTTTATTTCAGAGAGTCGCAAACCACAATTTAAGAATATATGTAACATAGCATTATCTCTAATTTCAATTTCATCATCACTATCTTTATAAAGATTAATCAAACGCTTTGCTTCACCTAAAGATAAGTAATTAGGCAATTTTTCTGCTATTTTTCTTTCAGTATTTATCTTCTTAAAAGGTTCTGTAAAAAGAGTATTCTTTATTCTAAATAAATAATCAAAAAAGGTTTTTAAATGTTCAATTTTAATAACTCTTGAATTGTTCTGATAATGTGATTCTGCTAAGAAAAATATAAAACTATAAATATCACTATTATTTAAACTTCTAATTTCATTTAAACTCATATCATTTATAGTGTTATATTTACTTTTAAATTTATGAACATTAATAAATTCTAAAAATTGTTCTATTGTAACAGTCATATTCTTTATATATACATCTGATAGATTTCTAATTGCAACTAAATAATTAACAAAATCTTCAATAAATTTAGGCTTTTTTATTTTATTCATTTTATTTTATTCCTTTCCCTATCCAAACTATTAAAGTTTTGTACTAATTCTTTTAACTTTTTATCCGATACATGAGTATATATTTGAGTAGCTTCTAAAGAAGTATGTCCAAGAATTCTTTTTAAAACAAATATATTTGCATTGGATTCATTATAAAGTAATGTAGCACAAGTATGCCTCAACGTGTGAGTATAATATTTTTCGTTTTCTTTTTCAGTTGACTTAGTCAAAAATGTTAATTCGGATTTTATGATTTCTTGTATAGATCTTCTGGAAATTCTTTTATTTCTTGAACTAAGAAATAATGCATTATAATCGTTATTGCTTTTATCCAAATTTGGACGAATCTTCATATATTCGTTTATGGCTTCACAAACAGCATCATTTAAGTATATAATTCTTTGTTTATTTCCTTTTCCAGTTACTTTTAATGTTTGTTCAGTAGTATCTATTTTTAAATCAGATAAATTAATGCCTACTAGTTCGGAAAGTCTTAAGCTGCAGTTCAAAAATAAGCATGTTATTGCATAATTTCTTATATTGTATCTACAATCAGAATTTATAGTGTTTGAAAGCAACTGTTTACTTTCATTTAAACTTAAATGCTTGGGAAGTCTTTTTTCAATTCTGGCAGAATCTATCCACTTAGTAGGATTTACCGCAATAAAATTATTTGTTTCAAGATATTCATAAAATCTTTTTAATGAAGCTAATTTCCTATTTCTTGTTCTGCTACTGTTTTCCAAAACATTACTTAAGAAAAATAAATAATGTTGCAAATCGTTTTGATTCATTTTTTCTAAATCACTTATTTTTACATCTGATATTTCAATAGTCTTAAATTCCTCTTTACTTATAGTAGACAATTTGTCTTTATCATATAAGTATAGTTTTATATATCTAAACAATGTTCTTAAGTCAAAGAAAGCTTCATCTGATGTAGTTTGTGCTCCAAATTCTATATATCGTTTGTATTTAAGATAATTATTAAGAAATTCTGGACTTTGCTTTTGATACTTTAAAAAAGACATACTTTTCTAGCTCCTTTCAATTCTACTTGTAATAAATTTAGCATATCTTTAATCACAAATGCAAAAGTGCAAATTCAATTTTTTTTTGAATTTGCACACTTGACAGATATTAAATATAGTTATTTGTAATAATATAACAATATCATAAAAATTAAAAATATATAGTCATAAAAATAATATCTAACATATTTTATTATAAATGAAGGATGGTATTTTTTATTTAATTATTGTTTTTTGCCTACTGATATTATAAGTTTTTGTTTTTCATTTACAATTCTTTTCATTATTTTCATTAGTTGATCTTCATCTTTATGTACGATAAACATTGTTCTGATTTCTTGAATAAAATCATTGATTGTTCGTTCTTTATTAGCACTATGATAAATACTATCTAATGCAAGAACTGCATAAGCTATGCAGTGTTCTCTATCTATAAAAATTCTTTCCATTAATTTCCTCCATATTTATTTTTATTATACTCGTTTAGGTAATTTAGCTGTTCTTCATCTTCGATTTTTCTTTCATAGTCAGATTTGCTCAAATTACCACCAACAATTATTAAATACATAAAAAAACTGATTAAAAAAAATAATATTAAAAATACTATAGTCATTTTTTCCTCCATTTAAATATTTTTTAATTCATTAAACAATGATTAGCTAAATCATTCACAGGACTTTCACCTACCTGGTATTCTCCAGATTTACCCTCAATGCTTGCGACGCTTTTAACGCTCGAACTATGACTAGGTAAGAGTATCATTATAAATATTATCTTCATCGCCTTGTAAGTCGCTAACTTACATTTTAGTATAAAGTTCTGATTCTTTATTTAAACTAGCTTAGATAATAGATGTTTTTAATGAATGTTATTTAATTGTCAATGTGCGAATACTTCTAAAAATTGAAATAAGTGAAAGAGTTTTTACCCCTTCACTTATTTGCTCATAAAAAACTGATTTGTCCCCCCTATTCTTCTAAAAATTTTTTTATTTTTTTAAGACCAAGTTTTAAACTTTTCTCAACTTGATTCTTTTTGACCTTTTCTATATCTGCGATCCCTCTTATTGTAATTTCGTTAATGATATGTAGTTCTATTCTTCTATATTGTGTATCAGTCAATGTTCCTAAAGCTTTACCTAATTTTTCAGTTTCAATATTTTTAATAACGACATCTTCCACGCTACTAGGTTGCTGAAAACTTCTTTTATATATATCCATTTCTGATAAATCAGAATGTTCTAAATGCCTGCTTGTTTCATTTTTGATTTTTGTATAAGATTTTTTTGAAGTCATATATATATCAAAGATTTCTTTATCAATTTGTACTCTACAATTATTTTTAGCACTGTCCATAAATGATATATAATATTTATTTGTATTTTCATCATATTCTAAAGTATAACTATCTACTTCGTATAACATTCATATTTCCTCCATTTCATTTCGAATTTTGAAATGAAATGTGAGGTGGTCCTCTACAAAGAATCAGCCTTATTAATACAAAAAAAACAAGTAAGCACAAAATGGCATACTTGATGGTAATAGAAAATAAACATACTAATTTTAAGCAAAAGAATATAATAATATTAATAAATATATTTCTTGTACTGTTTTGTTTATTTCCCATAAGCAAAAAACTCCCATTAGAAAATTAAATTAATCAATTTCTAAAAGGAATTTTTAATTTATATAGTTATATATTAAAAATAATCAAGGGTTAAATATGATACTGATTCTTTCTTTAGTGCATTATAGTAAGTTTCATTTGAATAACCTTATAGCCCTTGATTAATTGACTAGATTATACCTTCTTTTAAATTGCACATGTTAAAAAGGTCAAAAAGGGCTAAAAAGGTTAAAAATGGCTGGTTTAATGTCGAAAGATGTCGATATTTTATTGGCATAAATTGCCAATTCGTGTTGATTTTACATAATATATATGATATAATATCGCTGAATAAAACATTTGTGGAGGTTAGCAATATGCTTAAAGTTTTAGTCGCAGATCAAAATTTTAAGGCAAATTATGATTGCTGTAATTATCTTGCAAATGATAAAGAGTTAAATATAGATACATATAGCTCTTATACTGGCGGTACTACATTAAGCAAATATTATGAAATACATCCTAATTTATTGCTAATATCTTCAGATTTTATCGATAAAAGTTATATAGATGTTATTAATGAATTATCTGCTAGTTCGGAAGAGAGAAACAAATGCAATATTATTGTATATATACCTAATGTTAAAAGTGAAATATTTGAGTTAAATTGTTTAGCAAAAATATATCAATGGAAACACTACGCTCCAGAATTATCAGAGATTAAAAGGGAAATCGTCCAATATAACTTTGATAAAGATATATTTTATGAACCAAATGATACAACTTTAAGGGGACTATTTTATAAGCTTAATTTAAACAATGCAACATTGGGTGCTGATTATCTAAAATATGCAATAAAAAAATGCTATAAGAATCCGCAACTTTTGAAATCATTAAATGTTGTTTTTGAAATGATTTCAAAGGAATTTAGAATACCTTTTGAGTCAGTTAGACCTGCAATTCGTACATCACTCAAAAGCGTAAGGATATCAAAACAAGAAAAGAAAAACAAAGGATTTTTTTGCCTGTTTGAAACAGAGGATGATATAACTCCTAAAAAATTTATATATGTTATTACAAAAAGGTATTTAGAGAAAAAATTATAAAACCTACTCAGTGTGAGCAGGTTTTGTTTTTTTATATATTAATATTTATATTGCTTATATTCTTCAAGAATGGTTGCAACTGAACTGTATGGATCTGTAACATCTGCATTCAACTTATTCCCTGTTATATTAATTACTTTCATCAGTTCGTTATCTGGAATTTCTCCAATTGTGTTAAAAACAGGGAATTTATCTTGTAGTTTTTCTTTTACTTTTGTTACTAAGTCCAATCCTGACATATTCTCAAAATTATATTCAGCAAATACAATTTCAGGTTTCAAATCTATTATTTTATTATAAGTTTCTAGTCCTGTGGATGCAGTTCCTATTACATCAACATAAGTAAGATTTTTTATAGAGTTAATTATTGCACTTCTAACATTTTCATTACTGTGTGCAATTAAAGTTCTTATTTTGTTAGGAAACAATATTTTATCAAAGTCAAAAGTTTCCTGTGTTAATATGTTTCCAAAATAATGGTCTTTACCGTTTTGAGTTTGTATTATATCAGCATTAGGAAGAATAACTATACTTTTTTCAAATTCACTTTGACTTTTATATTCAATTTCCCCTATGTTTTCAAATGTCTTCAATTTAGATATTCTATCTTTTACATCTGTTTCACTTACTTCAAATAACGCTTCGTTTTCTAGAGCTTTTTCTCTTACTGGCATAAATTTTAGAAACTTCCACTTCTCTATTTGATAATTATTTAAAAATTCTCCCAATTCTTCCAATTTATCTATGTTTTGTTTGCTTACAACAGTATTTATCCTTATCTTGATATTAATGTTTTGGGTTTGTATTTTTTCTAATAGGTTTTTAATTATTTCAAAATGATTATTTTCTTTTCCAAGAGCTACATTTATATTGTTGTCAATGGAATCAATAGATAAATTAATCTCATCTAATGTATTTAGAATGTCTTTAGTAAATTCATTATCATTTTTAGACAAGTATATTGCATTCGTTACAAGCTTATTATGTATGCCTTTTTCTTTTGCTTCTCTCATTAATTTATTTATTTGTGGGTATAATACTGCTTCTCCACCTGTCCAAGTAATGTGGTCTATACCACTTGAGAATAAATGATTTAATACTAATTCATTTTCTTCAAATGATAAATTAGAAATATTATTGAAGCCGAAAGCAATATTTACAACCTTGGTTGCAAACTGTTGTGATTTTCCAGCAGACTTTCTTTTTTTGCATAATCAAAACCTCTTATCTTTATAAATTTTTACATAATTATTATATAATAATTTGAATGATAAGTATATTTGATTTTTTCTAATGTGAATTTGATTTTTTAAAACAAAAAAGAATATTCATAATGAATATTCTCTAATTGATAACATTAATCTTTTAAATACTTCTTTATAAAAATTTTATCAACATTTGTTAAGTATTTCTCTACATAAACTAGATGGATTTTTATTTCTGGTAATTCAATTGGCAGATCAACTTCATATACTTCCTCTTTTTTTAGTTCTTCTTCAGCAGCTTCCTTCATTACATACCCTATTCCTAATCCTTGCTTAGTTTCTTCAATTCTCATTTCAGTGATATCAGCGTGAATATCAGCTTGTATATGCACATTATGTTCATTTAATACTTCAAACAGTTCTTTTGTTGAAGCAGAATTTTCATAATTCAATATGTATTTATAGTTCTCAAGTTCTTTTACATTTTCTATTTTTAATGGAATATGAGAAATAAATATATTATGTACTTCCTTTAATGCTTTTGTTTTAAGTTCATTTCTATTTTCCTTTGGAACTATATCAATTATAGCAAAGTCAATTATATGTTTTTGCAATAATTGAAGCAATCCATTATAGTCCGATGCACCAACTAAATCTATTTTCCAATTTGGATAATCTCTTTTGGCTTTTGAAATACACTTTGCTAAGTAGAATTTTGAAATATGTGATGGACACCCAATTGAGATCCTAGCCTTTGATACATCATAATTTTGTATTATTGTATTTTCTGCAACTTCAAGTTCTCTGATTTTATCACACATTGAATCATATAGTTCTCTACCAGGTTTTGTTAATACCAAACCTTCTCTTTCTCTAAAGAAAAGTGTGATTCCTAATTGCTGTTCTAAATTCTTAATATGCGAACTAATTGTAGGTTCAGTAAGAAATAGTTTTTTGCTTGCTTCTTTGTAATTTTGGGTTTCTACTACTGTACAAAATATTTTATATAGATTGAGATTAGTATCACTCATATAAATACCACCTTATAATATTTTTTTTAACTCAATTTCAGCTTTCTTGACAAAAAAATCTTTGGTATCTAATGGCATCTCTAGTTTTTTAACTTCATTTATTAATTTTTCTATTGTGTTTAACTTGTTATCATTTTTTACTGTTTCAACTTCAATTAATTTTTCTCCATTCTTTATATCTTTAGTCGCAATTAAGAGATTGTCTTTTCTATAGATAGTATCCTTTTCCTCTATTTGCATTAACTGTTTATATCCTATTGCTTTTAAAAAACTTTCTCCTTCTTTTAAATTCAATATTTCACAATCTGTTTTACTTTGTTTTAAAATATTTCTTAGTATAATTGCTTTACCTAATATATCTCTTATTGAAACTGTAGTTAAATCTAATGAAGTTGGAACAAAATATCTGTCATCCAGTGTAAAATATTCTATGGGAGTGAAATTCATATTACTCAATATAGAATGAAATTTTTTAATATCACATGTGATTTTTAATGTTATTTCATTGTTCATATATCTTATCTCCACTTATTATATATACTATAAAATTATACCATATTATGTAAATTTTTTCAATAGATTATATATCTAAATATAGATAACTTTAATATTGATTTATTAATGAACGACTATTATTATCAATAGCTTTGATATATTTAGAATATTTTCTAGCGAATTCTTCACTTGATATTTTAATTATTTGCCCACCAATGCATAAATCAATTGTATCTAATTCAATAATTTTTGACATTCCTAGTGAAACTATTAGTAAACTACACTTATTCATTAATTCTTCGGCGAAAGATAAAACATCCAAGTTTTTGTTTTCTTCGGCTAAATTTTTTAAAAATTCATAAAACAATTCATCCCCTAAAATTTCTTTTGCAATATTAGTATAGCAGAATTTTTTCATAGTTAATTTTCTCCTTTTTTGTTTGATATACCTAATATTTTAAACTTTAAAAGAATAATTTTACAAGTTCAAAAAAAATTTAGCATAAAATAGTAACAAACATAGAAAAATACATCGTTTGACATACTTTTCTATGTTTGTTATTTTAAAAAAATAGGAGGATAAAAACCTCCTATTTCATAATTAAGCAACTTCTAATACTCTTCTTTCCCATTTTTTAATGAATTTGGATTGGTTGCTATTAGGGATACCATTACCCTTTGTTCTACTTTGGGATATCTTTCCATCAATCACTTCTATTGTTATAAGTGACTTTTTGGGAGTTTTATTTTCTCGCATAAAATATATATCACAACTTCCTTTCGCATATTTTTTTGCATAGCTCCTTACACAATGATTTAGTTGTTCACTTTCATCTTCCAGTGATTCAAAACTTTTTGCTGGTACTAGCATATATTTTTTATCACTAAAAGAATTCTTTTTTAATTGTCTATATCTTCTATGTATTTGCTTGTCCACTTGTTTATTATTTTTTATGAGAATTTGTTTTGAATATTCATCATGCTTTGCTTTAAGATTTTCAGGAAATAAATAACGTTTATTTGTTAAATCTATTCTTAATTCCTTTAAAAAAAATATATAATCTATATACATTTTTATATCAAAATGTTTTATTCCTTTTGCGTATTCAATAAAATTATCTAAATTTACAATTTTTTGTAACTTTTCTATATCAATAGGATCAAAGTTATTTAGAAAGTTTATATTGTCTATATTTTGTACTTTATAAATTTTTAAAATACTTAATTGCCTATAATCTATATTATTTTTTTTCATAAATTGATAATATTCTTTTTCAATCCCAAATCTGTCTTTAAAACTTTTCCCCTTATTAAAAGCACCTGCATCTGCAGCTAGTTTATATAACTGCATTTTTGCAAGGAACTCTGTACTAGGAAAATTGTTCACTAAATGATATCTTATATCAAGTTCATCATTGTTTTTAGCAACATCCCATAATTGAGAGTATTTAAATTCTGTATTTTTAAATAGTTCTTTTAAATTTTTATCATAAACTTTTCCAGAAGCTGAAAAAGATCTATAAAACTTATTAAATAATCTCCATTTCTTTCCTTCCCTAGTGTGGTCAATGCGAATGCTTCCCCACAGAGAGTTATATGCTCTATCATTTGCCAATTCTATTATATTTTTATCTTTATTTTTGCTAATAATTATTCTTCCATATTCTGCTGGCTTTGAGTGATATATTGATTTTGGTGTATATTTTGTAAAGATCTCAAATAATCTTATTACCCATTTATCATCAATTTCATCAACTAAAATTAATACGTTTTCAAATAAATGCCAACTATAATTACTCTGTTTAATTAAATATATGTTATGACATTTAGGACATTTTTCATATTCATTTATAGTTTTACTAGATTTGAAATTTGTACCACAATTGTGACAATTACATATTCCTTTTGACTTTATAATAAAATTTTGTTTTGCTTGTTCTTTTTTTACGAAATAATACCAGCCTTTTGGCATCTTTAGTTCTTTATCTATTTTATTTATTAATACTCTATATTCTTTTTTTAAATAACTCATGCTTTCATTACCTCCTATGCAGCAAACAATGATATTTGCTCTATATCTTCTTTTTTATTATTGGTATCTTTTTCTGTGTTACAATTATCAAAATCAAAAATTGAACCAAATTCATCATCATCTGTATTTGATTTTTTTATATCACCAGAGTTAGAGTTTTTTGATTTTGCTTTTTTAATGCCAAGCTCATTATTAGATTTTGTAAAATATTCTTTAGCCCATTTAAAAACTAACTCATCTTCTATAACAGCTACACCATTTGTAGCTTGTTTTTTGGCTCTATCTTTAATTAGTTCTGCCATATCTTTTAAATTCTTTTCTTCATTTAAAAAATATTCATTTAATTCAGTATGAAGCATTAAATGATTTACTATTATATTTAAATACTTATCTTTTTGTCCTTCAATCATTTTGGATAATCTTTGTATTCCATCCATTCTTATTACCTACTTTCTATTAAATATCCCAAGTATAATTAAATTCTTTACTGTACTCTTTTAACTTTTCGATGTTGATTTCACAAAAATCAATTGTTTCGGAAGGTACTGCTTTTGGATGTGCCTTCCTTTTAGTATAAACTTGATCAATTATTCCCAATTTTAGTAGAAAATTTGTCATTCCACTACCTTCTGAATAATTTTTAATAGTAGCAGTATTAGGTGTGTAAAAATAATCTGACATATTAACTGTAACCACAAGGTCACAATTCTCACTATTATTGATTTTTATGTACATTGAACTTGAAGTATAATTTCCAACTTCAAAATAACAATTTGTATAATTTTTATATTTAAATGTTTTATATTTCATTTTTATCTCCTCCTATATGTAATAAGAGATGGTCAACCATCTCTTATTAACAATCTTATATTTATTTTGTTTTATTTAAATTTTCTTTAAAAACAAGAAAAGTATTTAATTTGTATTGCCCCTCATCAGAAATCATAACTTGTCCACTTAAACTATCCAAATACTGATAACCAGCTTTTGACTTTGATATATACATATAATATCTAGTAGCTATATAATTATTATCAATAACATTGTTGTAGTAATTACTTAAGACGGGCAAAGCATTCATTTTATATGCTTTTTCTTCTAATAATTTTATAAATAATTTTTTTATTTTATTTCCAATACTTTCGGAAACTCCTGCAAGATATGTTCGTTCTAGAAATAATGTTAATATTTCATTATCTACTTGTTTATTACCAGTAGAATGCTCATCAATTTTTTCTAAGTCTACAAAAGACAATGAATGCTCATTATTCATATCTTTATAGCTTCCTTTTGTCAGTCTAATCATTGCTCTCGCAACTATTTTATCATTAAGCTTTGCATATAAAATTTTCTTATTACTATCAAAACATGCTAGTAAACATTTATTATACATGCCTCCTTTATAAGAAAGACAGGTACTTACGGGCTTTTCTCCTAATATCATGGTATGCAAGAAATCATCATATTCTTTTATAACAATATCTCCTTCCTTTTGTTCTCTATTATGTTGAGTCCATTCAGTTATTTGATAGTCTTGTAGATTAAATGATAGTTCTTTATTTAAGTCATTATCATGATATTTTAATTTTTGAAATTCTCCCATTAGTTCTGATTTTACAATTAATTTAAAAGAATCTTTATTATTACTTGAATTACATAGTCTATAATAATCATACATTAATTCAGACTCATTTCGTAATAAGGCTGCTTTGATATGATAAATGTTATTTTCTATAAAACTTTGACTAATTTGCATTTCTTCAACAAGCTTTTTCCAGCAGTTATCTACATTCAATATATTACTTCTAAAGTCTTTTAAGGTTTTATATTCACTCAAAGAATTTTTATTGCGTAGAGCAAAAGACAATTCATCTTTGTTTTTTATTTCACTAACAATAGGTAGTAATTCATTATAATTAATTAAAAGATCTACTGCATCAGTTGGGGTTAATCCTTTAATACTTTTAAAATCATTATTCATCCAATTATATAAAGGCTTAATTTTTATTTTCTCAGCTAATTTTTCTAAGTCATTTTCAGTTTGTACAAAATTAAGTAAATCTTTCTTTATTAGCTGTCTTATTCGTATTAATCGTTCATCAATTTTTAAAGAAAGTAAGTGATTATAAAATTGATAATATTTTTTACTTGTTGATTTGAATAATGTTTTAATTTCATCAAAGGTATAACATGTTTTAGTTAAGTTTGAAATATGAGAATATGCACAGCACATATATCTAAACTCATTCAAATTGTTTAATGTCAAGTCATTAATATTTAAAAATATTGAATAAAGTTCCTTTTTAAATAAAATAGATGTACTAGGTATTTCTAAGAATAAATCATAGTTATTTTCTATTAAACCTAAAAAATTCTTTTTATTATTACTTATTGCATATATTATCAAGTTTTCTTTTAAATCAGGGAGTTCTTTTAAATTTACATTTTTTAATCTCGTTCCAAAAATAAAATTAATATATTCAGCTCTTGTGGAAATTATCTTTTCTATATCTTTATTCTGGAAGTTAGCCAATCTGTGTTTTAATATCTTTAGATCGTATAAATTACAATCATTTTTTACCCATTTCAATAATAACATATATAAACTTTCATTATTTATTTTTTTGGAAAGATCAACAATATAAGAATGTATTTCCTTTGCATTGATATTTATGCTTTCATATTCTTCAAAAGACAATGGAATATTTAACTTGTTTTTATACAAAAAACACATTAGATTTTGAAAATATTGATTGTTTGCTAATATTTTTATTATGTCAACAATATGTTCCCTTGGAATTAAATTATAATCAGATAGAAATGGAAATAAAAATAGTAGTCTTTCTTGATTGTTTAAATCTTTTAAGCTAATATTTTCAGA
>ERZ1034691.1819-NODE-1819-length-12887-cov-7.760131_pt1 | contig 12887 bp, 8 predicted proteins | sample MGYA00520638_ERZ1034691 | MGnify/ENA primary metagenome ERZ1034691 (study PRJEB33766, sample SAMN09781763) | gut metagenome | biome: gut microbiome | host: Homo sapiens | place: Madagascar | study: EMG produced TPA metagenomics assembly of the PRJNA485056 data...
TACATTCGTCAGCTTCTTCTCTATGCACGAAACCACTTTTTAAAGGTATAAATTTCTCCTTATATTCTTCATTCAGCTCCTTTATTCTTGGTGTAATTCTCTTATCTCCATCCCTAAGACTGAATATTATCCCCTGTTCATTAAGATAATCCGTTATTTTCTGCTGCGTAAGCTCCTTCCCTAATATATCCCCCATAACGACATAGGAAACCAAGGCATTATACACTTTGTTTTCATCGCTGCTAAAGCGGTAACGTATATTCATGCTTATAAACTCATTAAGTTGATATTCAGACATTTGTTTATATGATATTCTTTTCAAATACTCTATACTTTTAAGAACATTTTTATAATTAATATTACCCTCATTACGATTGTCCTGACGTTCATCTGTTTCTTTCCTGTCAGCTTCTGTATTTTTCTGCTCTATTCTTAATCCCATCTCCTCACAGAAGCTTTTATAAAATTTGTTGAACTCTGTACTGCTTTTTGCTATCTGTATATTATAAAAATCCTCTGCACTGCCACTTGTATTAGCAGCTCTTTTCTGCATATCATATAAAAATGTACATGCCAACGGACTTACAAGCGCAACTCTTCTTTCATTATCTCTGTTAAGCTGTTTTCTCCATGCTTTTAATATACCTCTTGCCTTAATGTCTGACATATTCCAGCTTTCTTTACTTGCATTTCTTGACTTACACTGCTGATGTTCCCTGTGTCCGGACATATCTGTTACAAGTATGTCTGTCCCTGCTTCATCTTCCCCTAGTGCTTCTATCACAACACTGTAATTCACATCATCAAGAACTTTAAGCAGTTCGTATATCACACAGTTAATCTCATAACTATTCCCCTGTTTATCTGCTCTTCCACCTTTTTCTAACGGCATGCTTCTCTCCTATCTCCTATCACCTATCATATACATATCTTGCACAATACCCACCAGTGAACTATGTATATTGATACATAAACACTGGTGGGTATATTTTTTATACTGGTTTTAACAAAAACCTACCATAACTTAATTGTATCTGTTAAATAGAATTCTTTTGCAGGAATGTATATACTGCTTATATTTCCGAATTCATTTTCCCAGCCTTCTTCTCTTTTTAATCAAGTGTTTTCCCTCATTCCAGAAACTTTTAACACTCTATATCTCCAATACAAATATATTCATATTGTATCATCATTTAATAATAAATAAAAGATTTTTTATTTATTATATATTGACATTTCAAATTATGTATTATATAGTATGACTATACTTAATTAAGTCTTGAATGTGTATTATACACTTATATTAAAGTTCTATATTACGCATTTCTTATGTATCACACTGGATTCAGTACAGCATTTTATTATCAGATTTTACCCATATATACACAACAAGGCATGATTCTATATTATGATCATTTTATCATATGATGTACCTGATGTAACAACTCACTTGTTATATATTTGACCACATGTTAAAATATATATGATTTCATAGCAGAATTGCCTGTTGTTAATTTTACTTATTGAATAAATGAAGTTTTAAGGAGATTTTGCTTATGAAAATTAATGATAAAGATAATAATTATTACAACAAAAACACTGATAACAATATAATTATTAAAAATGATAGTAGCTCCTCTACTACAACCAAACGGTATAGTGATAACGTATTTTGTCTATTATATTCAGATAAGAAGAATTTACTGGATTTATATAATGCCCTGAATAACTCATCTCATACAGACACTGATAATCTTAGCATAACAACGCTAAAAGGTGGCGTGTATATGAAGTATAAGAATGATGCCTCATTTGTATTCAGCTATGAGTTATATATGTTTGAACAGCAGTCATCACTTAATTTTAATATGCCATTAAGGTTCTTACACTATGGCTCAGAAGTATACAGGAATATATTTCCTAATAATATGCTTCATAAAAGAAGTATGCTTAAGATTCCAACTCCACATTTTATTACATTCTATAATGGAAGAGAACGTATGAAAGAGCGTATTAAAATTCTTAAGCTGTCAGATATGTTTGAACATCCTACAAAGCATCCAGAGCTTGAGTTAATCGTTACGGTTATTAATCTTAATCCTGCTGAAGAGGCAACTGATATTATACATAGCACTACTGATGACAACTTTTTTGATAATAATATCAGACCAGCCATAAACGGATTATTCACGGATAACATATTAAACCGCTGCAAGTCACTCAGAGATTATATGACTTTTGTCACCAAAGTACGTAATAAAATGGATTTATCCGGTCTGGATGTCAGGACATCAGTTATCGAAGCTGTAGATGAATGTATCAAAGAGGATATTCTATCAGATTTCTTTATAAAGCATAGAGAAGAGGTGATTGATGTGAGTATATTTGAATACGATGAAGAAGGCGTTATGGAGATTCTCCGTGAAGAAGCCCGCACTGCTGGACTTGAGGAAGGACGTGCTGCTGGACTTGAGGAAGGGCGTGCTGCTGGGCTTGAGGAAGGACGTTCCGCTGGACTTGAAGAAGGACGTATAACCGCAGCTATCGATGCCATTAAAAATATCATGACAAAGCTTGACAAATCTGCTGATGAAGCTATGGACATACTTGATATTGATATTGATAAAAGAGAGGCTATTAAAAAAAAGCTGTAATAGTTTTTTGCCCGATTAAATATTAAACAATAAGTGGGGTGTAAGCATTAAAAACATGTCTCTTAATGCTTTGCCCCACTTATGTACTTTATCTGACAAACTCACAACTGTTATATTTTATATCTTCCTAGAACTGGTTATCTTTAAAGAATTCCCGCTTTCTTTCAATCATCTCATCTATTCTGCTGATATAATTCCTTACATCCTTGACATTCTCTATTCTCTCAATCCTTACTGAATGATTATCATCCGACTCATTATGGAAAACAACCTTGCTGCTTGCTCCGGCTCCACATGCTATTATAGTCTGTTTCTCTTCCATAATAAGTATGTTATATATACACTCCTTACCTTCCTTTGAATATCCTACATTTTCAAAGTTTCCAGCCATATTCTTCTGCCTGTACATATAATATGGTTCCATATCAAGCTTTTTTGCTGTTTCCTCTGTCATTCTTATGATCTCATCCGTATTTTTTGTTGACAGCTGCTTGTACTTATCTCTCCATATATTAAGCGCGGCTGCTCTCTTTATGGCAAGTGAATGTACTGTAAGACTTTCTGGATCCATAGCCTGTATCTCGCTAAGTGTATGCTTTACTTCGTCAACATCCTCACCGACAAGACCAAGTATTATATCCATATTAATATTATCGAAGCCTTCTTCTCTTGCCATATTGTATACATTCTTTATCTGTTCTACAGTATGCTTCCTGCCTATCAGGTCAAGTGTTTTCTGGTTCATAGTCTGTGGATTAATCGATATTCTTCCAACGTTATGCTTCTTAAGAACCTTTAGCTTATCTAAGGTTATGCTATCAGGACGACCTGCTTCTACTGTGAATTCATGGCATCCATCTATATCAAACAGTCTTTTAAGCTCCGTTATCAGTCTGTCAAGCTGCACTGCACTAAGTGTTGTTGGTGTACCACCACCAAAATATACTGTATCAAGTCTTCTCCCCTTCATAGCTTCCGATACAAAGGTCATTTCCTTGATGAGTGCATCAAGATAACTGTCAACGTAATCTTTATAGGCTCCAAGTGCATATGATGAAAATGAACAATACAAGCATATACTTGGACAGAATGGAATTCCTATATACAGACTATAACCATTTTTATAGTCTATACGGTTTAGTATATCCATTTCTTTTCTGGCTACCTTAAGTGCAAGCTCTGCCTTCCGCCCACTTGCCTTATGCTTATCCATAAAATGTCTTTTTATCGTTTCTTCGCTTTCACCATCTTCAAGCATCATATATGCTATCTTACTTGGACGCACTCCAGTAAGATATCCCCATGGAAGTGTCTTTCCGGTCTTTTTACTAAGATACTCATACAGATATGACTTGAACTTATCATGCATCTGGCTTTTGTTAAGCCCTGTAACATCTGGTACCTTTATGTCTATAATCGTATCAATAATATCCACTGATGTATATTTTGAATCGTCTTCTATACTGTCTTTATGATTATCTTTTAGATTCTCTTCTGTACTGTCTTTATGATTATCTTTCAGATTATTTCTTGAATTATCGCTTTCTTTATATGCTGTAACCTCTGTTCTTGGATAGAATGAACGCACCAGCACTATGGCATCATCATAAAATCTATTATCGTCTATTTTAATATATATCATCATTATTCCTCTCTATATACAGCTTCCCAAAAAAACACCACCTGCACACAATATTAAATATTCTGTCTAGTCTATATATACATAAAATATAAATTTTATCAATCGATTCTAAATTGATAATTCTTCATCACAGAAACGGATTGTTCACTCTTTCATAACCAACACTTGTGCCTTCTCCGTGTCCCGGATATACCTTCGTATCATCAGGAAGTACCATTACTTTTTCTTTTATTGAACGCACTATTTCACTCATGCTACCTCCAGGAAAATCCGTTCTTCCAACTGAGCCACAGAATAATGTATCTCCTGAAAAAAGCACTCCTATTTCTCTTACATAATAACAGCTTCCACCTTCTGTATGTCCAGGAGTATGAAGTGCTTCTATATCAAAGCCTGCAAGTTTAAGTATTTCGCCATCTTTATGCCATACATCTGCTTTTACTGAAAGCTTAAGCCCATATGCTTCACCAAGATTAATATGTGGCTGTTCAAGTGTATTCTTCTCATCACATGATGCATATACTTTAACACCATATTTATCTCTTACGGCATCTGCTGCCATAATATGGTCAAAATGTCCATGTGTTAACAATATTCCCTTAAGGCTGCATCCTGATTCATCTATCATTCTGCTTATCTCATCCTGGCTGTCTGCTGGGTCTATAAGAACACACTCTTTAATATCCATATTACATAACAGATAGCAGTTAGTGCCTACCATTCCTAATATTCTTGAATCTATTTTATACATATCTTCCCCTTTTAATCACTTTATTTTATATTTAATGATGTAAGTGAATTGCATAGCAATGTAGCAATCCTGATACATCAGTGAGTAACAGAATTTACTTTTGACACTCACATCACAATAATTATATGCTATCAAAAAACCGTTATCAACTCCTACTTGATAACGGCTTTTTCAATAACGGCATACGGCATTTTTAATATTATTTTTAATATTTTAGTTCTGCCGGTACTTGTCTTTATCAGCCCGTAGCTCTCTCAATATCTGTGACGCCATCTATTTTTCTTAGCTTATCTATAAGCCTGTTAAGCTCTTCCTTACCTGATACCACAAATCCTAAGTTAATAGTTGCAATATTCTTCTTGTTGACACGGCTGTTCATGAATCTTACGTCTATGTTAGCTTCTGTAAACAATCTTGATATATCAACAATAAGACCTTTTCTGTTACCTGCAAATATGTTAATCTCGGCACTGTATTTTTCATCCTTGTTTTCTGTCTGTTCCCACTCTGCTTCTATGAGTCTTGCACGCTCACTTGCTGGGAAGTTTAGTATGTTGATACAGTCTGTTCTGTGGATTGAGATACCTCTTCCTCTTGTAACAAAGCCTACTATTTCATCACCTGGAACAGGATTACAGCATCTTGAGAATCTGACAGCAACATCGTGGATTCCTTTAACAACGATTCCACCCTTGCCCTTTTTATTGTCCTTCTCCTTTTCCTTGCTTTCACTTGCTGCTATCTGTTCAAGTGCCTGCTTGTCTGTAATCTCAGACTTCTTTGTCTTTAAGTATTCTTCATTAAGCTTATTGACTATCTGCCCTTCTTTTAAAGCTCCATGTCCGACGGCAGCCATGATAGAATCCCAGTCCTTATAGCCATATTTTCTTAAGGCCTTTTCTACGAATTCAGGCTTATTTATCTCTGAAAGAACTATGCCCTTTCCCTTACAATAGTTGGATATAAGCTCCTTACCCTTTATTATATTGTCTTCCTTAAGCTCCTGCTTAAACCACTGGTTAATCTTGTTACGTGCCTGTGTGGACTTAACCATAGATAACCAGTCACGGCTTGGTCCCTTTGAGTTCTGTGAAGTTATAATCTCGATTCTGTCACCATTTTTTATCTCATAATCAATATTAACAAGCTTTCCGTTAACTCTTGCACCTACCATCTTATTGCCTACAGCACTATGAATACTGTAAGCAAAGTCTATAGGGTTAGAACCTGCTGGAAGTGTCTTTACATCTCCTGTAGGCGTAAAGCAGTATACCGAATCAGAAAACAGATTAAGGTCATTCTTAATAGATGATAAGAATTCCTTGTTATCTGACATATCTCTCTGCCATTCAAGTATCTGTCTTAACCAGCTAAGCTTGGCTTCTTCACTCTTGTTTGTCTCACCTGTTTTGCCTTCTTTATACTTCCAGTGAGCTGCAATACCATATTCTGCTATTCTATGCATTTCATATGTTCTTATCTGTACTTCAAAAGGCTGGCCATTGGATGCTATAAGTGTTGTATGAAGTGACTGATACATGTTAGGCTTAGGCATAGCTATATAATCCTTGAATCTTCCTGGAATAGGCTTGTACATCTCATGTATTACACCTAAAGCCGCATAACAGTCTTTAACTGTGTCAACCTTAATACGCACTGCAAATATATCATATATCTGATCAAGTGTCTTATTCTGGTTAACCATCTTTCGATAGATTGAGAAGAAATGCTTAACTCTTCCATCTATCTCTGCTTCTATACCGGCATTGCTTATATGCATACCGACTTCCTTGATTATGCTCTTTATAAATGCTTCTCTGCCCGGTCTGTTGATATCCACCTGCTTTACAAGGTCATTGTAAGTATCAGGCATAAGATATTTCATGGAAAGATCATCTAATTCTACCTTAATCTTAGATATACCAAGCCTATGTGCTATAGGAGCATATATATCCATAGTCTCTCTGGACTTTTCCACCTGCTTTGCTGGTGACTGGTACTGCATTGTACGCATATTGTGAAGTCTGTCGGCAAGCTTTATAAGGATAACTCTTATATCCTTAGCCATTGCAAGAAACATTTTCCTTAAGTTTTCTGCCTGCACTTCTATCTTGTCATGCTGATAGTTAAGCTGTGTAAGCTTTGTAACACCATCTACTAAAAGTGCAACCTCATCGCCGAATTCTTTTGCCACATCTTCACTTGTCATAACAGTATCTTCAACAACATCATGTAAAAGACCAGCTATAATAGACTCTTTATCAAGCTCAAGCTCTGCTAATATAATAGCAACACAAAGTGGATGTATAATATATGGCTCACCTGACTTTCTAAACTGGCCTTCATGAGCCTTCTTTGCAACCTTATATGCACGTTCTATATCTGAAAGATCAGATGATGGATGGTACATTTTGACTTTTTCTATAAGGTCATTATAAAGCTCCTCCGGGCTTGTAAAATCTGCCGGCGTATCCACTGATTTTTCTACTTTGCTTGTCTTAATATTCTTGTTTCCTGCTAATTCTATATTGCTCTCTGGCATATAATCTCTCCCCTCGTGTATCTATAATCCGGGTGCACAGCCTGTATATGACTGTTTTATTATATTATAATTTACTCTTTATCTGCTCCTATACTCACGAACCCGCGCTATCGCGCTCTTTCGTCCTGCTTCGCATGACTGTTCGTTCGTTAATGGCTATAATTATACCTCAGCGTATAACTTTTCCATAAATTCTCTTGTTGCCACTGCATTTTCTGGAACAGTATTCTCAAGTGTACAATGAACATATGGCTTATATTCCTTGATCTTCTTAAGCAATAGTGGATAATTAAGTCCACCTGTTCCTGCTGCTATTGACTTAAGCTCATCATTCTCAACTACATAATCCTTACAGTGGACTACTGCGATATCTTTTAATAACAGGTCAAATGCCTTTTCTATAATCTCATCCTGTTTATCAATGTTTCCTGTATAAAGAAGGTTAACAGGGTCAAATATAATCTGAAGGTTTGGAGAATCTATAGCATCAAGCACCTTTCTTGCCCTCTCAACTGTGTTGACTATATGCTTCCATACAGGCTCTATAGCTACTATAACGCCAAACTGTTCTGCATATTTAACTATAGGTCTTAGGTTATCTATAAAACACTGAAGTGCCTCATCTGAATGATTCGCTGGTTCATACTTGTACTCTTCATTGACAGCACCTGTCTCTGTTCCAACAACTCCACATCCAAGTATACTTGCAAATCTTATATGTGCTTTATACTTCTCGACTATCTCCTTATGCTTTTCAGGATTAGGATTGCAAAGATTAAGATAGCATCCAAGAACTGCCACATCAACCTTATTCTCTGCACATAACTCCTTAATATACATAGCAAGTCCAGGTGTCATAGTCTCAACTCCCGGCTTAAACTCCTTTATAGACTTTGAAAGTGCTATATGCATACAATGAAATCCCTGCTTATGTATGTTAGGGATAAGCTCATCAAGTGGTGCATATGCAACATCATGTGCTCTGATACCTATTCTCATAATAATCCTCCATTCTTGCGTGCGAAAAATCTTATTTTCACACTAATCCTCTTTTCTACGCTCATTTATCACTAAACTTCTTTTCTGTGCGTGTTTAATCTTGAATATTTTATATGTCTTACTATATTCATACATCATGCTATTTAAAATCTACAGATTTATTTCAGTTTAACATATCAATGCCCAAATGTCACTTATAAGTTCAATTTAAGCTTGAATTTAAGCTTGAAATATAAGCTCTATTTAAACTTTGACCTGATACAAAAGCCCCTGTAATGATAATAATTACTCAATAATAAATAAATACTACCATTACAGAGGCTCTCTTATTTTATATCATCTATTGATATACTAGATTGTACGATTAATTATAACATGAGCAATTAGAAACTCATATCATTCTTACTTATAGCATTATAAAATGTAGTCAGTGGTATAAAGCTCTGTGCAAAGCTTTTTCCTGAATCACCCTTACATATAACTGCATCGTCTGTTATTGTCTTTATACCTACTGCTCCACCAGATGCTTCATTTATGGTTTTTCTGAATGTTTTAAGTCCGTACTTCAAATATGAGGCATCTCCTGTAAGCTCATAAGCTATCGCAAGTGACTCAAGCAGAAGTGTGTTGTTACCATTTCTTGCAAGACTAGGAAGTTCCTTATAGTAGAACAGTCCGTTATCCATATAGCAGTTCTCTACAAGATCATCCACCGCATGTATTAACATCTGTTTTACATCCTCTCTTGGGAATACTCTGTAGTATCTCATAACACTTCCGACTGCAACTGATATCATGAAACCTACTCTTATTGCTGTATTATCTGTGTATGGTGATAACCAGTCTCCATATTCTTCTTCCCATTTCTTGAAGCTGTCTATGATCCAGTCGCATTTAGCAAGCCATTTCTTATCATTAGTTTCTACATAAAGTGCTATAAGTGTACGAAGTGCCCAGCCTGTTTCCCTTGCATTGGCTTCACCTGGCACCTGATACATCGGAGTTTCAAGAAGTCTTAAGACATTTTCACCGATTCCAACAGCTGTCTCATATCCTCTCTCATCTCCTGTAAAATGATAATAATCAAGAAGACCTTCAACCCATTCATGTGAGCATACCATAACACCATTCTTACAATGCCCTGCTGTATGCTCCCATTGTCCACCGATTCTTAAAGGATTGCTGCTATAGTGGCATACATCAACATCCATCCAATGTTTTGCTGCTACTATCAGATAATCAAGGAATCTTCTTACTCCTGTTCTTGCATACATAAGTGCGCAGGCATGCGGATAGTCATATTCATTGTTGCTCCAGACCGGCTTTCCGCCACCTCTTCCCTGGACTGTGTAGCCCATATCTACTGTATCACCCCAGTTAAGCATACCATAGCATCTTGAATGTCCATCTGCTTTTGCCATAAGTGCTATTTCCACATCTTCATCATATTTATCAGGAAATACATCAAGCATTGCACCAGACTCTTTAAATATCTGAGGTGCTATATATGGTCTGTCTGGCATCTGATATATAAGACTTCTGTTATCTATCTCCCATATATGAGTTTCTGGACTATGCCAGTGTATAAGGAAGTTCTGTTCTTTTGCCATACCTGACTGCATAGTTATCTCACCTACGCCCTCTGGCACAAGCATGACCGCTACACCCTCTGCACATGACTTGATTGCCTTAGGATAATTCTGCTGTGCCTGATGCACTGTTACGCAGAATCCATCATCAGCATCTGTATAGTCAGCCATAAATGTTCCATATAACACTTCTGCATAATGTTCATTAGCCTCTTTTATAAGATAGCTGTCATCTATTGTCTCATTTACTTCTTCACCATTCTTACCTATGATAAAGCTTGTCTTATAGTTTGAAGTGGCAACTATAGTCCTGATATCTGAAACAGGAGCCCTGTGTTCTATCATATCAAGCTCTCCTATTCCTCTTGTCATAAATATAGGTCCATTATTCTTAGAATTGTCTGTAAGAATATCTCCACATCCAGTTGAATCGTTGCCAGCTGCCATATCTATATGTACAAGCTTATCTGTTATCCTGCTGTCCTTTGATTTCTTAATATAAAATACAAGTGATTTTATATTAAGTTCCTCGTCTGATGTATTGATTATTCTATATGATATGTTTACCCATGGTTTTCCTGCATAGGCTGTGATTCGTATCTCAGACTCTATTTTCTTATATTTTATATCTTCTTTATCTATAGAAGCTGTATTTCCGCCTTTATCAGTTTTATTTTCATCTTTATCAGCCTCAACAACATTATAAGCCTTAGCTGAAAGTGTTACCTCTACAGGACCTGGCTTTACTACACGCCACTCTCCTATAGACATCTTATAATCATTTCCTTCTCGGTCCTTTAAAACCGGTCCTTCAAAGTTCTCTTCGGTATATATCTTTCTTCCATCAACTAACCTTGTAAATATACTTTCAGAGTTATCAGATACATCAAACTCTAATTCACCACTGTTTACTGTATAACCTGCTTCTGTCTTCTTTACACACACTGCAGCTTTGTGTACATTTTCAGCCTTTTCTATCGGATTATCATAAGACAGCTTAGAAGCTTCTACAGCTTTATCATACTCCTCACTGCTTACAGAAAGAATCACTTTTGTGCGCTTGTTAGCTGGAAGATCTGCCATAAAGTTTATAAACAGAAACTTAACACTTCCATCATCATAGCTTGATGTCACTTGTGGCTGTATAATACATTCCTTTCCATTCTGCAATACCGCTATCTCTGATATGCTTTTAAGTTCACCTTTCTTAAATGGAACTGCTACGCTGATGCATTCCTGAATTCTTGGATACCTATATAACTTATCAATACAAATATCTAACATGCTTCATTCCTCCTTGTCATTCCACTATGCAAGCCATTTTTAACACAACAAATCTGTATTAATATGGATTTTTGCCTTTTTTTTTCGTTTTTAACTTATATCTTATTATACTCACATTAATATCTGCTAACTACTGTTAAGATTGTCCTTTTTATGATATTATACATATTAATTGACCTTTACCTGCTTTAAGTTAGCAATCAGCACTAAGCATGAAGGTAAATTTATTCACAGAAAGGACTGTACACTTTGAATTATGCTGAAATAAAATATAATGATATTGCCAATGGTCCCGGCGTAAGAACAAGTATATTTGTAAGTGGCTGCACTCATCACTGTAAGGGTTGCTTTAACGAGGTTGCATGGGATTTTAATTATGGCATGCCATTTACTGATGAAACTATTGATGAAATAATAGAATCAATGAAGCCTTCTTATATAGCAGGATTAACTCTTCTTGGTGGTGAGCCCTTCGAACCAGCTAACCAGAAAGGACTTCTTCCTTTATTAGAAAGAGTAAAACAGGTATATCCTGATAAGAATATATGGTGTTTTACAGGCTATCTGTTTGATAAAGATATTATGGAGCGTATGTATAACACATACCCAGAGACTGCAAGAATGCTGTCCTTCATCGACATATGTGTTGATGGGAAGTTTGTTGAACAACTAAAGGATATGATGTTAAAATTCAAAGGATCATCTAACCAGAGAACTATTGATGTACAAACCTCGCTTAGGGAGGGGCATGTAGTCATAGCTGATGGTTACTAAAGCTATTTATGCTAATCACAATATATAGAAATGAGGATTTATTTTTATGAAACAAAATGTAAATATTAAAAAACTTACACCTGATGCCATTATACCAACTTACGGAACTGAATACTCAGCTGGTGCAGACCTTTATTCAGGTATGACAGAAGCAGTCACTATAAAACCTGGCACAACTGAATTCATCAAAACAGGTATTGCCATGGAGATACCCGCTGGTCTTGTTGGTCTTATTTATGCAAGAAGCGGTATGGCATGCAAAAAGGGGGTTGCTCCTGCCAACAAAGTAGGTGTTATTGATTCTGACTACAGGGGAGAGATAATAGTTGCCCTACACAACCACTCTGATGCTGCTGTTACTATAGAACCAGGTGACAGAGTTGCACAGATTGTACTTGCTCCTTATATAACAGCTGCTTTTAATGAAGTGCAGGAATTAAGTGATACAGTTCGTGGAGATGGCGGATTCGGTTCTACAGGAACTAAGTAGGAATATTGTTGTTTAATTGAATATTAGTTGGTGACGAACGGACGACAAATATAAGCTACAGGCAGTCCTGCATACTATGTTCAATGCCAGAAGCTTTGATTGGATAGTTCTAAGTCTTTCCATATAAACTATGGCAGCTGACGCTACCGCTCAGACGCGCCG
>ERZ1034691.1820-NODE-1820-length-12887-cov-5.443501_pt1 | contig 12887 bp, 26 predicted proteins | sample MGYA00520638_ERZ1034691 | MGnify/ENA primary metagenome ERZ1034691 (study PRJEB33766, sample SAMN09781763) | gut metagenome | biome: gut microbiome | host: Homo sapiens | place: Madagascar | study: EMG produced TPA metagenomics assembly of the PRJNA485056 data...
GAATGAACTCTGTATGCAGAAAAACAAAATGATTGTTAATCCCATAATTGACTGGAAAGATTCTAATATATGGGATTTCATCAATTCAGAGCATATAGAAACCTGTGAGTTGTACAAATGTGGGTACGATCGCGTTGGCTGCATTGGATGTCCAATGGCTGGAAATAAGAGGTATAAAGAATTTGCAGATTTTCCCAAATACAAACAGTCTTATATTAGGGCATTTGGGAGAATGCTAGATGTTCGAAAAGCAAAAGGATTAGAAACCCAGTGGAAAACGGGTGAAGACGTGTTTAAGTGGTGGATGAACGATAGTAATTTAGATGGTCAGATGGAATTATCTGATTTTATCGAGTATTAAAAATCATGGAGGACTGCACAATAGCGTGCCAGTTGCTTACATGGGGAAAGTGAGGATGGAATGACAGAACAGGAAAAGAAGGAACTTTTGGACGAACTGGAAAAACGCATGGACGAGAAATACAAAGGTTGCCTTACCAAAGAAGATGTCGCAACCACATTAAAGGTACCAAGAGAAAAGTGGTTCAGAGACGAGAATGGAAATGGAAGATATTCTCTGATGGCAGATGCTTTTGATTCCACCATTATTTCGTGGCAGGTCTGGGAAACAATCCGAAAGTTGACTTGTGTTATCTGCGGTAAGCAGTATGTTAGACAGCTTGCAAATGTAGAGAACGCGGATGAGGTTGCAGAGAAGCTTTGCCAGTTTGTCTACGATTTGAAGATGGAATTTAAGAATCAGGAGGTCGAAAAATGAGCTACTGTGACGGAACCTGTGAACACCTGAACAAAAGAAAGCATAAATGCGAACTGACAGGAGAAAAACTCGCATACATGAAATACAGTGGTGCAATTGAGTATTCAGTATACGAACATAGAGGATTTTGTGGGAAAGATAAGGAGGACACAAAATGATAAGTTATACAATAAATCTTCCAAGAGGACTGGAAGTGGATATTTTTGATCTGCCGGAGAATTTCGGCGAAGAAATCAATCGTGTATTTGGAGAATATACACAGGAAACATCGAAAGATTACAGAGATTGTGACAGATTAGGATTCATTGATTGTTGTGTGAGACATATCAATGGAAATAAAGACAGTTACGACGTGGTAGACCAAAAAGTCGAAGACTATATTACTTCTCAGTGGAGAGAATACGGTCAGCTTGACAATAAAGACGATGTGTACAGTGCTAATTTCATGGCAGATTGTTATGCAGAGGGTGTGCGAAATGCGAAATTATGTTCGCATTTTGGAACTGACGATCATCACATTTACGATCAGATTCAGAAAGTTCTGGTGCAGATAATTACCGTTATTATGAATTATAGAGACAAGTGAGGACGCAAAATGTTAATCAGAAGTCAGAACAAAAAGTATCTTGTAAGCATGAACAATATCGCCTTTTATGTAATGGATAGCGAAGTTATCTGCTTTGGTATATCTGGCATTGAAGATGGCGACTATATAATTCTTGGACATTACGAAACGAAAGCAAAAGCCATGAAAGTACTGGATATGATTCAGGAAGCCTATGAAGAATATAAAATTACTTGTACTTTTTTGACAGGATTTACAGGATGTCGAGCAATTGTAGAATCAAACGATATTCACGTCAATGGTTTCGAAGAACTTGTAAAAAGTTTTAAAAGGAATATGGTCTTTCAGATGCCAGAAGATTCGGAGGTGGAAGTATGAAGTACAGAAAGAAACCAGTTATAATTGATGCGCTTCAGTGGACTGGTACAAATCATCGAGAAATGTTCGATTTCCTGACGGACTATCAGTGTACAGACCAGTATATGTCGGCAGAAGGTAAGAACTTCTATATTAACCATTGGAAGGTTCCGGGTGGATTGGTTATTAAGACACTAGAGGGCGAACATCTTGCGAATATTGGTGATTATATTATCAGAGGTGTTCACGGTGAGTTTTATCCGTGTAAGCCAGATATATTCAGAGAAACTTATGAGGAGGTGGAAACATGAAGTATAAATGCGTGAAAGCATTCATGTTAGATACATACGATGAAGATGGATTTTACGTTGACGGATACATGGAAATTAAGGTAGGTGAAGTTTACGAAGTAGGAAATGAAAAAATTATCGATGGAGACATTCATCTTGACGGAGTAAATGTTAACAGATGGATTGAAATATCGAAAGAAACATTAGAAAAGCATTTTGAAGAGGTGGAGCCATGATTACATTCTTATTAGGATTCACGCTTGGAGCCATATTCGGCGTGACCGGACTTATATGCGTAGCGATCATGTACGACAAACACCACCCAGACGATTAGAAAGGAGAACGGTATGCTGACAAGGAATAAAAAGCTGAAAGACTACGGTATTCCGGCAGAAGATATTGAAAAACTGAATACGATGCTGAAAGATTTCCCAGCAGAGTACGGATACCTGCTTTCCAGTGCTGCCTTGTCAGCTTGCCCGAAAAACACGGTGATAGCGGATATGGTTATAGAGAATATCCTGCACCGGAAGAGTTACAGGAAAATCAGCAGAGAAAGATATATCCCGATGAATCCGAAAGACTTTTACGGGTACAGACGCAAGACCGTCGCTGTACTGTATGAGAGAATGCGGTTGTTGGGAGTGTGGGAGGATGAATAAATGCGTTTAATTGATGCGGACAAAATAATTGACTCTCTTGGAAATTCGGATATGGATTTTGCAATAGGTGCAGTTATTGACGAGCAACCGACAGTTTTTGACGTGGACAAGGTTGTTAAGCAGTTAAAAGATTTAAAGGCGATGTATTGGTTTTCAATAGCAAATACAGGAGATAAAAAGCTAGATGTTGCTTATGAAAACGTAGGAAATGCATTGGACGAAGCGATTAAAATTATAAAAGGTGGTGGAGTAGATGGCAATTAAACCTATTTTATTCAATACCGAGATGGTGAGAGCAATTCTGGATGGACGCAAGACCTGTACCAGAAGGATTGTTAAAGATGGCATTCCGGATGATGCGATGTGGGGATATACGGCATTTACTCCTAAAGGATATATATCTTGTAGAGGGATATATGCCGATGGATACGGTGAAGGATTTTACAAATTGCCGTACAAGCCGGGAGACATTCTGTATATTCGGGAAACATGGGGATATCCGATTTCCTTAAATTCAGATAAACAGTATGTTTTTAGAGCAGATAAGATAGCGGAAAGTGGATTTAAAAATGATAGCCATATATGGCACCCATCCATCCACATGCCGAAAAAAGCAGCGAGAATCTGGCTGAAGGTTACGAATGTGAGAGTGGAGCGATTGCAGGAAATTACAGAAACCCAGACGGAAGAAGAGGGGTTTTTATTTACACCACCATGCTTACATCGGACGGGCGAAAATTATTGTGATATAGATGGCCCGTGTGGAAGCAAGATTAAATACTGCGATATGAGTGCAGGAGAACTGTTTGGAAAAGTGTTATGGGACAGCACCATTAAGAAATCCGACCTTGACCGGTATGGCTGGGATGCGAACCCGTGGGTCTGGGTAATCGAGTTTGAGCGGTGTGAGCCGCCGGAGGTATGATATGGCCAAATACTGTACGGAACATTTTAAAGTAATCGTCAACATTTTCGACAATCCAGAATTATTACAGGAGGAATCAGATGAGTAAATCAGTATTAGTGATGAATACACCAGAAAAAGGCTGCATGTCGTGTCAAATTGGTCAAGATCATAGCAATATGTTGGAAACATGTATCTCTTGCCCGATTGCAGGAAAGTCAGCATTAGACGAAGAAGCAGAATCAATCCCTGATTGGTGTCCATTGAAGCCATTGCCGGAGAAAATGAAAGTTACTGGGATTTATAACGGTGAGTATTTCAAAGCAGGAGGCAAACCGCCGAGCTATAAGATCGGCTGGAACGATTGTATTGATGAGATTACAGGAGAAGAATGATACATGGGAATGAATATAAACGAAACTGTGAAAAAGTGTAATATTTGTGGTAAATGGAAAACCACAGAGTATAAACCGAATTATCCGATACTTAATGACAGTTGCTTTAGGCATCCGAAAGAAATTTTTATTTGTCAAGAATGTAAAGAAAGATATAGGAGAGGTGAAGTAGATGATTGATTTAACAGGAAAAAGCGTGTTTGTAAAGATGCAGGAAGAATATTTGAGTGTTCTGAAAATAGCAAAGTTTCAGGGATTTACATGGGTGAGAGAAAACAATTTAAGCCCTATCAAAATTCCATTTCCAAACATATTGAATTTTTATGATGATAAAAACGTTACCTACAGAAATGATGAAAAGACATTGTATGAAGCGTCTGAAATCGTCGAAGATGAAGAAAAAATCAAGGAAGCAATAGCCCACGTTAAGTATTTTGCGAATAATAAAGACAGAATGTCATTAACAGATAAAGTTATTGAATAAATGTTATTACTTGCAAATACCGTAGAAAGTCAGCTGAAAGAGGTGAAGTAGATGGAGAGATTAACACTTGAAAATGCCATCAATCGTTCAAGAAAATTAGCAGAACGTCATAGATGGAATAGTGAAAACACAAAACTTGAAACGTCAGATGAAAATGCTAATGAAGTATATAAAAATGCTTGTATCCAATATGCGAATCAGGAAGAACAGTATGCAGAATGGTTGGAAGAATTAAAATCATATAAAGATATTGGCACTCCAAAAGAATTAAAGGAACTCAAAGAAAACGGTGCGTTTACTGGATTGGAACTTGCTAAATTAGCGATAATGCAGAAAGAGTTGAAGAAATACAAAGACTCAGAAGAACAGGGCTTGCTTGTGAGATTGCCGTGTAAGGTCGGAGATATAGTGTATGTTCCAACAAGGAATTTTATTTCGGAATTGAGAATCATAATGATATCAGTTGATATGCACGACACTTATTTCAGATGGATGTTGAACAGTGGAATCTATCCAAACTTGGACGGATTTTCAGGAAGCAAACTTGGCAAAACAGTATTTCTTACCCGTGAAGCAGCTGAGAAGAAATTGGAGGAGATGAAGAATGGCTTATAAGTATTTAGATAACGCTGTCAAATCCATTGAATATCAGCTGAACAGTGCATACAGTCATGGATATTCTGACGGGAAAGAAGATGCACGAATAGAATATTCAAAGCACGGGAAAATTGTAAAAATGGAAGTACTTGGCAAGGATAAACTTGATGCCATGCCAGACTACTATAAATCATGGCCCGTAAAAGCATGGTGCAGCTGCGGAAAACCACTTAATCGACTGGATTATACATTTTGTCCATATTGCGGAGGATTAATTGCAAGAGGAGATGAAGAAGAATGATTGAAGTGATAAAAGAAATTTTTATGACACTGGGAATGTGTGTAGTTGCTGTTATTATTTACGGATTATTCTGCGCAATAATCAACAAATTCAACAGATGGCGAAAGAATGGATGTAAAATAAAATGCCTCTGCAAACCACATAAATACAAATTGGTTTGGTATTGGAGGAATACTGAGGAAGCTGTTTTGGAATGCAAGAAATGCAGTAAAAGAAAACAAGTATTCATTGATTATGATTCCATTAAGGAGAATTTTCATTAGGAGGACTAATAAAATGGAAAAAGCAAGTATTCCTGTTGAAGTCGAAAAGGAAATTGTAACAGAATTGGAACAGATTTTTAGAATCGTAGATGACAAGCCATATTTTGAATTAAAATATAAGAAAGTTGGCGAGGATTATTACCACGTAGGATATAGTTCATATGATTTCCATAATGTTCTGAAATGGAAAGAAGAATATTTCGAGTTGGCTAATTGTATTGAATGTAAGTCCGGACAGAAAAATGTTGCAGGTAGAAAGTGTCAAGCGTGCATAGATAAAAATATGTTCGAGAAAAGTTGAAATGTTGTTTTAAAGGAGGATTAACATGAAACCAGAAGAAGCAAAAGACATATTATCCGATATGAGAGACCGGCATTTACTGTTCATCGGCGAACTTGAAAACACCGGAGACTGGGGCGATGAATTTTTAAAAGAAGCATGGGCGTGTGATTTTGGGGCAAAGGCATTGGAAAAACAGATTCCAATGAAGCCGATTGATAAAACAAAACCAGATGATACCGCAAGCCTTGCTTATGAAAATTGTAATATTATTGTCTGTCCAACCTGCGGCAGACGGTTGAAACTGAAATCAAAAGGAAAATATTGCGATAAGTGTGGTCAGAAATTAGATTGGGGTGAAAATCATGATAGATAATACATGCATAGACAACGAAGATGGCTTTTGCGACCGCAAGGGGATTCTGGTAGAAGATAATGACAGCTGTGACAAACACAGAGAAGCAAATAAAGAGGTGAGATGATTGGCACAGAAACGAATGTTCACGATGAAAATTGTTGACAGTGATGCATTTTTAGATATGCCGGCAACAACGCAATGCTTATATTTTCATTTGAATATGAGGGCTGACGATGATGGATTCATTGGAAATCCAAAAAGGATAATGAAAATCACAGGAGCAAGTGAAGACGACCTGCGATTATTGATTGCAAAAAGGTTCGTTCTTACGTTTGAAGACGGTGTAATAGTAATCAAACACTGGCGAATGCATAACACATTATCAAGGGATCGGTATGTTGAAACGTCATATACAGACGAAAAGAAAATGCTGCTTTTAAAGGATAACGGTAGTTACTCTTTGACGGGTGGGAATCCGATTGATGATACTCGACTGATAGAACGCTCTGGACGTCAGACGCACAATAGACGCAACAAAGACGCAACAAAGACGCACGCAGAGAAAGATATAGGTTTAGATAAAGATATAGATAAAGAGAAAGATAATAAATTAATAGTATCTAAAGATACTATATGTCAGACTGATGTCCGACGTGTTATCGAGGAATGGAACAAATTACAGGAAGTTGGCATCAATCCGATACGTGATATCAAACCATCATCAAAAAGATATCAGTTACTCAAAGGGCGAATCCGTGAATACGGAATTAATGAAGTCCTTAATGCAATCAACAACGTCCGCAACAGTGATTTTCTTCGGGGAGAGAATAACAGAGGTTGGACGATAACATTTGACTGGTTTGTTAAACCAAATAATTTCCTTAAGACGTTGGAAGGAAACTACAACAAGGAGGGACAGCATGGAACCACTAGAACAGCTCAAAGACATGTCAAACCGCTTATCCCATTTGAACAATGCGGAGGAAGCGAAATCTCAGACACTCCATTTGCAGACTGATTGTCCTGATTGTGGCGGTTCTGGTTGGATATGGTCAAGGGATGATAATGGCGTTCCATATTGCGAAGAATGCCATTGCGGAATCAGAAAGAAGATGATCTTGCAGAACCAGCTGCAATTTGCTGAAATGCCGGATATGTACAAGGAATGCAGATTTTCAAATATGAAAAGCAGCGTGTATCAACTTCCAGAAAGTAAGGAAATATTTATACAGGCGGCAAAAGCTGTTAAATATTGGCTCGAAAATATCCAACAGATGCAGAAACAGGGAATTGGGTTGTACATATATTCAAATACTAAAGGCTCTGGAAAGACAAGGCTTGTATGTAGCATGGCAAATGAGATGATAGAAAAGCATCAGAAATCGGTAAAATTCACAACATCCCTAAAAATTCTCGATGAGATAAAGTCAACATGGGGAGAACGAGGAAAAAACGCAGAGAATAAGCTGATTAGTGATTTGACTTACGCGGATATTTTGATTATTGACGATTTTGGTGCGGAATCTGGGAAAGATTGGATTAATGAAAAATTCTACGGAATCATCAATGGTCGGTATGTGGACAAGAAAACCACGATTTTCACCAGTAATTATCCTATTTCCCGATTGAAATATGATGACCGCATTACGAACAGAATTTTAGAGCGATCATTGGAAATCCCTTTTCCTGAAGAATCAGTCAGGGAACACATATCGGATGCAATGAAACAGGAACTTATCAAAAAGATTCAAGGCGGTGAAAATGGAAAACAAGCGTAAACCGTGGAAAAAATTGACACCACAAGAAATTCAGAATTTGACTAATCGTCAGTGCACAGATTGTAGGTTCTATCCGAAATCAAACGGCACATCAGGGAAAATGCAACCGTGCGATTATATTTTTATGGTCGGCCATAGTTGAGGATGTGACCCAAGAGATTGCGTAAAAGAAGGCAAATTTGAATATGCAGCAACAAAGAAAAGGAGAAAAGTATGGAGGGCAAAGACGAAAAGTTAGATATCACGCCAGAACTGGTACTTATATGCAGGAAAGTAATACGACAATACGCAAAGCAAATTGGTAGGCATGATTGCCACAAATGCATCATATACACAGAATGTGAGCATGACTTTGCCAGATGCCCGGAATTATGGAAGGACATCAGCCTATGAGAAGAATCAGTGAAATGTACAAGCGTTCGGGCGGTACGAACTATGAACATCAATGCTTTGAATGCGCGGCGTTTAAAAACGTTAAAAGATGCAAATGCTTAAATTACGAACTGGATGCTGACTGGAACCCAAATTGGACAGCCTGCAAATTTTTTGCAAAAGATGAAATAGAAGAAATACAAGGACAGATGAATATTTTTGATTTTGTGAATTAGGAGGGATGTCATGTGACCGATAAGATAGTCATGCTGATTATAAATAAGCGATTATATGATGAAGGTATAATAAGTCGAGAAGTATATACAAAAATCATCACGCAAATAAATAAATGTTAAAAAGCATTGAGCGAAATCATTGTATGGAGTATAATATAAATGGTTTCGCTCCTTTTTGAAGGAGAATTGAAATGAATATATACCATACAAGAGAAAGACTAAGAACCCGTTCTATTTATGATTTGAATTTACGAGTTGCTTTTTACGCTCGTGTAAGTACAGATTCCGAAGACCAGCAGGTATCCATTGAACACCAAACCCAGTATTATAAAGAATTTATTAAAAGCAATAGAAACTGGAAGTTTGCTAAAGGATATATTGATAATGGCATATCTGGCATACAAACCAAACATCGCGAGCAGTTCAAAGAAATGCTTGAAGATGCAAAGAACGGGAAATTTGATATGCTTATCACAAAAGAGATCACACGTTTTGCCAGAAATACGCTTGACAGTATCCAGTATACTAGGCAAATGCTTTCTTGGGGCGTATGCGTGTGGTTTCAGAATGACAACATCAACACCATTGATGAAGACAGCGAACTTCGATTGACGATCATGGCTGGCGTCGCACAGGATGAAGTCCGAAAGCTTTCTAACCGTGTTAAATTTGGACACAAGCAATCTATTAAAAACGGGGTTGTCCTTGGAAACTCTAGGATTTACGGGTACGACAAAAAAGACGGAAAACTCACGATAAATGAATCAGAAGCTCAAATGGTTAGAATGATTTTTGAAGACTATGCATCTGGTGAATGGACAACGCCTCAATTAGAAAAAAAATTATACAACATGGGCTATCGCAATTACAAAGGCGGTAAAATCGACAGAAATGTTATTCGCCACATTATAAGAAACCCAAAGTACAAAGGATATTATGCCGGTGGTAAAGTTAAGATTGTTGATATGTTCACCAAAAAGCAGGAGTTTCTTCCAGAATCAGAATGGGTGATGTTTAAAGATGACGGAAGCCATGTTCCACAAATCGTTGACGAAGAAGTGTGGAAAAAAGCAAACGAATATATTGATGCACGTGGCGAGATTGTAAAAACCCGTAGAACATCTATCAAAAAGAGTGAAAATGTGTTCACAGGGATGCTTGTTTGTGGAAATGACGGCGCATCATATTGGCTTAAACAAAGAACGCTTCGAGGAAAAGAAGATGTTAAATGGGTTTGCAGTAGGAAAATAAAAGAAGGTGCTGCAAGCTGTGATTCTTTTTACATCGATGACAGAGAACTTCGAGAAGTTATTGCGAAATTAATTCGTGAATCTTCTGGTGATATTGAACAAATTGCCGAAAAGTTCATTAAAATATATCATTCATCCATGAACCAGGCAGACACATCAACTGAAATTAAAAGACTCGAAAAGCAAATAAATGTCGCTGAACGAAAAAGTGATAAGCTACTGGAATACAATCTGGACGGAGCTATTAGTGATGCTGTATTCATTGAAAAGAGCCAAAAACTAGAAACTCAAATTGAAGAATACAAGAAGCAAATTGAAAAACTGTCAACCATACAGGATGATATTGTTCCGATAGAAAACCAAATCAGAGCAATTGCACATTCCGTAAAACAACTTGATGGAATCAGCCCGGACGACATAACCAAGACAGTTGTAGACAGTTTTTTGAAAAAAATAGTTGTTAATCCAATAGGCGAAAAAGAAGCAAAGCTGGTATTTTATTTGAAAGATGGAATTACGACAGAAATGTCATTTGTTGGCGGAAAAAGTATGCGTTGTTCGGTGAACTTATTTAACCCCATATTCACGGAACGAAGCACTACATTTTACAGAGCTTTACGCAGCTTTCCGGGACACAAAGAGCCCGTAAAATACACATATTTCTTTGCTTTTTGATTAATTACTAAAGAGTAAATTTTAAGGAGCGAAACCGCAGTGATAATGATTGAGGAACGAAGCATGAAAGCATTAGGAGATAGTCATACCGCATATGATGTAATGAGAGAATACATGATTATAGGAGCAGAACTGGACGGAAAATATCAGATACCGATGTTAGATAGATACACAGGACATCCGGGAGAAGATACGGTTGATTTCAAGGATAGTTTCAGTTTGAAGATTAAGAATCACCGCAAGCTGACAGTGAATTTCTACATCCATGACTACGAATTTGAAAAAATTTGGAATAATCCAGACAGATACCTGGAACATTTAAAATGTTTCCATAGCGTGATAGGCCCTGACTTTTCTATGTCAGTAGGAGAGAATGGGATGCCATTTGCAATGAATATCTATCAGAAGTACCGTAATCATGCATTGTCTCATTATCTCAGCATGAACGGAATTAAAGTTATTCCGAACGTAAGCATACCGCCAGAGTATTGCTATGACTGGGCTTTTGATGGTGTGCCAAAAAGAAGCACCGTGGCATGTTGCACCAATGGAAGAATTAAATCCAGAGCATCCAGAGAAGAATTCTGTATAGGCTTTAAAGAAATGGAAAGGCACATAGAACCGCTCCGAGTTATCGTTGTAGGGAAAATACCACCTGAACTCAATACGGACGTGGAAATCATCAATTTCAAGACCAGAAGTCAGAAGATCAAGGATAAGGAGGGAAAATATGGGGTATAGTACTGGAAACTCATTGAGAAAGAAATCGAAGACCAAAAAACAGGAAGAACGAGAACAGAGGATGAAAAGCGGAACCGCAATAAAGAAGAAAAGAAGCACTGGTAAAGTAGATCATCTAAATAAATTGAAATAATTTTATATTTTTCACAGTCCCAAAATAGATGCTATAAGAATATTTGTACAAAATTACAAATAAATAAAAATTATAAAACGACCCGTATCCATGGAAAAATGATTTTTTTCGTTCAAAATCCATGCTTCGGGTCTTTTTGAATGTCTGTGAAAATTAGCGCTCGTAAGACTTCATAGTAAAGTGATGATGCATCAAGAAATATACCCGCAGCAAAACGTGCCGCCATCCGATGCACACGATCATACTAGAAGCATTGTAATTAATTGCATAATTGCGCCTAAAATCAATTCAAACGGCATAAGCCTTATACTTTATCGGGCAACGATATAAAACGGCTTAAAAGTCAAAATACAGCGTTAAAACATTATGAAGCAGTAAACCGGTATATAATACAATAACCCGATGCCATTATAAAACCCGTAAACATGCCTAAAATCAATTTTGCATTTACAGTTGATAAATTACACATTTAAGCATACAAACAGCCGTAAAACGTCAAATAAACGCTTACAAGGATAACGAAACCGACAACAGCTGCATAAACTGGACAGAATCTAAGTCGGCAGTTATCCACATTGACATATATAACCATAATACGCCCTTTATATTTTGCCGTCAATCCTTTTGGTTGATTGCATAAAACTGCCTAGAAACGATTTTATAGCCGTATGCGGTATATTTTACCGAAAGCCAGTTATAAGCCATTAAAAGCCACATAAAAGGCACTACAGCAGAAAACCCGGCACAGGTCACGAACCAACGCCGCCCGGAGCGGATGCAGGGCACGAGAAAAAGAGTAGTGTTTTACCGCTCTAAATAATTTATATTTGTTGCGCTTTTCTCCTTACTACAAGTCGAATTTTCACTTGATTTTTTGCGCACCATGGTGTATGATACACATATCAGCTAGTAACAGTTGTTGGTTCTCGTGTGAACCATGATTTCACCGAGAGTCGCCCCGATCAATGGCGGTGCGTTGAGTTGAAAAATATCATTATATACTTATTTGTGGAGACACAGAAGTAAGGAAAAGGATATGATGAAAATTATATCCTTTTTTACTTGCATTTTTCTGCATGTAATGTTACTATTAGTAATAGTAACATTATTGTTATTCCTTAGTAGCCATGGTCTTGCTAAGGGTCGCCATAGCCAAAGGTATGGCGTTGAGTTGAAATACATTTTTATATATTTGCTAAGCGAGCAAAGAGAGGGGAAAGCATGACAGTTGTCATGCTTTTTCTCTGCTCTTCAAATAGTTGATATAACCTTGTCTGGCGGCGCCTTCCATGCATTCCTCGACGGTTTCTTCCCGGATTTCCCCCGAATTTTCGAAATATGCAATTTTCCCCGTACTTTTTTGAACAACTTCAGTTGCTGACAAGGTGTAGAAGGCTTCGCAGCTTTCACGGAATTTTTCGGCACGCTCCATTAAGTCAATCATTTTTTCAAGCTGCGGAATTGAAAA